>JAEEGL015902600.1_pt1 | contig 10868 bp, 5 predicted proteins | sample 9134231 | NCBI WGS metagenome assembly JAEEGL01 (sample SAMN16246548, study PRJNA631951) | gut metagenome | biome: gut microbiome; feature: rumen; material: fiber-attached | host: Bos | place: Iran: Karaj | collected 2018-10
CCTTCAACATTGTCAACGGGCTTCATCACCCATGTAGCCTTAGCCACGCCTGTGTAGTTGCCCTTACCCTTGACCTGTACGGTCTTCTCGCCAACAGTCGCGCTCTTGGTCATACCGCCTACGGTGTAGTCGGTGTCGCTAGAGAGAACAAATACATCATCGTCGCCATATGTTATTTCAACTGAAGAGATAGTAAGTTTATAGCCCGTCTTGGCTGATAATGTGAAAGTATCGCTCTCTATATCATTGAATATCAGCTTGTGTGTATCGGGATCAAAAACGCCACCTTCATTTGATACGATGTCAGCCGCTGTCGTTCCCTCTGTTAAAAGAGCGTTATCTCTGCGACCAAAGTCTTCAATTCCAAATGAAACACTCTTAATAACTTTGCCCGAATTAGCTGTGAGTATGGCATTCATATCATTAACGCCATCGTTATAAACAGATATAATACCAGTGTTGCTATCCTTAGAGTTGTAAGCAAGTTTTACATTTTCTTTTTCTACAGCAAAATTTTGAGATTTTGTTCGTACCCACTCGCTATCAATAAATACAGTTGATAAAGCTGTATTTTCAGCCGCCTTAGCAACCTTCTTGACCTCAACCGTCTTAGTTGTGCCGTCGTAGGTGTAGTAGCCGGAGTTGTCGTCAGTTGTCCAGTCATTGGTCTTGCCGTTCAGCACGATGCTGAGGTCCTTGATATTATTGAGATTCAGCGGGTCAACGGTGAATGTAGGAGCATTCTCTGTCGGGAGGCTGAATTCATAGTTAGCGAAAACTTCGCTGTCAACTATCTCGTAATCGTATGACTTAGCATCATTCAGCTCGCCGATATTGAAATCCTTAACTTCGATAGGTGCTACATACCCCTGCCGAGTTGAGTCGAACAGTCCTTCATCAGCTGCGATAACGCCTCTTAGCAGAGTTTCCTCGGTCGCTGCCTTTTCGTACTCGTAGTTGAGCGTGGGTGCGGACAGGTCTCTGTAAGTGATCCTGTTATCCTCGTCAGGTGTGATAGTTGCCGCGCGCTTTGCGATAGTTACGGGAATAGACTTGTCCTCAACTGTAGTGTCTATCTTGCCGTCATTAGTCAGAGTCTGCTTGAACTCAACGTCCTTGAAGTTGCTGTTCTTAACCGTTACGTTAGCCTTCTTGAGCTCGCCGTCAACATTTGCGTCCTTGATGTTGGACTTGCCGTCATAAAGACCGCTGGTAGGAACTGCTTTAATGACGATGTCAATTGCCTCACCAATTTCTGGATCATCATCGTTAAGTGAACCAGCTGCGTTGATTCCGCCTTCTATGCTTTCGATATATAGCTTGTATCCTTCTTTAGCAGAATAGGTGAATTCATTACCACCGCTACTCTTAACAGTTAAAGTGCCGTTTTCGGAATCATAGGTTAATGTATAATTGCTGCTGAAATTGATATTGGAGAATATAGTTGAAGATGTGTCAATTTTAGATCCATCTACTATTTTTTGGATATTATTGTCGTCATTATCTATCTTTATACTAAGTTTGTGTGACGTTATATCTTTATCGTCTGTTGTTTTACTAGAAGGTGTAACAACGATATTTCCGCCAATAACCTTGCCGGCATAAGCATCACAAGATTCTTCGCTACTGCTAAGCATAATACCGTTAGCATCGGTCGTCTCATACTCGAGATTATCAGAGTAAACCTTGCCGATAGCCGGAGCAACATCAACAGTTGTCTTCGCAGCAACAGCCGGAGTTGTCTCAGTTGCAGGAGTAGCTGTCAGCTGTGCGATAAACTCATCAACGAGAGCCTTGATAGCCTTATCTGCTTCAGAATCGGTCAGTGCAGCATATGCTTCATTGGTCTTTACCTCGAAGTCAGTGCTGTCAAGAACAGCGCCGTCGTATACGATAGCGTCATTGCCCACAACCTCGTCAGTGTCAACGTTGTTCTTCGGAACAACAGAAATATACTGCTGTATGTCTGCCTGTGCGATAGTCCACTTAACTGTAACTGCGCCGGAGTAGTTTGCAGGAGCTTCTGTCGTGCCTGTCTCGGCTGTCAGTGTATAGCTGTAATCGCCTGCATTGGTCTCAGCCTTAACGCCGTCGATGTAGTCCTTTGCAGCAGCATCAGCGGTGTCTGTCGCAGGAATGCTTGCAACAACATCTGCGTTGTTTCCGCCGTTCTTTGCAATGATAACGGGCTTCTGAGCTGTGCCGTTGTAAACGAATGTGGACTTCTTTGTCCATGTGAATAAAGCACTTAATGTTGCATCAGGTTCTTCCAACTTGATATATGAATTAGAACCGCCCTCAATTGGTGTACATACCCAGTAATTCTCGGGAACAGTAACTGTGTTATTTGTTACAGCCAGCGGAATTAAGCCGTCCTCGGTCTGGAGGAAGTAGCTGTTCTTATTCATTGGACGAGCCTTGTACTCAACGTCCTTATAAACTGTGTAGGTCAGGTCAACGCCATTATCATCAAACGCTCCGTTAGCATTATTATCAACAACGATCTCAGCTCTGAGAGAGTATGTACCGTACTTAGCATTGTTGATATCTACCGCAGCGCCTGTGCTGTCAGAGAAGTATACGTTCTTGACCTTGATCAGTTCCTTGTATGCTTCGTCTATCTCAATGCTTGACGCATCTATAACATCGCCGTAATAATATGTGCTGTTTGCTTTGAGGGTAGCCGCAAGCTTTCTGGTGTTCGGAGTTACCTCGCCGTCTGCAATGTAGAGCTTTGTCGGGTCATCGGTGTACACGTTACCTGTCCAGTTGCTCAGATGAGAGAGAATATATGCACTAAACGCAGGATCAACAGCGAGCTTGAGAGTGTACTCATACTCAAACACATCATCATCGTTTTCCTTATCGTGATAAGCCTCTGTCAGCCTGTATTTAGATTTCTCATCAGTAGATACTGTATTTTTGGTGTAGATCTTATATGTCTTTGTAGCTAAAAGAGTATAAACGCCGTTATTACCTGTCACCTCAGTCTCAGTGCCGTTTGCAACTTCTGTCACCTTAAAAGCGCCGAGAGAAGCAGCAAGGGTCAGGGTGGACTTCTTATAGTCGATCTTAGATGTTACATATGCAGGCTTGATGCTGTTGTGGTTAGCGTCGCCATCGACCTTATACCATACATACCAGTTGCCGAGGTCAGTGCCCTGCGGTACAGCTGTGTTCCATTCAAGATTGTTAACTAAATCATTGAACGCAGTATTATAGTCAACAACCTCAGCTGTGATAGCTTTTGTCTCTTTATCAACTGCTGTTATCCTAATACCACTACCACTTAATGTACTACCTTTATAGATATAATATGTGCCGCCATACTGCGGTAATTGTTGGCAGAAAGTCACACCTTCATCAGAATAGTAAGAGTTTCTGTCGTCATATGTAGTATTTCCGATTGTAAGCGTCCAGCCCCTAGGGAAACGAATGCCTACTCCCCCAGATATCGGGCTGTAGATATCACCTACATTAACGTCATCAATGGAAGAAATTTTCAGGTTTTTTGATGACACAGCTCTATACCTTGTTGCAGCATACTGCATCGTACCAACAGGCTCACTGGTATTGCTGTCAACAGCAACTGAGCCGGTATTGCCGTCTTCAAGAAGCGGAATGTCAGCAGTGGTGTAGTTCAAGTTACTGCCGGTGGGTGCGGTGTAGTCTGTGCCTGCTGCGAGGTCAGCCTTAGCGATAGACCAGAATGCATAAATTTCAGAATAATTTTCCTGCATCTTATAGTTACCCTTAGCCGCGATTGATGCCGAATAATTTCCAACATCTGTAGCTGTGGAAGTTACCAAGCGTACACTGCCGTCAGGATATCCGACGGATTGACCCTCATATGTAAAATCATAGTCCGTGCCGGCTGTAAGCTGAACATAGGTGTCGCCATTCTTATAATAAAGCTTAACTGCCTGCTCCTCGCCGTTATAAGTAAGCTTGCCGGGTTCGCCGTTAACAAGCGCGCCGCCTGCTACGAGGTTATCGTTGGTGAGGGTGGCTTTGTTGATAGTCGCAGTTATGAACCTGACAGAATCGTCGGTAAAGTTCTCGTTGCCCTTGTACCAAACTGTATATGAGCCTGCGTCAGTACCTGTGGGTACAGTTTCGCTCCAGGCATTGGCACGCGACTTAGCAATTTCTATAATCTGTGCTTTCAGTTGCTCTGCGGTCTTGCCTTTGAGGTATTTTCTGATATATATCAGATAATCATCTGTATCAGTTTCCGATACATCAACTAACGCAGCTTTGTCAATAGTATAGTCAATCTGCCTATCAAGCTCTTGCTGATTACCATCACGGAATTGTCTGATAGCCTCAGCATAGCATCCTATTGCAGCTTGTGCATTGTCTGCACCATCACTTATTGCAGCCTCCTGCAAATTCCATAGCTGCGCTATTTCTGCTTCATAACCCGAGGGTGTCGTAACATTGAACTGCACACCCGCGGGGATATTCTGAGCTCCGGCGATAAGAGCCTGCGGGCTTCCGTTGTAGGTAAGTGCCGGTGCGGAGAGATTGAGGGTGGCTTGGGAAACAATCCATTCAACAGTCGTTGTGCCTGTGTAACCGCCTATACCTGTGACTTTCACATAGTATGTACCTGCATTTGTGGGGTTGCCGATAGGCACGTCGGTTTCACTCGGCGAATATTCCGTGTCGTAGACCTCATAGGTATAGTCTGTGCCCGCTGTACGTAATGAACCATCTATTGTGATTACAGGTGTCAGCGCGCTGCCGGTGTAGGTGGAACCATCTGCTGTTACGTTTACTGTTGCGAGGTCGGGTTTTTGCACAAAGTATGCTGTCACTTGCATCTTAAACGCAGGCTTCAAAGGATTATCTGTTGTTGTGAACTGTTGATTTGACGGATTGATACAATCCCAATGATCAAATTTATAGCCGGGTGCAGCGGTGGCTGTGTAAATAGGCAATTCAAGCCCTTGATAGTCTTCCATTACATATTTAACACTATTACCATATGTATCTGTGGCAGTTTCATCAGGTTCAGCCGGTACAGCTAATGTATAATATTGCGTTTCCGCACTTGCAACAAGTGCCTTACCTCCTGTCAAAAGGCCTCCTACGTTCGCAGGCAAAGCGCCTGCTACAAGAGCGAGTGAAAGCGCTCCTGCTGCTATTCGCTTCCATGTGTTGTTATTAGATTTTTTCATATGCTCGTTCCTCCCTTATAAGTATTTGAGAAAATATATTAAAACGGTCGTCTTTAGCCGTTTTATTAACATAGATGCACAAAACCGCACCCCATGAGACTATACTATCTCATAGAGCACGCTTTTTAACGCCTTTGTTCAGTTGTGAGGGCGCAGTTAAGGTATGTATGTATGTACAAAGTGTAGTGCTGCCTTGCATACCTTTTCAAGCCCCTTTCGTAATATAGCTTAAAATATACGGGAATATATTTTCTATATCCGTATTATAGCACAGTGAAATACAAATTTCAATACTGTTAACAAAATTTTTACAAAATATTACAAATCGGTGAATTTAACCGCATTATACCCTTCGTATTACTATATATTCAAAGAGTGTTGCAGAATCGCTTTTTATAACCTGTTATGTATATTACATAGAATTATTATTTGACATTTTAGCATTATACCTTCAAGATGAGCGATTGTCTATAAACAAGTTGAAACTCTGATAATGGATATTTGCAAAATTGAAATAAATATGTTATAACAATGTAGTTTCACATCTTTCACTTGATAATACTATAATTCCGGAGCAAAAATATGAAAAAGAAAAGGATTAAACCCGCTGGCCGCAATTCGTTCAGAGTAATAAGCGTTGGCTTTATGATACTGATACTTACCGGAGCACTTCTGCTTATGCTTCCCATAGCTTCACAGAGCCGCACCGTCACTCCTTTCAAGGACACTCTTTTTACAGCTATATCCGCTTCCTGTGTTACAGGTCTCGTAGTTAAGGATAACTGCAACACACTGATCATTATTCGGGCAGGCAGTAATACTGACACTTATTCAGATAGGCGGAATGGGAGTTATAACCATAGGTCTTATAATAACAAGACTTTCAGGCAGAAAAATAGGTTTAGGCTTTCGCGGAATGATGCAGGATTCTATTTCAGCACCACAGGTCGGAGGAATGCTGAAGCTCACAAAGTTTATACTTAAAACCACCGCTCTTATCGAGCTTACCGGTGCGGCTCTGCTATATCCGGTATTCTGCCGTGATTTTGGTGCTGTGAAAGGGATATGGTACTCTATTTTCCATTCGGTATCTGCATTCTGCAATGCAGGCTTCGATCTTATGGGCGTGCGTGAACCGTTTTCATCTTTGACAAGCTACGGTGGGAATACATATGTAAATGTAGTATTGATGCTTCTCATCATAACCGGCGGTACTTGTGCTGTTAATTTCTGTACAACAGCTGACGGTCTGTTCTACTCTATCTCAACTGGTACAAAATTCGTTGACAGTGAGGGAAATGACATCGATAATGGTATCGAGCCGCATTATATGCTTGTTAAAATCGACCAAGAAGGTGAAAAGGACTTCTCAGACGTTTACAACTTCGATAATTTAAGCAAGCTTTTCAAGGAGTATTACAAGCTTGATGACGCCCCTGAGCCGGAAACTACAACAGACATAGCATCACCAACCACAGAAACTTCTACTGTTTCAACTGAAAACACAACACAGACTGAAAGCTATTTTGCACCTGTCGGTCAGATGGGCGACTATGCAAAGGCAGATTACAAGTCAAAGACAGGTAAAGATGCTACTGAAACTGTATTAAAAGACAATTGTGACGGTACATTCAGTATAATCCTTTCAGATGACAAGGGAAATGTACTTGATACATATACTATTGATCCTGCAACAGGCAAGGGCAAGGACAGCAAAGGAAATAACGTTGATCTCCCTCAGACAGGCATTAACTCAATGAAGAAAGTTGCCGCTGCTGCTGTAGCTGTATCATTTATGACAATTGGTGCAGGTTTAGTATACGTTTCAGGCGTTGGACGCAAGAAGAAAGACAATTCAAAAACTACTTGACAACCGCTGAAATACGTGCTATAATAGCATTAGTCAAATGAAAGAACGTTAGTTCCAATAACGTTACACTATCATTAGGTTCTAATACCGAGAGGTGTGCAGGTTCAAGTCCTGTCATCCGCACCATTCAAAAAGTCCGATTATTCGGGCTTTTTTACTAAGGAGAGACTATAATGGACAAAACCACATTCATCAGACATTACTGTACAAATTACATAATGCTTGAGAACAAAGTTATTGAATCATCCGCTTATGTCAGTATAGAACCCACTAACTATGCTACATTTTCGCCGAATTATGTATTCCTTTTATTATCAATTTGCAGTGAAATAGATTCTGTAGCAGGTGAATACTGTAAGCTTATCTCTCCTGATTCTAACAATGTTGGCGGTATAATCAATAAAATTGAATTGATTATTTCCAAACATCCTAACTTACGTAACAAGCGCATTGATACAAAAGATCCATTTGAAAAGCAGTCATTTGTTCCTTTATTAAAGCTCGAAAAGGAAAGTTCATCATGGTGGTCTGACTATAACAAGATAAAACATAATCGAACAGATAAAGACAACAATGGACGTTACAACTATCAAAAAGCCAATCTCAAAAACGTACTCTATGCTATTGCTTCCTTGTACATTCTGCTGTTTCTCCTTGGCAAAGAATACGGTTTTGAAAACACTCCCCCTTTTGATTCACGATTGTTTGAAGATAATATCATATAAAAACTTTAGCCGCAGGTCTGCCTGCGGCTTTTGCTTTTTAGTCATTTATCTCAAAGCACACTGTGCTCGAGTCACGGAAGTCTCCGTTGAATTCAAGTGTTACGTCAAGGCTGCCGTCCTCGTTTTCGTGTACGTTTATCTTCCGAACGAGCAGGCGCATATTTGCATCCGAGATGTACGGCTCGAGCAGTACCTCGTCCAGAAGCTCCGCGGTAGACATCAGCTCGTCGCGGCGCTTCTTGCTGAGTTCGTCGAAACGCTTGCAGTTCTCAATCTTCTGCGTCAGCTCCGCTATCTCAGCTTCACGCTTCTCCACCATGCTGTTATACATCGGAGCGTGTTCACGGTCATTGATACGCTCCATTAGTATGCTTTCTATCTGCGTTTTCAGAATGACTATCTTCTCCGTGTACTCCTTTACCATTTTATCGTATTTTGGCTTCTTCTTGTTCCACTCCTTGACTATCTCGTCATATTTCTGACTGGAATCGAGTATTTCCTGTCTGAGCAGAACAAGCTCTGTGTGTATTATTTCATCGAGCTGTTCCTCGCGGATAGTGTGAGCTCTACAATACTCGTTGCCGTAGCGGTGATTGCTGTTGCATGTGTACTCCACCCAAGAGTTGCCTGCAACCGTCCGCTTTTTGGCGATGAGGCTCGCTCCACATTCGGCGCACTTAATCATGCCGCAGTACCTATGGATAATGCTTCCGAACTTCGCCCTGGCGTGATTCTTCAGCCTGCTTTCAAGCAGTATCTGTGCCTGCTCGAAGGTCTCGCGGTCGATAATCGCAGGCATGAAGTTCTCATGTCTGTACTGCTCCTCGGGCGGTATTACATCTTTCGTCTTGTATATTTTTGATGTTACAGTCTTGTGATTGACGAGAGTTCCTGTATATGCTTCGTTCTGAATTATACGCTTTACCGTTGTCTGAACCCACAAGAATTTCTTGCACATCTGCGTTCTCTGTGCTCCGACCTTTCTGTGAGAGTAGTATTCTGGAGATTTTATTCCGCGCCGATTAAATTCCTTGGCGATAGTGCTCAGTCCGTAGCCAGCAAAGAACTTCTCGAATATCTCTCGGACTATTGCTGCAGCCGTTTCATCGACCAACACCTCGCCTGTGTTTCTGTCCTTGTAGTAACCCATTGGCAGATTTACGGTCATTCCCGTTTTCTGCTTCTGACGAATTCCCGTGCGGACCTTCTTGCCGATATCCTTGGCATAGAAGTCATTGACGAGCTGCTTGAAGCCGATTATCATATCGTCATTCTCGTTCGATGAGTCGATGCCCTCGGTCACGGAATAAACTCGCACATTGTTCTCGCGCAGGTAGTCAATGAACAGTGCAGTCCGTGTCCGGTGTCTGCCAAGTCTGGACAAGTCTTTGACCAGCAGGACGTCAACCTTTCCGTCCTCGACTGCAAGTTCAATCTGATGAAGTCCATGTCGCTCGAATGTCATACCTGATACATTGTCGTCGAAGCTTTCGCCTGTAATTTCGTAGCCGTTCAGATTCGCGTAGTCCACAAGTATCTGACGCTGATTCTGAAGGCTGTTCATTTCAGCGTCCTCATCTCGGGACAGTCTGTAGTATAACCATGCTTTCATTTATCCCCCTCCATTTCTGTTTCAGTAGATTTATTTACCTCGGTTGCGTGAAGATAGTCGCTGAGCAGGGATTTGATGAAGAGTTCGAAGCTCTCACGATCTCCGTTGAATTTGATAATTACATTTCTGATCGTAGGCTCTTTTATCCTACCATATGATCTCTTCACGTCAAGTATTATACCGTCAGACTCATCATCATTCTGCTCGACATAGTCGAGACGTATTTGTTTCGCAACCTGTATGACGTTGCTTTCTTCGCTTTCACACGATTCCATTTTGTTTAATGCTGATGCTTTCATTTTTATAACCTCCATTCGTATTGGCAGTCGCAGCAACCTGTTTGCTGCTACGACACACCATACCACATACCTCCTCAGAAGTCTACTGATTTTTCTTTCGTTTCTGAAACTTCTACCTTATCAACAACATCTGTCAGTGGAGATTTGTCTACATCACCCGAATGGAGATAATCGCTGAGCAGCGATTTTATGAACAGGTCGAAGCCCTGTGTGTCTCCATTGAACCTGACATTGACGTTTTTGATGTTCGGCTCTTTAATTTTTATTCCCAACAGACCACGCTCCTTATCTTTCTCTCGTTCATGTTTCCTGTGTGATTTGCATTGTTCATTTTTCATTACTCCTTTGTAAATTTTGGTAATGGGTACGGTCGTTTGGCGTACCCTTTGCTGAGCCTGTGTTTCACCGACTCAGGTGTATGACATGGTAGTTGAGTGTACCCTGATTCAAGGTACACCTTCCCGCGACTCCCTGTTATAGCGAGCTGACGCCTAGCCCATACGCATACCGAGCTCTTCCCTTTTTCGAATCTCTTTTGCGAGAGCCTTGCGATCAACGTGTTCCCGAGCATACTCGGTATCGTCAGCAGGCTCGTCTTCGATTATCGAAGCCACAGCAGCAATGCCACTGACGATATCAGGTGCAGGAGTTCTATCACTGCTATCGCTTTGAGCAGTCTGAAGCCGCGCTTCCTGTTCTGCTCGTCGGAGCATTTCAGCTGCGATAAGGTCTGCTCGTTCAGCTTCCCAGCCTGTGATGATAAGTCCTTCGCCGCCTGATTCAGCTTCGATACCTCTGCCGTCACGTTCTGAGACGTCAGCTCCCGTATCTTCTCTGCACTCTCCAGCACCTGATCGAATATCACTTGCTGATTCTCCAAGTGCATTTTCATATCCTCGAATGTCATAGTAACGTCGACTTTTGCTTTCGTTTCTATAGCCAAATCCGTCAGCAATGTTAGCTGTGATATCAGCGCCAGCCAGTTGTGTTCCTGGACGCAGACCATAGTTGGTATGTCCTGTGCCTCCTGCATATTCTGCTTGGAGGCTTCTTTCGCTTCTTCGTATTTTGAACTCATATTCCATATTCTCCTTCCTGTATTTCGCTTCGTGAAGTTTATTATCACGACACTTTCTTCCGTTAGGGCAGAGGTATGTAATGTACTTTCGGCTATCCTCC
>JAEEGL016257388.1_pt1 | contig 10868 bp, 11 predicted proteins | sample 9134231 | NCBI WGS metagenome assembly JAEEGL01 (sample SAMN16246548, study PRJNA631951) | gut metagenome | biome: gut microbiome; feature: rumen; material: fiber-attached | host: Bos | place: Iran: Karaj | collected 2018-10
GTAATGATGTTAAAGATGTGGTGGTGCCGTTAACTGCTGATAACCGTTGTCAAGGTTGTTTTATGGATGTGCCAAGTGCAATGGTGAATAAGATTAAAACTGATGGTTGGGTAACTTGCGACGAATGTGGTAGGATTATTTATCAGGCATGAAAACACTAAACGATTTTGAAAAATTTTGCCAACGAATGACAAGTACGACTTCGCGTTTGGAAAAAGAAGCGATTTTGCAGGAATACCAGAATAATAAGGCGATAAAAGAGGTTTTACGTTTCTTATTTGATCCGTTTATCGTTACGGGAATTAGTAAGCGTAAACTGACTAAAACTGTTACTGTTGAAGGCAAAAAATGTGTTTCATTGCATGATTTATTAGTTTATTTTCAGGCACATAATACTGGCCGTGACGAAGACCTTGCGGTCTTGAAGCGGTTTACTGCTGATTTAAGCGAATCACAGGCGGAATTAGTCAATGGTTTAATCAAAAAAGATTTAACCTTAGGTGCAAACGAAAAAACCTTAAATAAAGTTTATGGTGCGGATTTTATTCCGTCTTTTAATGTGATGCTAGCGGAAAAATACATGGAAAATACGGCTTTTGTGAAAGGAAAACGATTTATTATTACGGAAAAATTTGACGGCGTACGCTGTATGTTGATTTTTAATGATGCCGGCGAGCCTACGTTCTTTTCTCGGGCGGGGAAGTCGTTTGATGACATGGTTGAATTGGCGGAGGAAGTTCGCCAACTTGATCATAAAATGGTCTATGATGGTGAATTATTATTAGATACAAATGGCAAAACGATTGATAGTGCAGACTTGTATCGTATGACGGTTAAAGTTACCAATAGTGATGGTGTTAAAACTGGCTTGGTTTATAATATTTTTGATTGTTTGCCAAAAGTTGACCTGCTCAATGGGGGTAGTGCGATTCCTTGTGAAGAACGTAAGTTTGAATTAGCTCAGCAGATATTGAAATTAAATTTACCACACTTAAAGAAAGTGCCAATGCTATATATTGGTGATGATGTAACTAGAATTGACACAATTTGTGATGAATATACCGATATGGGTAAAGAAGGAATTATGGTAAACATTGCTGATGCTCCGTATGAATGTAAACGTACCAAAAATTTATTAAAGGTAAAAAGATTTAATGCTGCCGACGTGCGTGTGCTTGATTGGGAAGAGGGTTCTGGGGCAAATCAGGGAAAATTGGGAGCAGTTACGGTTGAATTTATTGCACCAGATGGTAAAACCTATACATGTAAAGTGGGTAGTGGTTTTGAAAAAGAAGAGCGTGAGGAATTTTTTGCTCATCCGGAAAAAATTGTGGGGCATATTATTGAAATTGGGTATTTTGAATTATCAAAAAATCAAAATGATGATGGCTATTCTTTGCGTTTCCCGACTTTCAAATGCTTACGTGACGACAAAGATGAAATTTCAATGCATTAAAAAGGTGTAAATTTTGTTTGTCACTAGATTAATTAATGTTATATAATGTTTATTATGATTTATCCTAAGATTGAAGATTGTATTGCAAAAGCCGAACATAACAAGTATGTTTTAACGTCGATGGTGGCAAAACGTGCTAAAGATTTAATTGCGAAAAATATGGGACAAAATGTCGTTGGTAAGGAAAAACAAATTTCTTACGCGATGCGTGAAGTTGTCGATGGTAAAATATGTCCGTCGACAGTACTTAGTAAAAATGTGCGTGCTTAATTGATGATGAAATATGCCAAAGTCATTATTGATGCAGTCTTGAATGCTAACACAGGTTCAACTGTCGATGCTGCGTGGGATTATTTGATTCCACCTGATTTGAATATTGTGCGTGGTTCTTGTGTGGTGGTTCCGTTTGGTAAACAAAAAATTGATGGTTTTGTGATTGAGATTAAAAATCAAACAGATGTTGCGCCAGAATTACTGAAACCGATTTATGGTTTAGCAACAGAGATTGTAATTAAAAAGGAATTATTGGATTTATTACCGCAAATTTGTGAACATTGTAAATTGCGGGCGATTGATGTTTTGAAATTATATTTACCCAGTGCAATACGAACAGGGAAGCCGAAACGTAATGGCAAACGCCGTGTTCCAGTTGGAATAGAGCAATCAGATAAACAGGTTGTCTTGAATACCGAACAACAATTTTGTGTTAATACTGTTTTAGGTCAACCGGAAAAAGTTTATTTATTAAAAGGTGTTACTGGCAGCGGTAAAACTGAAGTTTACATGCACATTATCAAAAAAGTGTTAGAAGCGGGGCGGACTGCATTAGTATTAGTGCCGGAAATTGGTCTTACACCACAGGTTTTGGCCAGTTTTAAGGCACGGTTTGGTGATATCGTCGCTATGTTGCACAGTAAATTATATGGTGGCGAAAAGTTTGATGAGTGGTTACGCGTTAGCCGAGGAACAGCACAGATTGTGATAGGGGCCCGCTCGGCCGTATTTGCACCGCTTGAAAATATTGGTGCGATTATAATTGATGAAGAACATGATGGCAGTTATCAAAGCGACAGTAACCCGCGCTATTTAACCCATGATATTGCAATAATGCGTGCCAAATGGCATCATTGTCCAGTGGTATTAGGCTCAGCTACGCCATCAGTACAAAGTTTTTATCTGGCGGAGCGGGGCGAGTACCAGTTACTAGAATTAACGAAACGGGTTAATGATGTTCCGTTGCCGAAGATTGAAATTGTCGATATGGCGAACGAGATTCGTTCTGGTAACGGTGGAATTTTTGGTAATGATGTTTTGGCTGAATTACTGCAAACCTTACGTCAAGGTCGTTCTGCAATGATATTTTTGAACCGTCGGGGATACTCGCAGACGGTTCGTTGTCTTCAATGTGGCTGGCATGCCAAATGTGAAAATTGCGATGTGTCAATGGTCTATCATAAAGATGATGAACAATTAAAATGTCATTATTGTGCAGCTAGAATGCCTTTTCCTGCACGTTGTCCGCAGTGTGGTAGCACTTATATTAAACATGGTGCGATGGGGACACAAAAAATTTGTGCCGAACTGGAAAAATTATTAGCACAGGCGGGATTAACTGTACCTGTTTTGCGGATGGATACCGACAATACTCAGACGAGAGGTGCGTTGGTAAAAATTTTAGAAAAGTTTGCTAATACTTCGCCATCCGTCTTGGTGGGAACACAAATGATTGCTAAGGGACATCATTTCCCGCAAGTTAGTTTGGTTGTAATTGTTAATGCGGACGGTGGTTTTGTTGCGGATTATCGCTCAGCGGAACGAACATTCGCACTGTTAACACAAGTAGCAGGGCGTGCAGGTCGGGAAATTGGCAGTGCTGGAAAAGTTTATTTACAAACGTATATGCCGAATCACTATGTTTATAAATTTATTCAAAATTATGACTATTTAGGTTTTTATCGTCGTGAAATTTCAGCACGCGAGGTAACAAAATACCCACCATTTGCGACAATTGTGCGTGTCTTGGTTTCAGGGACAGTTGATACGAAGATTATTGAAGTGATTAAGCAGATTATGCAACCATTACGTGAATATGATAGTAAACAACAATCTTTTATTTATTTAGGAGCGATGAAATGTCCATATGGTCGGTTGCAAAATAAATATCGCTATCAAATATTAGCACGCATTAAACAAGAAGCAGTGGAACAAACAATCAACTACATGAGTGATTGTATTAAAAAAGTTGAACAACAAGTAGTTGCACGTAACATTAAAATATTTTTTGAGATAAATCCGGCTAGTTTATCGTAGATATAGAATAATGTTATCGGTCAAAATTTCTAATGTAAAAAAAACGCATTGGAAACGTTGTTGGCATAAATTAAAAAGTAGACGTAAACGACCGCCTCGAAAAATTAATTTGGGTAAAATTGTGGGGTTTATCCATAAAATAACCCCAAGATATTGTGATTTAAGTTTGTTATTGCCAGTTTTATGCTTGGTTGTGTTTGGCGTGTTTATGATTTATTCAGCCTCAAATTACAATGCTCAGATTTATTTTGATGAGCCTTTCTATTATACCGTAAAACAATTAATTGGTTTGGTCTTAGGGGGTGTTGGTCTTGGTTTGATGTATTTTATTGATTACCATTGGTTGCAACGTTTAGCTTATGTAATTTTTGGGGTGGCGATTGTTTTATTGATTGCAGTTTTTATTCCGGGAATTAGTATTTCTAAACTCGGCGCTACACGTTGGATTGGAATCGGTAGTTTTTCGTTACAACCAAGTGAGATTGCTAAATTTGCGTTGGTAATTTTTGCTGCGCGCATTTTTGCGGGGAAATTTAGTGTTACGGATCAGCAACAAACTGGAAAGCGCTTAACAGTTCCAACGTGGTGGCAAACCTTAGCAGTTTTAATAGCTGGGGCAGGAATGTGTTTGTTGATTATTTTAGAACCAAACATGTCAATCACAATGACAGTTGGTATGATTATGTTGGTTTTGTTGTTTTTGTGTGGGGTACGCTTGAAAACCATTGGGTTAATCTTACTGCCCGCGGTTTTAGCTGTGGCGGGAATGCTGATTGCGGCACCATACCGGTTAAAACGTTTGTCGGCTTTTATTAATCCGTGGGCAAATCCAAAAGGTGAAGGGTTTCAGTTAATCGAAAGTCTTTACGCAATCGCCAATGGTGGTTTCTGGGGCGTCGGTTATGGGCATAGCGTACAAAAAAATATGTTTTTGCCGTTTTCGGAAAGTGACTTTATTTTTGCAATCATTGCGGAAGAGTTTGGTTTTGTCGGGTGTTTAATGCTATTTTTGATCTTTGGCTGGGTTATTTATCGTGTTTTTAGAATCGGATTTCAATGTCATGACTTTTTCGGGCGATATTTATGCTATGGTATTGCTACGGTTATTTTAGTACAAACTAGCCTAAATTTTGCGGTAGCAACGGGTTCTATTCCACCTACCGGGTTACCATTACCATTTATTTCCTTTGGTGGAACTAGTTTGTTGGTTTTTATGAGTGCAATTGGGGTAGTACTCAACGTTAACAAACAAAACAAAATTAATAACTGTAATTTTTGATAAAAAAAGAAGACATTGTATGAAAAAACTGTTATCTTGAAATAAGGAGGAATTTAAGTCAGTGGATGTTTTACTTTCGACCAGTAATGAGGGTAAGGTTAATTTTATTAAAGCTGCTGCGGCAAATTTGAAAATTCGTTTTCATACGCCAAAAGAATTAGGATTAAAACTTGATGTTGAAGAAAATGGAAAAACGGCAGTTGAAAACGCAATGATTAAAGCCCGTGCGTTAAGTAAACTTAGTGGTATGCTGACTTTTGCTTGGGATATGGGTATGCGAATTGATGGTTTGCCGGAAATAATGCAACCAAATTTGCACGTAAGAAGACCGAATGGCAAGGAAGAATTATCTAACGCCGATATGGTTGAGTTTTGGCGACATCGTGTTGAGCAATATTGCAAAAATGGTGAAAGTGTAGCGCATTATTTTGACGGTGTGGTCCTGATAGATGGGGATAATTTGATTCATAGTTTGAGTTTTAATGAAGACCCCTTTATTTTTACAGCTGTTAAAAAACAAGATGGAGTCGCCAAATTTAATGCGTTTGATCAAGTTAGAAAAACTTTGGATGGTAAATATTTTTGTGAGTTAACCGACGAAGAGACTTTGCGTTATGACAAAAAGAGGGCGGACTCCATTAATCATTTCTTTAAGGATTGTTTAAGTAAATTAAATACACAGACGTATAAAAAAGGATATGAATATGGTCAATAAAGCGTTAATTCAATACATTAGTGAAAATATATTTCCTCTTTATCAAAAAAACGATTTAGGACACAATATTGTCCACATTAAAGAAGTTATTCGTCGCTGTTTTGTACTGAATCAGACTTTTAATTTGAATCTTGATGAGAATATGATGTTTGCAATGGCATCTTATCATGATTTAGGAAAACACATGGACCATGAACGTCATCATCTGATTGCGGGAAAATTATTTTACGAAGATCAAAACATGGCAAAATTTTTCAGCGCCGAACAAATGAAGACAGTAAAAGAAGCAATTGAAGACCATCGTTCTTCAAAGGAAGACAGTCCACGCTCTGTTTATGGCGAATTAATTTCTTCGGCAGACAGAAATACATCAATTGAAATTGTGTTTATTCGTAGTTTCTTCGTTGCTCATGAACGCATGCCAGAAGAAAATATCGAAAGTTATTTGGATTATACAATTCAGAGGTTATCGAAAAAATACAGTGAAGATAATCCGGAAAACATGTTTTTTGAAGATAATGTTTATAAAAATTTTCTGGTTGAAATGAGAAAATTGTTAAAAGATCCGGAAAAATTTAAGCAAGAATACTGCCGAATAAATCGCATTACCTCAAGAAGTCATAAAGTATGTGAAGAAAAAGGGCGTATCGATTTGGTCCAGCCTGACGATCATAGTTTTGATTGTCAAAAGGTAAAATAATTGTACTATTGAGCATACATTTTTAATGTGTTATATTTGGAGTAATGACGAAATTTAAGGGTTTGAAGCAATCAAACAAGTTGATAATGATTTTGACTAAAGAGTGTAATCGGCACTGTGGTTTTTGCATTGACCGTCCCAATCGTCAGTATTACCGTGAATATAAACCTTTTATTGAATTGGAAACTGTTGAGAAAATTTTGCAATTTGCCGCAGCACACAATGTTAAAACAATTGCTTTGAATGGGGGAGAACCTACGTTGCACCCACACATTGTCGAAATTGCTAAAATGGTAAAAGCCAAAGGATTTCAGTTAAAACTGTTTACGAATTTTGATTATCCCGATGTGGTGAAACAATTAGACGGGATTGTGGATATTGTGCGAATTTCTTATTATGGACCGATGCAGTTGCCGAAACAAAAAGATTATAAATCGCGACTTACTTTGAAAATTATGCTGACTAAATATACATTTCCAAAACTTGAACAATTAATTGATTTCATTAACGCACATAAAAATGATTTCTATGATTTGAAAATTCATACATTAATGCAAAATAATCAATTCAGTATCGATGCTCAGGTAGATTACTTGGACGAAATTAATCGGCGTTACCCGTTAAAAAGGAATGAAAAGGGTGATTATTACCACGACTTTATGGGATTTCAAATTGAAAGAGAAGATTTACCCAATTTGGATTATGATATTAATCAAAGGTTATATAAAGCACACATGGATGGGACAATTTCGCGTTATTTTGAAGAAGACCACTATGAGATTGGACATTTGAATCAAGATGATGCTTACACTAAAATGTTAAGGGCTCATCGTAATGCAGTGTACCGGCAAAACGTAAAAACAGCCTATGAAAAGGGGTGTCTTGACTTTAATCATTGTGATAAGTATTTACCGTCTAAAACCATTGATCATGGTTTAGAAAAATAAAATAGGGCTTTGTGAAATATTTGTGGCAAAAATGGTTGTAGAGTATTAAAACTAATGTTTTGAATAAGCGGCGGAACGTTTATTTTTGTAGAGTAGGGGTAGTGTTTTGGTCGAGTGGTGTTTGTTTAGTGTCGTCGTTAGAATTTATAATTTTTAATGAATGTAATTTAGGAATTACAGTATTGATAGTGTAATTTTTAATGTGGTATTTTTGACACGCTTGTTCAATGAGTGTGGTAAGAATTTTGGTGTTTATTCCTTCAAAATGAATTGATTCAATTTTTAGTCTGGTGAACGATAAAAACTGTTTTAATTCACGGGCAAACAAAATGTTACTGATAAAACTTTTCTTGTTATTGTGAATAGTAAAATTATAAGTCGTGTTTTTACCCCAAACAAACATTTTTCCAATATTGGCTGAATTTACATGAATGTTACGAATATTTGGATTAAAACTAATTGTAATTTCATCACCAGGCATCGCAAAACGAAAATCCAAAGTATCAGTGTCGCCGGCAAGATATTTGATATTGTAATTATCAAAGTATTTTTCGTGTGATTGCGTAACATTACCAGTACGTCGATCGAAACTATCAATTACAGACACATACAATGGCTCCAAACGGTATTTAATTCCGTTGTGTTCTTTTATTTTGGGGTTAACGTCGGTGTTTGTATCCAAAATTCCTCCTTGATGGGAAAAGTATATCAAATTATTGGTTCAAAAGTCAAAATTTATTATAAAAAGAAAAAAACATTAAAAGTTAATTTACATAATATGTGAAAATCGGTATGATAAAAATATGCCGTCTCAGATTACTCACTTGGCGATTGCAAAAAAGTATTTGGAAAAACACGCACGTTTAATTAAGGACGTACAGAGGTTTTTAGACGGAAATGTGTTGCCTGATTTGACTACTAATAAAGCAATATCACACTATGGTACTCGCACGGAGGCGCGGAGTATTTTGAAATATAATCGAGAAAAAGTGAACGCAAATAAATTTCTTAGGGAGCATGATATGAGTGACGACTTGAATAAAGGACAATATCTGCATCTGATTGTCGATGAAAAATACTATAATGAATTTTTGTTGAATTATTTTCAAAAATGCGTAGATAGTAAACAAGCCCAGATTGATATGTACGAAGTGTCGAGGCGGGACGACGTGTATATTCGGGAAAGGTACGGAGTAGGGTACAGTGATTCGTCGTTTGGTGACGAATTAAAGAGGATTAATCATGCATGGGACGAGGAATACTTAGGAAAACGTCGTCAGATAGGGTATAAATTCGTATTTCCTTACAAAGTAGGTAAAATTGATAAATTTATTGAAGAGATGGCGAATATTGACATCCCGCTAAATTAATTTTTAATCATTTTGTCAATAAAAAGAATACCATTCATATGGTCAATTTCATGACAACAGCAAACTGCATCCATGCCATGAAAGGTCTTAGTTTGTTTTTGTCCATTGCGGTCTTGATATTCAAGTACTAAAAGATGAGGACGACGAACTCGACCGCTAATACCGGGGCAGGAAAGACAACCTTCAGTATCGATACGCTGATTTTTGGCCGTTTTGATTTCTGGGTTAATAATTTCAATGGGGCCATATTCTTCGGTTAAAATAACGGCCATGCGATAAAGAATCCCAACTTGAACAGCTGCCAGCCCCATACCGTTGGCATGTAGTAGGGTTTCGTACATATTATCAAGTGTTTCGTGTAAACGTGGAGAAAAATCATCAACGATTTTACTGGTTTTTCGAATCATTGGATTATCTTGTTTGATAATTGTTAAGCGAGCCATGTTTAATTATAGTAAATTAATCAAAAAATGTCTAGTGATTAATTAATTACAACATATTGGTATTAGTATTATAAGAATAAATACTATATATTGTTTTTGGGATGTTTTTATATCTTTATTGCTTTTTAATTTATAAACAAAAACTTATTAAACAATAGATTTCAATTTGAAATTTGAGACATGTATGTTATATTATTTTGTGAAAATTATTTTTATGGGGTCGCCGCAATTTGCAGCAGATGTTTTGGCTGGTATTATTAATCGTCATCAAGTTGTGTGTGTGGTTACTCAGCCTGATAATGTTGCGGGGCGTGGTCATCAAATGCAGATGAGCGCGGTTAAAAAATTTGCACTGGAACATAATATTCCAGTTTTGCAACCCGTGAAAATTAGTAATGAAGCGCATTTATTACGTGAGTATACTCCGGATATTATCGTAACATGTGCTTTTGGACAAATTTTAAGGCAAAGTGTACTTGATGTTGCACCACATGGGGTAATCAATGTGCACGGTAGTTTGTTGCCACGTTATCGTGGCGCGGCTCCGGTGCAATGGGCCGTGATTAATGGTGATAAAACAACTGGTATAACGATATTACAAACCGAATTAGGATTGGATTCGGGACCAATGATTTGCGCACAATCTATTGAAATTCCGCCGACAGCGACTGCGGGCGAAGTTTTGCAATCTTTAGTCCCCGTTGCGATTGACAGTTTATTGCATGCTTTAGAACAAATTGAGCTTGGTTCTGTGAAATTTGAGCCGCAAGACGAAAAGAAGGCTACATTGGCACCGATGCTAAACAAATCAATGGCTAAAATCGATTGGCAAAATCGCGCGATTGATTTGGTTAATTTGATTCGTGGGGTAAATCCTTGGCCTATTGCTTATTTTACGTTAAATCATGAACCAGTTAAAGTCTATCGCGCGACGGCTTTGGATATTAAGGCGCAGCCTGGTGCGGTAGTGCAATGTGATGCTCGTAATGGTTTAATTGTTGGATGCGGGGAAGGAAGTTTGCGAATTGATTGTTTACAGTTACCGGGTAAGAAAATTATGTCGGGTAAAGATTTTTGCAATGGGCGTAATTTATCTACGGCGGTCTTGGAGTGAATATGAAATACCTTTATGATTTAACCTTTGATGAATTAAAAGATGTATTAAAGCCGTTAAATGCACCTAGATTTCGCGCTGAGCAAATTTTTAGTGCTTTACATCAGGGAATTTCGGTGCCTGAGATTAGTAATGTTCCTAAGGATTTAAGGTCATGGTTGGTGGCTAATTTTAACTGTGATTTACCCGAAGTCGTTACGGTTCAAACTTCGCGTGATGGTACAAAAAAGTATTTATTGGCTTACAAAGGTTTTTTTGATGATGAAAAACAGGCAGATATCGTAAAAAAAACCGAAAAAGTTGGTGATAAATTGCAAACTGATTTGATTGAATGTGTTTTGTTGAATCAGAATTATGGTAATACTTTGTGCGTTTCTTCTCAGGTGGGGTGCCGAATGGGGTGTCGTTTCTGTGCAAGTGGTAAAAATGGGTTGGTACGTAATTTATCGGCGGGGGAAATTTTGGCTGAAGTTTTGTTGATTAATCGTTTGAATACGACTTCAACTTCACGTGGAATTACAAATATTGTTTTAA
>JAEEGL016433846.1_pt1 | contig 10868 bp, 7 predicted proteins | sample 9134231 | NCBI WGS metagenome assembly JAEEGL01 (sample SAMN16246548, study PRJNA631951) | gut metagenome | biome: gut microbiome; feature: rumen; material: fiber-attached | host: Bos | place: Iran: Karaj | collected 2018-10
ACATACCAATTAGGTAACATTCAAGAAATACAATTTTTTCTAGTTGGAGTATTTTATAAAGCGAGCTACCATTCGCTGCCGAGCTGACAATGCAAACTATAAGCTCTATATGTGAATGGTATGTGTTGATATTATAAATAATATGTAAAAATCAGATGTTCTATCTCGTCTCAGGACACCAATGGGAGCACTGTGGTTACCCAAAAAGCACTCAAAGGCATTACTATTATCATAGCCGGTATCATATCTGCCACAGGAAACATCTTAACCTTTATCATTCTAAATCCCGTTGCAAGCATAATAAACCCACCGCATGCCTTAAAATCTAGAATCATAGTGTCATTTGTCATGGGATAAATAAAACCTGCCAACAAAAACAGTAACAAAAATAGGGCGAACTGGGGAATAGCCACTATGCACACAACCAGTCCTAAGGTACAAGAGAAAATCAGCCCTGTGAAAAGATCCAGAATTGATTTAGCAATCAAAATACTATGGTCCCCAGTCATTCCTGAAACAATAGCTCCATAGATACCTGTGCCAGATGCACAGAAAAGAACTATGCATGTAACAAGAGTTGAAATGTAGTCTTCTTGAGAAAAACCGCTATTATCAACCTTAATAATCTTACTGATAATCTTCTGCATTCCCTGAGCTAGCTTGTTAATCTTGTCCCCTAAATGAATTGCCAAGCCTATGGCTGTACCGAGAATTACTGAAAAAATAACTGCAGGCATGTTTTTCATAAGCACAATGGTGCTAATCCCCATTCCCATGGAGCAAACTCCTAGTATCAAATTGATCTTTTCTTTAAAATCCATCGATAGTCTGTTGCCTACCACTGCACCAACTGCACCGCCTACAACAACTGATGATGTATTAATAATTACACCTATTGGCATCCTCTATTACTCCTTTTACTTAGCTATACTATCAATCCATGCAAATAATTCAGGTAAATCATAATCTCCACTATGAGGCAATCCCCATGGCAAAAAGAAATCTACATCATACCCATGATTTTCCAGCATCAGGGCAAGAATCGTAGGTATAGCCAGTGATGTATCCCTATCAAAGGCACCGTGACGAATTCTCCAATGCTTTGCAGTATCTGCCTCTCCTATGTAGCAAGTAGGATTTAGCATTTTAATAATTTTCTCATCTGCCATTTCATCATCCCCGGAAGTATGTGACATAGAATAATCAGTAAAATGTCTTGCAAAAACCTCATTATCCCCGAAAACTTCATTTTCAGGACTTTTCAAATCTATGTGGTCAAATGCTGGGACAGGCTTCATTCTTGTTATAGCCTTTACGTATTTATCTGTATCTATAGCGGTAACGTGTTTTCCTTCTATAGTTAACGAATCCTGTTTTTCAACGTCACACCCGTCTACTCTTAAAGCTGGATGCCTAAGTAGAGACTCGTGCTTCTCTAGTTCTCTTTCCGCAGAATTAATAACCAACTTAAATATATAATCCTTAAAGCTTCCCTCGCCATTTGAATCCAAGGATAACAACTTTCCTTTTTTATCCTTAAGAGCCAAACTGTTTAAATAATCTGGGAACATTTTTTTCAATTCATCGCTAATTCTCTTTTGCTCATCAGTAAGTTCAAACACAATAGGAGTCATTTTAACTCCACCATCTACTTCTTCAAACTTCATCATATGAGCAACGTGTTCTTTATTGAAAAGCCATTCGTAAGCCATATCTGCATGCTCAAGATTATGGATTGGGCAATAGCAATTGGCTGCAAAAATATCGTCTCTTTCATCTGCTGCGCCTATTGCCTTGAGATATGGTACATAATCCTTGCTATTACCAGATGCCCCTGTAATCGCTGAAAGAGCTCCACCGGCAGAAGTTCCGCTTGTGATAATCTTTTCAACATCACCTGGAATCACATCCTTGTTATGACGCAAATATCTGATTGCTGCCTTCATATCGACAACTAGTGCAGGAGCGCGACCTACTAATTTACCATTTTCCTTTTTGTCATTGCCTGCATTTGCTCCAACGAAAAATTCCTTGGAAGCCATTCCTGTATTTCTTCCTCTGATTCCCGCACAGGCCACTACATATCCATAATCCAAAGCCTCAAATGTTGCATTTATAATTCCAAGAAAATTCTTTCCTGGTTCATCTGCTGGGCCTTCCATATATCCGCCAACAGTGTTTGGCATAAAAATAGGAACTGTCTTTAGTGTGTAACCATTAACAGTTTCCTTCTCATAAAAATCCTGAGGTACGTAAATATTCATTTTCTGTACCTCATCCATAGGATTCTCGCAATAATTAATCCCCATATACGCCCTGTAGGTAATTGTTCTACCATCCAGTGTGCAAGTTTTCATTTCATAGCTGTTTTCATCAAATCTTAGTTTATCTGTCATGTAATTTTCCCTCCACTAATAGTATAAAACGGGCTAGAAATCATAAAAATTCCAATTCCTATCCCCATTGATTCTAATATGGAATTAAACTTATTTTGGGCATAATTCTGTGATAGAATATGACTAACTTTGGAGGATATAGCATGAACACTGAGTATATACACGAATTTGTTGTTTTAGCAGAAACCAAGAACTTTTGGGAAGCGTCTGAGCGATTATTTATGAATCAATCTACGCTTTCTAAGCATATAAAGGCATTGGAAAATGAGTTGGGCATATCTCTTTTCAATCGCACAACAAGAAGAGTTGAATTAACAAATTATGGTAGAACTTTTTTACCTTATGCAAAAACTATTTCTGATTCCGAATATGAGGGACTCACTGCAATTAACACATTGCAAAATATTGAAAACGGCTTATTAACTCTAGGCACTATTCCTTCTATGTCTCAGTATCAGGTAACAATGTTATTAGCTCAGTTTCAAAGTAAATACCCTGACACTACCGTTCGTGTTACGGAAGATGATCCGATGAATTTGCAAAAATACCTTGAGAATAAGACCTGCGAAATAATCTTTACTCGAGAGCCAAAAGCTGACTTTGAAAATAATTTTCTCCATAACGACCAAATCAAACGTATTCCATATCTAAAAGATAGGTTAGTTGTACTGCTACCAAAAACTCACCCTCTTGCAAATGAATCTGAACTAACTTTGCAGCAATTAAAGGATGAAAATTTCTGTCTCATAAAAGAAGGGTCTCTTATGTACGAAATCGGGTTGGATGCTTGTAGACGAGCTGGATTTATTCCTAATGTAATCTTTACCAGCCACAGAATTGATTCTATCTTAGATATGGTTTCAAACCAAAAGTGTGTTGCATTGCTTATGAATATGCACTTAGCAAAACCTACAAATGTACCTGCTACAATGCATGATAATGCACCATGGACATATGTACCTATCGTGCCCGAAGTAAATTCACAGATATCTATTTGCTACAACAATACCGTTCCTCTTTCAAAAACGGCCCAGCTATTTGTAGACTTCTGTACATCGAGACTATTCAACGAAAAGCAGTAACCACAAGGATTTCTTTATAATTATGTGATATTACTGTGATAATTTATTAGATGCCTGGTTTGCAGAACAACTTCCTTGGCCTCCACAATGTAAACGCCATGAAAAAGATGTTTGTCTTCCATTATCATCACAACAAACAAACGACAACCTTGTGACTTCTTGCTGACAGATTACGGAAAGTATTTGCCCAAAGTCCTATTTAACCTCTTCTAAAATAAGAATCCCTTCTGTTTTTTTTACTTTCCAAAAACATGGGTGTTCCATGTATTTGTCATTAGGTGAATGGAGGGTAAATGCTAAATTTCCCTGCAAATCTTTAAAGAACATCCCATGTCCTCCATTTTCTGGATATAATGGTTCATCCTGTAAAATCCATGGACCATTTATAGTTCCAGACTCTGATATTGCAACACCTACCGCATAACCGTTAATACTCCAGCTTGAGAAAATCATATAAAGATTTCCATCATCCAGCTTTATGAAAAAAGGTCCATCACTAAAGTAGCAGTCTCCATCCAAACCAAACTCTGCCTTTGCAAAAGGAACAGGCTTCGCCCAAGACGCTTCTTTAGGTGAGAATAGGAGCTTTGGTGTAGAAACCGCTTCCTTTAAATCACTTGATAATTCCACAACGCAAAAATCTCCATCAGCATTCCCTGTACCATCTAAAGCATCCTCGAAAGAATGGGAAATAATTAAGTATATTGTTTCATCATCAGCGTACAATGTTCCATCGATACAAGTCCAATTATCTGGTGTAAGTCTTTTTGAGTAGAGTGTAAATGGCCCGGTTGGTTCATCTGCTTGAAGAACATAAATACCCTTTTTAATATCTTTTCCACCAAATGTAGTTACAAGATAGTATTTGTCCCCAATTCTATAGCACTCAGGTGCCCAATAGTTTTCCGTTGCAAAAAATCCATCTGGTCTTTTGAAAATCTCAATTGGTCCTTCAAAATTTTCCAAATCTTCACTTACATAGCAATCAAAGCCAAAGGCTTCTTCCCAACAAGTTTCGCTTCGTGTTCCATATAAATAATATTTGCCATTATCTACGAGCACATATGGATCTCGAATATTTATGTCTTTTCTTTTCATTATTCTTCTACCTCTAAATACTTTTTGCTGAACTGGAATTCAATCTCATCTGGGACTTGAACATCAGCAGAAATGCCTGCTGGGGTTCTATAAAGCTCTACCTTTATTTCTCCACAAACTGACTTGTAAGAACACTCCAAATGATTTATAGAATCTGGCAAAAATGGCTCAATTATAATTTTTCTAAACCCAGGCTCAATTGGCTTAATTCCAGCGATTCCATTGTAATACCATTCGATAATGTGTCCCATCATATCATGACAATGGGAGCGAGGATTAGTCTCCCAGTATTCACCTAAAGTGGTTTCACCATCTAATACAAATGCATAATAAGATGGATGCTCTTCTGACAAAATACACTGTGCAATCAAATCATTCATGCCATACTTTGCCGCTGATTGGATTACATATGGAAGTCCAACTTCACCGGCCACCAGTGCCATGCATCCCTCAATATTTTCCCTTAAGCATTCAACCACATCTTCGACTGCATAATCTGGCACCATTCCCCAATACAGTGGAAGTGCCTCTATAGTTTGGGTTGTGATTAAAGCTTCGTTCTTCTTTTCAAAACTGCAGTAACAGTATTTTCCATTAGAATTCTTAATCAACAATTTATCGTTGTAGTTGTTCTTTACTTCTTCTGCAAATTCTTCTAGTTCTCTCTTTTCTTCATCATGCTCAAGAATATCTGCAAACCAGGCAAGTGTAATTGCATCAGCATATAAAAATACTGTCTCAACATTTTCTCTAGCCAGCTCTCCATCAGGATTTCCCCAATCTCCCAGGCCATGATTTATAAATCCATCTGGATTGATTTTTGTTTTTAAATGTTTAAGGTATCTTAAACCGGCGTCATAGTTTTCCTGAATTATGCTCACATCTCCATAGAATATGTAGTGCCATCTTGCTCCCAAAATAAGTGAGCTGCCCCAAGGAATGATGTCGTAAAAACTTCCCATTCCTGGAACTGGTAAAACATTTGGAATGTAACAAGGAGCCTGAGATGGAACCAATCCTTCCCCTGGATATATTTCATTTCCATCAAAATCCTTAAAGCAATCCCTAGCAGTGTGCTGAGCATCTCGCATATCATCTAAAAATTTTCGCCAAAGCTTACTTCCATCCTTCATATACATGATAGCTGCGCCCATCAAATGATTAGGCTCCTGCCATGGAAAACGTTCTATTGTAGGACAATCTGTATGTACACTTAACATGTTTGCTTCTACAGTTTTTTCTATCATATCGTAAATACGATTGAATCTTTCATCGTCACAAGAAAAGCTACCATTGTTTTTCCATGCAGATGTTATGGCATCTCCATATAATTCGAGAACTTCAGCAGCTCCCTCCACGGCAAAATAACGTCCCGCAAAATATGTAAAGATCTGCTTCACTTCCTCTACACAGTCATCACTTGAAACCTCATAGGTAATAACATTATCTATAAGCATCCAATTTTTTGCCATTTGATCTGGCATTCCATTTTCATCCAATTTTTCTGCTGGTTTAAAGCTAATTTTCTGGCCTGCTTTCCCTTTAACCTTCGCTCTAAGCAAGCCGGATATATTTTGCCCTAAGTCGTATATACGAACTCCATTCCTGGTATTAATCAACTTACCTTTATATGATTTGATAACCTTTATAGCTGGTTGTTTTTGTGGTTTCAACTTGCCATTAGGAATGTTCTCTTCATCAGCAAGCTCTGCCCACTCCCATTCAGCATTATCCCGACCAATATATTCTGAGCCATACACATTTGTATGTTTAATTTTATGCGCCTTAACTTGCCAGCTTTCATCTGTAATAAGCTCCGCTACAGTTCCATCTTCAAATTCCATAATAAGCTTCATATTGCAAATTAAGTATTTTCCAAAGGCTCTATATGGATTTGGATTAGGTGGCATAAACTCTGGAAAGTGGAAACTATATCCAAATTCCATATCCCAATTAAACCAACCATTTCCCACTTCTATTTCAATAGAGTGCATGCCTTCTGTTAAGACATTTGTCACATCAAAATTCACATACTGAACTGTTTTTCTGTAATCTGTCCACCCTGGATCTAACACATGGTCTGACACTTTATTTCCATCTATGTAAAAATTAAACTGGCCAAGGCCAGTCACAAATGCCTTAGCACTTTTAACTGGCCCCGATACAGCGATTTCTTTTTTTGCAATAAATGGTTTATTAGTTTTATTTGTTATCCATTTTCCTAATTCATTCATTTTATTCATCAATCGCTTTCATACTTTCTTTCATTTTGTTAATCTCTGCTCTATGTGGCTCAACTGGATTGAATATCAAGCAAACAATCAGAATCACACAGGTAGCAGCTGGTAATGCAAATCTTAATGAATTGATAGCAATCATTGCTGATTCTGGTTCCTGTCCAATTGCATTTGCAATATATCCGCTAGCAGCAAGTACCGCCAACACACCAGAGCTTACAAGAGTTGATCCGCATTTATAAGAGAATCCCTTGATGGCCGATACCATACCATTCATACTTACATTTTCTTTCAACTGAATATAATCGATAGTGTCGTTTACAAAGAAGTTAATTAGTGCCTGTTCCATAGCTGAGAATGCTGTAGCAACACCTGATACTACAAATAAAATTGTCATATTTTTATTTCCAACAAAGAATAATAGTACATAGCATACAAGTGTTACAGCCTGTGTAAAAATAAATGCCTTTGTAGGTGTTTTGAAAACCTTAATAAAAAATGGCATAAGCACCATCATCGAAATCAAAGCGCCTATAGAAAGAACACCCATGTACACACCAATTAAATCAGGACGCATAATGTAGTACATCATGTAATAAACTGATGTGGAGAACATAGCCCCATATCCTACCGAAGACATCATCCAAATGATTAACATAATAATCAATTTCTTGTGTCTACCAAATACCTTCAGATCCTCCCATACTGAACGACCATCTGTAGATATAATGTATCGTTCCCTTGTGTTTCTAAACAACATAAGATTTGCAAGAATAGCAAGTACACCATAAATAATCATTAATGGCGCATAGCTTCCGAAAAATCCAACAAAGCTTGTTGTAAATGTAGATGCAATCGTAAATGCGATAGCAACAGAAATCATTCCAAGTGTTACTGCATGATTTCTTTCCTTGTCGTTTTTAGTAACCGCTGGCATAAGTGCCATCTGGGGCATTGTCAAAGCTGTTACTCCCATTCCATAAAGGATGTAGAACACACCAATGTAAAGCACTTTCTGTGTAGTCGACAGCCCTGAAGGATTTAAGAATAACAAAAACGAAACAATTGTAAGCACCAATGGAACCCATAATAAATATGGACGATAAGAACCATACTTTGTTTTAGTTCTATCGCAAACTCCCCCCATAATAGGATCGTTTATGGCATCCCACAGTGTTGCAATAAACATAATGATTGAAGCTGCCGCCGCTGGAATCATAACTGTGTCTGTCATAAAGTTCGAAAAGTAACTAGCAACTGTTGCCTGAATAAGCATAAAGCCTCCACCTTGTGATAGGGCATATGCTATTGCAGTCTTTTTCGTGTAGCCTGAATGCTTTTGTTGATTTTTCATGATTACCCTCCTAATACCTTCTTACGCATCTCTTTCTTCAACGTAGGCTAAGAATACCATGATTATTTACAAATAACTTTTACTCTATATGACAATTATTATTGGCAAAATCGGACATCTATTGTAATATCGACTTATCACTTATTTCTTGTATTTATGAGGTTTATTATGAAAGCATTTTCAGAATTAGAATTAAAGCTTAGGGAAATATGCCATTCAACTCCTACTATTCAAAATAGAGAATTTGTTACCAAAGATGAGCTTAATAATATTTCAGAAATAACTGGAATCGATTTTCAAAGCTCCCTGCAGATTCCATTTGATGACGCTCTTGATGAAGACAGTTTTTTTAATCCTGGAGAGAATATCGGTATCGTGGAACATGCAAGATATTTACCTCCGCTGCTTCACTCTCATACTTTTTTTGAACTTGTTTACAACAGAGAAGGCCATTGCATTAATTACATAGACAACAAACCTCATGCTCTTTCACCAGGTGATATCTGTATCATCGCCCCTGGCCATGAACACGCACTTGCGGCTTTTTCAGATGATTGTGATATCATAAATCTTCAGATTAGAACCAGCACCTTTGAAAGTTCATTTCTTGGACTAATGTCTGAAAAGGATGTTCTCTCAGATTTCTTTATGCACTGCCTTTACAATATTAAGGGGCAGAATTGCATAACCTTCAGAACCGGTGATGACTCCGTCCTAAATGAAACATCAAAAAATCTTGCAAAGGAGTTTTTCGGAAATACTAAATACAAGGGCCCAATGATGGATACCCTGATTTCCTATTTCTTTATTCATCTTCTTCGTTATCACGAAAAAGATGTTCTTCTGGTGCCAGACGGTAATTCTCCTAAAGATGAGAACTTGATTCTAATGCTTCAATATATACAGAATAATTATTCAAATCTGTCTCTTGCTGAACTTGCAAGATTTTTTGGATATAGTGAGCGACACGTTGCCAGAATCATTAAAAATAGCACTGGAAAAAATTTTTCTGAAATAACAAAAGAGCTCCGCATGAAAAAAGCTGCAGAGCTCCTTAATAACAAAGAACTTCCAATACCATCTATAATGGAGATGATTGGATATAACGATTTAAGTACATTTTATAAAGCTTTTAAAAGTTTTTATGGCATGACTCCTGCTAAATATCGAGAGTCAACAAATCCTTAAAGCTTCCCAATTTGTATAAAATAGGCAGTTACGAGGTAATTCGTAGCTGCCCGTTTTAACAATTATGCATCCCGATATATACGGATGAATTCCAGATATTCAATTGTGGATAGTTATTAAAATATTTAGTTTCCTGAATTAAAAAGCTCTGATAAAACATCTGCGTGCTCTTCTAATACTTCTAAGAGCTTTTCACTCCAGTGACGTGCATCAGAATCGCTGTCGCCGAATACATAGTCTTCCTGACCATAATCCATTACGTCAAATCCAGGTATTGTCTTGCTTGCGCCATTTGTTCTGTAGCTTACAGCGTCTGCGAGACTAAATGAAACTGATGAGATGTCGCTGTAATCAACCCAGCTAGAAAGATCTGTTCCAGTTGCCTCTGTTGCATCTCCATTTTCAGTCTGTGTCTCTGCTTCGGCCTTCTCAATAGAGACTGCACCATCTACGTATTCACCGTACATCTTGTCTACGTAGTACGAAAGGCTATCTCCAAGGATTTCTGATGGAACGTGTCCACCATCCCACTGCCAATCGATTGTTGCATCGATGCCTGCAGAAAGCATTGCGATCTGTATGTTTAATGAATTGAACATTGATATATCACCTTCAGAAGCGCCACAAAGGATTCTTACCCATGTAGCATCGTCAGTGTCCTCATCACCAATGTAATTAAGTGGATTGTAAAGATCTACAATGTTATTTCCATACTCATCACCTGCCTGGATTTCAGCAATATCATTCTGATAAGCCTCAAGCATTTCCTCGTATGTGCTATAGTTAGCAGAATCAGTTGTTGTACCAGCTGACTGAGTTGTTCCCTCATCAGGTGTACCAACATCCATTGTATCACCAGCAGAGTTTGCTGCTACGTCATCATTTGCAAAGCTTCTATCATCTGTCTCTTCTGTGTCAGCACTAGCCTCAGCTGGAGCTTCTCCTGTTGGTGCCTCACCTGTTGGACCGCCTTCCATGTTTCCGCCAGGACCTGCTCCATCAGGTGCGCCGCCGCCAGGGCCACCCCTCATACCATCACCTGAAGAACTCTTAGCATATCTACCTTCGATAAATGCTTCTGCCTTGTCCTCAGATGTCATGTTAGCAACCTCTTCATCAGAAAGAGCATTGCCATCCTCATCAAACCATGTCCAGCCCTCTGCATAATCTAGGTTATCCAAATACCACTGAAGATTTGATACAAATTCTGCCAAGTAGAAATCAACATATGTTCCACCATAGCCATTTGTATCAGCGTACTTGTCCTCATCATATTCGATGGAAAGTGAAATAGTATCTGTCATGTCTCCATCGCCATTTATATCAAGCTCTACATCTGCTTCATCTACTGAGAGATTCTGCTCATTGATATACTCCATGTACTCTTCTGAAAGGTAGGCTGCCAACTGCTCCTTGAACTCTGTGCCAAAATCGTAATCATTGTCCATGTAATACTCAAAAGCAAGAGCCATATCAGCTTCATATAAAGATGTGATTGCTGAGTATGCCATAC
>JAEEGL016680361.1_pt1 | contig 10868 bp, 7 predicted proteins | sample 9134231 | NCBI WGS metagenome assembly JAEEGL01 (sample SAMN16246548, study PRJNA631951) | gut metagenome | biome: gut microbiome; feature: rumen; material: fiber-attached | host: Bos | place: Iran: Karaj | collected 2018-10
CGCAAGATAGCGGAACGGAAAACGGTCGCCAAACAGCAAAGTCTTAACTGCAGCAGCAGACACAACCTCTTCGTACTTCTTGTCCAGAGCCGCAAGCTCCGCTTTATAGTTATCCAGATTATCCTGATAGACAGCTGCATTTTGGGGATCGATCTCTGACAGAACCGCTTCGATCGATTCCGATAAGATCATCGCATTTTTTAAGGACAGCCAGACATGTTCGTCATACTCCGGCTCTTCTTCGTGCTCATGGTTTTCGATGCCGCCTTCCTGCATGCCTTCGACAAGGGCCTCTTCTTTTGCCGCATCGCCGAGCGCTTCCATCAGATTCACGGTTTTCAGATCCGGATTGACAGCTTCTTTCAGGGCATCTTCCACCCAGGCATCCGATTCGCCGCCGACATAGATGAACAGGTCACAACCGGAGATCGTCATGATATCTTCCACGGAAGGCTGGTAACTATGCGGATCCACGCCGTTATCCATCAGCAGGATCAGCTCTGCCCCCGCAGGATCTGACCCCAGGATATTCCTTGTCCAGTCATATTCCGGAAAGATCGTGGTTACGATCGTAAGCTTCTGCGGCTCGTCCCGCAAAGCCCCTTCCGGATCCCCCTGTAAACGGCCGCAGCCGCCAAACAGGATCCCGGTCAGCATCAGCAGCAGAGCCGTAAGGAGGACCGCATTTTTCCTGTATGATTTTATGATCTTATTCCGTCTGAATCGCAACATCATTTCACAAAAACCTGCAGCTTTGGGAACGTTCGCCGCCGCAGAAATACTTTTTTATAAAAATCACGGCTCCAGCTTCTTCAGCGCAGCCTTTAACATCTCATAGCGCTCTTTCTTCTCGGCCTTTACAAAGTGTTCTTCGCGCTTTTGTTCCGGGTTGTTCTCGTAGTTCAGTTTTCTCTCCCCAAACTGTGCGCTCGTAAGGTCAAAAACACAGTCGCCGACCACATTGTAGCAGTGTACGCCGCCGTCTTCAAGCGGTACCCCGTACACCTTTCCGCCGAAAATGTCCTGCGCAAGAAAAGCCGTGACCGAGCACTGCCCGAGGGTTTGATTTTCCATGCTCCAATCCTGCCGCATCCTCGGTGCGCAGGTTTCCCTGCACCAGACCTTTGTCAACGCTTCGTAAAGGTCGCGCGGCGTCGTGATGAACGGATATTCCTTCGTAACGGCCCTTGCCACTGCCGTTTCCCATCCGTAAAAATCAAACGCCCGGATCGATGAAAGCTCCGCCCAGGCCGCAACAAAGCCCGCATGGTGCGCTACGCGCTGGGAACCGATATTGGACATGCTGGTTCCGTAAAACGGCGTATGACCACTCTTTAAGATCTCTTCTTTCAGGATGCGCACAAGATGCGCGCCCACATGTTTTCCTCTGGCTTCCGGGGACACATCGATCCCGATCTGCCAGAGCAGATCAGAATCCGCGCTCGCGCCGGCCATGCCGATGATCTCTCCGTCTCTTAATGCCCCGACACCGATCATATCGGGTGCGTATGCTTCAAAGGAATAGGCTTCCTGAAAGCGGTCATCCCCGCGGAACTGTTCGATCTCTTTTTCATCATACACGACGATCTCATAGTCATGATCCGCAACCGCAGCGTCTTCTGCTTCGATCAGCGCCTTTGTTCCCGCATCGCTTCCCGGCAGATAGAACGGGTGCGCGGAGATCATCCGGTATCCGTAAGGCTTCACCAGCTCATCGAGCTGTCTGAAAAAGCGGATATCCATGAACCAGTCACCGGTGGTCTCGGCATATTTTTCCTTGCAGGACGCTACGATCTCTTCCTTTCCGGTAAACAGCAGTTTTCCGTTTACGGCAACGACTTTCAGCGCGCAGTCATCCGACGAGCGGAAACGGCGTCTTCCGGGAAGGGGCGTAAAGGTACTGAAGTGATTTTTACGATCGGATGCTTCCTCAAAGCTGACACAGTAATCCAGCGCCAGCTGCCGATAAAGGTCTGCCCACACATCTCTCATGATCCGGTCTCCTCTTCATGCACCGGTAAGCGCTCTTCTTGTGTCAAAGCTTTCGCCGGCTGCTGTTTTATGCGGCGGACCGTTAAGTAAACGATCGGCCCGAGAAACGCGATCAGAACGCTGAACAGGCTGACCAGACCCAGTTTATCATCGGAGCCGTCCACGAGGATCGTCGGTGTTTCCAGTGCGGTTACCACATTTCTTAAGAAAACAAAACAGAAAAAGTTGTTCACCCAGTGCATGATCACGCCGGCTTCGAGCCCGCCGGCAAGGAGGTCTGCAAGAAACATGAAAAAGCCGCTGAAAAAGTAGGTCGATGCCGTGATCACGATGCCGATCCCGGACATGGTCGTCACTTCCGGATTGGCAAGATGCCCCGCCATAAACAACAGGCCGGTGCCTACCGCGATCAGCAGCCCCTTTCGCATGGGCGGGATTTCATTTTTACAGATCGCGCGCAGGAAAAATCCCCGGAACAGGATCTCCTCCGTCGTGGTCTGGATCCAGACAAGCAACAGGCAAAAAACAAGGTTGAGAAGGACAAGTCCAGCCGGATGCGGGTCAAGCCGGAGTTTGGGAAGCACAAAAAGCATGGAAACACCCAATCCGGCAAGATAAAGCGTGCCTGTGATCAGCGTCACCTTCACATTCACTTTTCTGTCCCTTCCGAACAAAAATGCGCGGAGACTTGTCCTGCAAAGGAGGCGCAGACCGACCCACAGTCCTATAAACACGCCGACAAAGGAGGCCATCGTGACCAGCAGATCCTGTTCCGCAGCAAGGTACGGCATGTTCCCGGATGCCGTCAGCGCACCCACTGCAAGACGCGTCAGAAATCCCAGGAGTATGCCGTTGCAATATCCGAGCGCGATCCCGAGAATCGCGGCAAGAAGCCAGCGGTAAAAAGGCGCTTCATTTTCCGCCCACTCTTTTCTGACTTTCCGAGGTCTCTGTTCGTTTTCTTCTTTTCTGATCTCTTCTGTCATTTACCCGTTTCCTCCTTGTCCCTTTTCCTGCCGTGCCCTTTGAACAGATTCTCCGCATAGTAGGAAAAGCTCTCAAAGCCGGCCTTTTTTCTGCTGAACATCAGACCGGCTTCCGTGGCAGGCGCCGCTTCCGCAGCGATCTTTTGAATATGGCTTTTCAGATCGTCAAGAAAAGCCGCGTAGGTTCCGTCAGGATCGCCCCCCGGAAAAGCCGCCGCATCAGCGGGCAGAAAGACGTTCAGTTCCCCGAGGCTGTCGAGCGACCGCCGGTTTAAGTTGCACGAACCCACGGTGATCTCTTTTTCGCTCATCATGACTTTGGCATGCACCATCCTGTCACTGAACAGGATCTGCAGCGCGCCCGTTCGTCTTCGCCAGTCGTTCATGGTCTGCTTGTTGGTGTCGTCATAGAAATTCGCTGCCTTCGGCAAAACGACCGTGATCGAAACACCCCGTTCATCGGCTTTTTCGATCGCTTTGGCGACCTCTTTATACATTGAAAAATAAGGCATGACGATGAGAAGTTCTCGCTCCGCCTGATCGATCAGCTCCAGCATGCGCTCTTTGATGCCAAAGTATCCGGCCGTTGCGTCATTTCTTGCAAACAGTAGATCTTTGTTCTGCACATCTTTATAAAAATCACGGAAGCGCGAAACGATATCTTCCGAGTAAAACGCGATCATATAGTCGAGATAGGCCATGCCGCGCATGTCTTTTCCGATCTCTTTGTCCTCGACGTTGATCCCGCCGAGGATCAGGATCTTTTCGTCGATCACATAGAACTTCGAATGATCCTTCAGCAGTCGATCCCGTCTGATCGTAACATTCGGATGGGAAAAGAGCCGCCAGAACCGGTCCGGCATCTCCTGTCTGCAGCGCTTTTTCAACATTTCGGGATGATAGCCGAGTTTCAGCGCGTTCGCTTTGATCAGGTCCGGAAGCACCGGTTCATAATGAAAGAACGACCGTCCGCCCTCTTCGCTGTATTCGCAGACGCTTCCGTAGCGGTCTTTGACGATCGTGATCTTTACGCCCCGGTCCGCGGCATCCGCCACTTCCTTCGCCAGTCTGTTTCCGATCCGGTCATCCCGCCAGATGAACATATGGATCTCGATGGACTTTTCGGCGTTCCTTATGCAGTTGATGATCTCTGAGAAGGCTTCCCTGCCGCCTTCGAGCAGTCTGTAGTCGTTCATTTCCTGCCGCCGTGATCTTTACGCATTCACAACTTTTCCCGTATATAACTGATAGTACTTCCCGCGCTGCGCCATCAGATCGTCATGATTGCCGCTCTCGATGATTCTGCCCTGATCCATGACCATGATGCAGTCCGCATTACGGATCGTGGACAGGCGGTGCGCGATCACGAACGAAGTGCGCCCCTTCATCAGCGCATCCAGACCTTCCTGCACGAGTTTCTCGGTACGGGTGTCGATCGAGCTCGTCGCCTCATCGAGCACGAGCACCGGCGGGTCGTAGATCGCGGCCCTTGCGATCGCAAGCAGCTGGCGCTGGCCCTGGCTTAGGTTTGCGCCGTTCCCGGTCAGCATCGTGTCATACCCCTGCGGCAGCCTTCTGATAAAGCCGTCTGCATTGGCAAGTTTTGCGGCCTTCCTTACTTCCTCATCGCTCGCATCCAGCTTGCCGAAGCGGATGTTGTCGGCGACCGTTCCCGTAAACAGATGCGTATCCTGCAGCACGAGTCCCATGGACCGCCGCAGATCCGCTTTTTTGATCTTATTCACATTGATCCCGTCGATCCGGATCTTGCCGTCTTCGATATCATAAAACCGGTTGATCAGATTGATGATCGTGGTCTTGCCGGCCCCCGTTGCGCCGACAAATGCGATCTTCTGACCCGGCTGCGCCTGCAGGGAAATGTCAAAGAGCACCTGCTTGTCCTCGTTGTAGCCAAAGTCAACGCCGTCATAGACGACCTGACCTTCCTGCAGTTTGTATGTCGTGGTGTTATCGGCCTTGTGGTAGTGCTTCCACGCCCATGTTCCGGTGCGTTCTTCCACTTCCGTTACTTCGCCGTTTGCATCCACCCTGGCATTGACCAGCGTCACATAGCCGTCATCCGGCTCCTGCTTTTCATCAAGCAGCGTAAAGATACGGTCCGCGCCGGCCATGGCCATGACGATAAAGTTCAGCTGCTGGCTGACCTGGTTGATCGGCATGGTGAAACTGCGGTTGAAGTTTAGGAACGAAGCAAGCGCCCCAAGGCTTAAGTTTCCGGTAAAGATCGCAAGCAGCCCGCCGATCACGGCAGAGAGCACGAAGCTCGCATTTCCGAGCTGCGCGTTAACGGGTGCCAAAACGTTTGCATATTTATTTGCATGATAAGCAGAGTCAAACAGCCGGTCGTTCCGCGCAAGGAACTCCTTAACCGACTGCGGTTCGTGATTGAAGACTTTGATGACTTTCTGTCCGTTCATCATCTCTTCAATGTGCGAATTCACGCTCGCGATGTCTTTCTGCTGCGCCATATAGTATTTTCCGCTTCTTCCTGCGATCTTTTTGGTCGCGGTCATCATGACAAAGACCATGAAGAGCGTTACAAACGTCAGCGGCAGAGAAAGCCTGATCATGCAGATGAGCACCGTGACGATCGTGATCAGGGAATTTAAAAACTGCGGCAGGCTCTGGGAAACCATCTGCCGGAGCGTATCGATATCATTGGTATACAACGACATGATGTCGCCGTGCGGATGCGTGTCAAAATATCGGATCGGCAGGCCTTCCATATGGTCGAACATCGCTCTTCTGAGTAGATCGAGCGTCCCCTGCGTCACGCGGGCCATGATCAGGTTCTGCGCAAGCATCGCAAGAATACCGGCGCCGTAGATCGCGGCCATTTTGCCGATCGCGATCGCAAGCGGCAGATAATCCGGATCTTTGGAACCGATCATGGGCTGGATATAATCATCGATCAGCGTCTGCAAAAACAGCGTGCCTCTGGTATTGGCCAGCACACTGATCACGATGCAGACCGCCACCACGATCAGGTGGAATCCGAAATGCGAAAACAGGAATCTGAACAGCCTCTTCATTGCGGCTGCGTTCTTCTTCAGATCTTCCTTCTTCAGAGGACGGGGCTGTACTCTTGGCATGTCACGCACCCCCCTTCCTGTAAAGACCGTGCTTTGCCTCTTCACCGAGCGGCTGTTCCACAGACATCTTTGCTTCGTCAAAATCACCGCTTCCGCCACCCGTCTGCGACTCGTAGACATCACGGTAGATCTCATTGCTTTCCATCAGCTGCGCATGCGTTCCGATGCCGCTGATCCTTCCCTCATCCATCACAATGATCCTGTCCGCATCCTGTACGGAAGCGATCCGCTGCGCGATGATCAGTTTGGTGGTTTCGGGGATCTCCTCCCTGAATGCCTTGCGGATCTTTGCATCCGTTGCCGTATCCACGGCGCTGGTACTGTCGTCGAGGATCAGGATCCTGGGTTTCTTCAGGAGCGCTCTGGCAATACAGAGTCTCTGGCGCTGTCCGCCGGAAACATTCGTTCCGCCCTGCTCAATATAGGTCTCATACCCTTCCGGGAACCGTTCGATAAACTCATCCGCGCAGGCCAGCCTGCAGGCGCGCCTGCATTCTGCCTCCGTGGCATCCGGATCGCCCCAGCGCAGATTTTCATAGATCGTACCCGAAAACAGCACATTCTTCTGCAGGACATGCGATACCTCGTCCCTTAGTGTGACCAGATCATATTCCTTCACATCCCTGCCGCCGACATAGATCGTGCCTTCGCTGACATCATAGAGCCTGGAAATGAGGTTCACGAGGGAAGTCTTGGCAGAACCCGTACTGCCGATGATCCCGATCATTTCCCCGCTTCTGATGGCAAAATTGATATCCGTCAGCACATGCTCTTTGCTGTTTCCGTCATAGGAAAACGAGACATGGTCAAAGCAGATCGAACCGTCGCGAACCGTCGTGACAGGTTCCGCGGGATTCGTGATCGTGGGTTCTTCGGTGAGCACCGCAGAAATCCTTTCGATACTTGCCGAAGACATCGTGATCAGCACAAAGGCCATCGACAGCATCATCAGGCTCATCAGGATGTTCATGCAATAGGTCATCAGGCTCATCAGATTTCCCGTTGTCAGCTCATTCTGAATGATCATATGCGCGCCGAACCAGCTGATCAGCATCATGCTGCCGTAAGCCGAGAACAGCATCATCGGTCCGTTCAGGGCCAGGATGCTCTCCGCATGCAGGAATTTCTTCATCAGTTCCATGCTGGTCTTTGCAAAGCCGGACCGCTCATAGGCTTCCCGCACATAGGCTTTCACGACACGGATCCCCGTGACGTTCTCCTGCACGTTTTCGTTCATGTTGTCATATTCGCGGAAAATCTTTTCGAAGATCTTATGAACCGAGTAGGCGACAAGAAACAAGGCTCCGCCCAGTATGAAGACGACCGCCAGATAGATGAGTGCCAGTCTCGGACTGATGGAAAACGCCATGATCATGGCCACGACCAGTGAAGCCGGCGCGCGCATGCCCATACGCAGAACGATCTGGTATGCGTTCTGCAGCGTGGTCACGTCCGTGGTCATCCTCGTGACCAGACTCGCCGTCGAGAAATGATCGATATTTTCAAACGAAAAGGTCTGGATCCTCTTAAACATCGCTTCGCGCAGATTCTTGGCAAGACCCGCGGAAGCAAGCGCTCCGTATTTTCCGCCCATAAAGCCGGCAAAAAGACCGCCGAGCGCAAGCGCAAGCATGGCTGCGCCGTTTATAAGGATCGCCTGCATGCTGCCCTTTCCGATCCCGTCATCCACGATCCTCGCCATCAGACGCGGGATCAGCATTTCCACAACGACCTCCAGGAGCATGAACGCCGGTGTCAGAAAGGACGCTTTTTTATATTGTTTGATCTCTGCCAATAATGTCTTGATCATATATCATACCACCCTTTGAAAGGATAGCAGACAAGAGGCTATTTTTCAAATGAAAAATCTGTAAACGGCCTGCCTTCGCGCTTTAAGATCCGCTGGATCGCAAACTTGCCGGAAACCGCCGCGATCGGGAGTCCTCCCGGACACATGATCCACTGTCCTGCCAGGTAAAAGTGCTTTAAATTCTTCAGCTCCCCTTTGATCCGCAGCTGCTTCGCATCCTTGGTCGTGATAAAGCTCATATAGGCGCCGTGATAGGCGTTGCAGTATCTCTCATAAGTTCTCGGTGTCCAGGAGTCAAGCAGCTCGATCTTTCCCTCCAGCTCCGGGAACTGTTTCACGATGCGTTTCAGAACTTCCTGTGTCAGTTCCTCCTTGGTCTGCCGGTAGGTCGTCTCGTCCATGTTTTTCCAGAAGAGATAATCCGCATCCTGCTGGCTGAAATTGCACTGCAGAACGGTACGCCCCTCGGGCGCAAATGATCTTTCATATGCATAGCTCTTTGCGCTCATGCGGGTAACGGTATTGCTGCCGATCTTTAAAGGTTCACAGTCAAAGCAGACGGTTCCCGTTTGCGAAAAGTCATCATCGATCGCGAACGCTGCCTGAAATCCGCTGAAGGTCGGGTAGCCTTTTTGATCTTCATACGCCTTGCGGAATGCTTTCGGCATATATTCAGGATCCAAAAGTTTATGGAACAGCGGATATGCGTCGATCGCCGAGATCACCTCGTCGCCATAGATCTCCTCCCCGCTTTCAAGTCTTATACCGACCGCCGTTCGGTTTTTGATCAGAATCCGCTCAACAGGCGCGTTCAGATACAGCTGTCCGCCAAGGTCCCTGAACCGCTGCACGATCCTGTTCGTCATTGCAAGTGATCCGCCCTCCGGGATCCTGCCGTTCCCGCATGCCATGGTCGCATAGGAAACCAGGAACGAATACGCCGTATAGTTGTAGCAAAGATAATCGCTCATCATGATCTTCAGAAGAGGGTTTTTGAACATGTTGCCAAAGTCTTCCATGTTGATCTTCCCGAAGGTCTTGATGACTTTGGGCATGTCTGCCATATCCTTGCCCATTTCGATATAGTCCCTGATCCCCATCATATCCAGCGGCTTTTGGGAAGGGATCACGCAGGATTTGGCATATTCGACATGCTCTATAAAGGTGTTGATCGCATCGGTGTCTTCCGGCGCGAAGGCTATGAGTTCCTGCCTGGTCTTCTCCAGATCGTTCCAGAGCGACAGATGCTTTCCGTTTAGGAAGCTTGTATAGAATTTCCCCTCATCATGATACTTCGTATGCTCATCGATCGCGCCGAGCGTCTTCCAGACCTTCCAAAGTCCTGTTTTGGGATCCGTTCCCGTCAGCCAGTGGATGCAGTTGTCGATATGATAGCCCTTGCGGTCCCATCCCATGCATTCGCCGCCCGCCACAGGATTCTTCTCATAGATCACGGCATCATAGCCTGCGTTAAGCGCATAGATCCCTGCACTCAGCCCGCCGATGCCGGCGCCGATGATCACGATCTTCTTTTTCGTCTGTTTTGTTTCTTCGTTCTTCATGAAATCATTGTTCATTGTTTCATCCTCATTTCATAGTATTTCATAGTATTATTGTATATTTCGAAAGCTTATGTTCTCTGTTCCTTACTTTCTGAGAATATCGACTACCCACTCGGGCTTAGGCAGCGGAATTTCCGGTGTGACCATGTGCTCTTCCATAATGCCCTGCACGCTGCACCAAAACGCATTAGACAACTGCAGCGGATCGCCTTCCTTCATCTGTCCCAGCTCCTGCCCCTTTTTGATGATGTCAGCCGATCTTGCGATCTGATCGACGCTCAGCGCTTTCTCTCTGACCACATCCGGCGTTCCGGGCCTTCTGGCCTGCGACATCAGTACGAACATCATAAAGATCCACGGATTCTCTTCTGCCGCTTCGAACAGGCTCTTTAAGAATCCCGTAAAATATCCGATCGGATCATCCTGCGGGATCCGGTCCGATGACCTGGTCCCCCAAACCCCGAACTGTACAAGTTCGAGATAGAGCTGTTCCTTGGATTCATAATAATGAAACAGGAGTCCCACACTCATATGCAGTTCTTTTGCGATATCACCGATCTTTGTCTGCGAATACCCTTTTGTCACAAACAGCTCCAGCGCCTTCATCTGGATCTGCTTCTTCCGCTGTTCTTTCTGCTCCTGTCTGGTCATACGCTCTCCTTTACGTTATCCTGTCTGCCTGCTGTGTTTCCTTCTGTTGAATTTTTTGTCCGTTGGATTTCTATCTATTGAAATATTCTGTTGAATTTCTATTCATTGAATTTATATTCAATTTAATATGTCACTGTTCTTTTGTCAAGCACATTTTTTGCCGCATGTGCATACCAGTCTTGATGCTTTTGTGGCTTTGGTATGTATGTTCAAAACCTCCCTGAGGATATATTGCGGTATAACGCGCGGATAGAATAATGCGATATGGCAGAAATATAAAAAGCGACTGAATTATAAGATATGACAGCAGATAAAACGAAAATCTAAGCGTTAAGGATGCGGACTTAGGATGCGAACTCAAAATGCTTCGCATTTCTCGTGTTCGCGGCAGTCGCCGCAAACACGTCGTAAATAAAAAGCACTCAGGTGTAAGCAAGCTTCCACCTGAGCACTTTGTTATTTCCTAATGAGTTCGCTTCTCGTTACTCGCGATTATTCCACGATCGAAGCAACACGACCTGAACCAACCGTACGTCCACCTTCACGGATAGCGAATGTAAGACCCTGCTCACAAGCTACGGGATGGATCAGTTCGATCGTCATCTCAACGTTATCGCCGGGCATGCACATTTCCGTTCCTGCAGGAAGGTTGCAAACACCTGTAACGTCGGTTGTTCTGAAGTAGAACTGAGGTCTGTAGTTGTTGAAGAACGGTGTATGACGGCCGCCCTCGTCCTTGGTCAGTACGTATACC
>JAEEGL017212803.1_pt1 | contig 10868 bp, 11 predicted proteins | sample 9134231 | NCBI WGS metagenome assembly JAEEGL01 (sample SAMN16246548, study PRJNA631951) | gut metagenome | biome: gut microbiome; feature: rumen; material: fiber-attached | host: Bos | place: Iran: Karaj | collected 2018-10
CGACAAGGGGAAATGGAGCAAGCCCCAACGAGTGGAAAACGGTCTCAACAGTGCTTATGACGAAGGAGCGTGCTGTTTCACTCCCGATGAGCGCGAGATGTATCTCACGCAATGCTCCTCCGACCCCTCCTACCCCCGTTTCGCCAAAATCATGAAAGCCAGCCGCTCCGACGCCGCTTGGAGCAAGCCTTCTGATGTGACGCTGACCCGTGATACCCTTTCGAGCTATGCTCATCCCGCCATCTCTCCCGACGGAGAATGGCTCTACTTCACCTCCGACATGCCCGGTGGCGAGGGCGGTCTCGACATCTGGCGCGTCAGGTTGACCTCTTCCGGTCTGGGAGGCGTCGAGAACGTAGGAGCGCCCATCAACACAGCCGGCGACGAGATGTTTCCGACCTTCCGTCCCAACGGCGACTTCTATTTCTCTTCCAACGGACATCCCGGAATGGGCGGTCTCGACATCTTCATTGCCACGGTCGATGAGTTCGGGCAATATCAACTGGAACATCCCGGCTATCCCCTCAACTCCCAGGGCGATGACTTCGGCATGACCTTCGAAGGTCCCCACAACCGCGGTTTCTTCTGTTCCAACAGAGGTGACGGCCGTGGCTGGGATCACATCTTCAGTTTTGAGAAGCCGGAGATCATCCAGACGGTGAAAGGCTGGGTCTATGAGATGGAGGGTTATGAGCTGACCGCCGCCCAGGTCTATATGGTCGGCAACGACGGCACCAACGAGAAACTGAGCGTGAGGAGCGACGGTTCGTTTGAACAGGTGCTCACCCCCGGAGTCGATTATGTCTTCCTGGCCACCTGCCGAGGCTACCTCAACCACAAGGAAGAGTTGCATGTCGTAGCGACCACCGAGTCGGAAGAGCATGTGCTGCAGTTCCCGCTCGCATCCATCACCGTTCCCGTGATGATCGACAATATCTTCTACGACTACGACAAGGCCACGCTCCGTCCGGAATCAACCCAGGCACTCGATGAACTGGTGACGCTGCTCAACGAGAACCCCAATGTGACCATCGAACTGAGTGCCCACTGCGACTACCACGGCAGTCAAGCCTACAACATCGGTCTTGCCCAGCGCCGTGCGGAGTCGGTGGTCAATTACCTCGTCGAGCACGGCATCGCCAACGACCGACTGACCCCCAAGGGCTATGGCAAGGAGAAGCCCAAAGTCGTGCGCAAGAAACTGGCAGCCCAGTACAACTGGTTGAAGGAGGGAGATGTGCTGACCGAGGAATTCATCAAGAACCTCGATGCCGACAAGCAAGCCATCTGCGACCAACTCAACCGCCGCACGGAATTTATCGTTCTCCGCACCACCTACGGCATGTTCGACCAAGACGGCAATCTGAAAAACCCGCCGAAACCCAAGGAGAAAGCACGAGAGGCCCTCGACGACGGTTTCGACATCGAATTTTGATTTTCATGCCACTGCCTGAGGAATTCACGACCTACACCCGCCTGTTGATGGGCGACAGCCTCTATGAGCGTTTTGCCGATGGGCTGTGCAGTCCATCACCTGTATGTATCCGTCTGAATCCTTTCAAGAGCGAAGGATGGCATATCGCCCCGCAGCACGCCCCGGAGCCTGTGCCCTGGTGCCGTCAGGGCTATTACCTGAGCCACCGTCCCAACTTCACCTTCGATCCGCTGCTGCATGCCGGCGCCTACTACGTTCAAGACGCCTCGTCGATGTTCATCGATGAGATCCTGCGTCAGCAAGTCCACCATCCCGTGATGATGCTCGACCTCTGCGCCGCTCCCGGCGGGAAATCCACCGCCTGTCTGTCTGCCTTGCCCGAGGGCAGTCTGCTTTTCTCCAACGAGCCCATCGCGCTCCGGGCGCAGATCCTCTCGGAGAACATCCAGAAATACGGCCACCCCGATGTGGTCGTGACCAACAACTACCCCAAGGACTATGTCAGGTCAGGATTGTCATTCGACGTCATCCTCACCGATGTTCCCTGTTCCGGAGAAGGCATGTTCCGAAAGGATGAAGGTGCCATTTCGGAATGGAGCGTGCAGCATGTGGAACAATGTCAGCGCCTGCAACGGGAGATTGTCGGTTCGGCCTGGGAATGTCTGCGCCCCGGCGGTCTGCTCATTTATGCCACCTGCACGATCAACACGAGAGAAAACGAAGACCAAGTGGTCTGGATGGTGGAGGAACTTGGAGCCGAACCCGTAGGCATCGACACCGATGAAGGATGGGGCATCATCGGTTCGCTCACCCCCTCATGTCCTCATCCCGTCTATCGTTTCCTGCCCGGCATCGTCCGTGGCGAAGGACAGTTCATGGCCGTGATGAGAAAGTCCGGCGACGATGTGAGCGGCCAGGCCAGAAAGCCAAAAGGCAAAAGCGGAAAGGAGAAAAAGGTCAGTCACCTCCCCTCCAATGCCACCGCCATCAAGGAATGGCTGACCGATGGCGAGGACTACGCCCTGACCCTCGATGACAGCACGCTATATGCCATCCCCAAGTCATGGAAGTCCACCATCGACAATACATCGCCGCTCCGGATCCTCCACCGCGGCATCAAGGCAGCGGTGATCAAGGGGCACGACATCCTCCCGCAGCACTCCCTCGCACTCTCCCGTGCGCTCCATGCAGAAGCATTCCCCAGTGTCAGCATCACCCATGGTCAGGCCATCGCCTACCTGCGGAAAGAAGCTGTGGTGCTGCCTCCAGACACCCCACGAGGCTATGTGCTGCTCACCTACCAAGGAAGCCCCCTCGGCTTCGTCAAGAACATCGGCAACCGCGCAAACAACCTCTATCCACAGGAATGGAAGGTCAAGAGTGCGCACATCCCCGACGACAACGTAATACTCAGCAAGATATGAAACAATATTTGGACCTGCTCAACAGAATCATGACTGAAGGCGTGGTGAAGACCGACCGCACCGGAACCGGCACACGCAGCATTTTCGGCCACCAGATGCGCTTCCACATGGAAGACGGTTTTCCCCTGCTCACCACCAAGAAACTCCATCTGCGATCCATCATCTATGAGTTGCTGTGGTTTCTCCGCGGCGACACCAACGTGAGGTGGTTGCAGGAACACGGTGTGAGGATCTGGAACGAGTGGGCCGATGAAAACGGCGAACTCGGTCCGGTGTATGGCCACCAATGGCGCTCATGGCCCGACTACAATGGCGGCACGATAGACCAAATCGCCAAAGTGGTGGATCAGATCAGGCACAATCCCGACTCCCGACGCATGATTGTCAGTGCATGGAACGTGGCGGAAGTTGACCAGATGGCTCTCCCCCCCTGCCACAGCCTCTTCCAGTTCTATGTCGCCGAAGGCCGCCTGAGTCTGCAACTCTATCAGCGGTCGGCCGACACCTTCCTGGGTGTGCCCTTCAACATTGCCTCCTATGCGCTGCTGCTCCAGATGATGGCTCAGGTGACGGGTCTTCAGACCGGCGATTTCATCCACACGACAGGCGACACCCATGTCTATCTCAACCACATCGAACAAGTGAAACTCCAACTGACCCGCACTCCGCGTCCGTTGCCGGTCATGAAACTCAATCCCGATGTCAAGGAACTCACGGACTTCACCTATGAGGATTTCGAACTGACAGGGTATGATCCATGGCCCCACATCGCCGGTGAGGTATCCGTATAAAAAGAAAAAGGATTAGGTATGAGCATCAACATCATCGCGGCGGTGGCAGAAAACCGCGCCATCGGACTCGACAACAAGTTACTGTATTGGCTGCCCAATGACATGAAGCGTTTCAAGTCGTTGACCACCGGCCACACCATCATCATGGGGCGCAAGACGTTTGAGTCACTCCCCAAGGGCGCTTTGCCCAACCGCCGCAACATCGTCTTGAGCCGCGGCAAGCACACCTTTCCCGGCTGCGATCATTACCGTTCCCTTGAAGAGGCCCTGTCGCACTGCTCCCCCGACGAAGAAATCTACATCATCGGCGGAGCCAGCATCTACAAGCAAGCCATCGCCCTCGCCGACAGGCTATGCCTGACGGAAGTGCATGACACGCCAGCGGAGGCAGACACCTTCTTTCCCCCATACGACGACTGGCATGAGGAAAGCAGGGAGTCACATGGTGCGGATGAGAGGCACCAGTTTGATTACGACTTTGTGGATTATGTCAGAGGATAGCCGGCAGTGCGCCGGTCTTATTCCTCATCCACATTATCCTTGATCGCATTGACCACGGGCAACTGCCGGCTGATGGCAGCATTGAATGAGATGATGGTCTCACTACGTGACAAGCCCAGTGGCTGGAGTTTGTCATGGATAATGTTCAGCAGATGATGGTTGTTGTACGCATAGATCTTGATGAACATGTCGAACCCGCCAGTGGTATAGTGGCATTCCACCACCTCTGGTATTTTCTTGAGTTCTTCCACGACCGTATCAAAGCTGGCTGGATTCTTGAGATAGAGCCCGATATAAGCGCAGGTCTCATATCCGATCTTCTCCGGGTCGATGATAAACTGCGATCCTTTGAGCACGCCACAGCTGGTGAGCTTCTGGATACGTTGGTGGATGGCGGCGCCGCTCACATTGCAGGCTCTTGCCACTTCAAGGAATGGGATTCGTGCATCCTCAGCAATCAATTTGAGGATTTTCTTGTCTAATGCGTCTAAATGATGATGTGCCATAGTTTTTGTATTTTCTGCAAAGATAGTTCAAATAATTAACATTTGCAACTATTTAGGCAAAAAACTGTCAAAATGGCAAGAAAACGGGCGCAAAAAGTAATTATTTTTCACGAATGGCGGGCGAGGAATGGTAATGCACCTTGAGGGCTCCCGCTTTGCGCAGCGCCATTTTGACGTCCGTGACGATGCCCATCGGTACATTTTTGTCGATTTTCAACGACACAGTCATCATTTCCTGCTCATCGGGGAGAAGATTCTCACGGAAAGCTGCCACATGGTCGGCCACCTTATCTAATGATACATAGCGGTCGTTGACCTGGACGACAACCGTATCTCCCGTCTTTCCATTGGAAAGGATGGGTTTTCCGATAAACAAGTATAGCGTGCTGCTTTGTTTCTTCATCTCGGTGAGTCCATGACCCTCCGGAGTCTGATACCTCACCTTCATGGGCACGCTTCTCATGCTCGTGACAATCATGAAGAAAAACAAGACCGTGAAAATCAGGTCCGGCAGCGACGCCATGTTCAATTCGGGTATCCGTCTGTCCCTGTTGCGCTCAAACCTCATTGTTTGCCTCCTTCCTTCGCATAGAGTTCCGACACCCGCTGAGGGTAACACTCCCGCAAGGCCGACCGTTGGTCTTCGGAGCATTCCACATAGGAGCATCCGAACCGTTTCTGTGCCAGATCCTCACGCAGTTGCCTATAGGCATCGGCAATGACGTTAAGCACCTTGAAATAAGCCTCGTAGCTTGCCTGTTGGTCTGCCGCCAGTTGGATGACGTGGGCATCCGTCACCATGCACTGTCCGAGCAATGGGATGTCATGCGGATTTTTCTCGGGCAGATCGGTCAGGTTTTGAGGATTATCGACGAACGTCATCACTTTCTCCTTCAGCTTGTCCAAAGTCATGGGTTCTTCGTTGACCATCAGCTGATTGTCGGCCGTGACGGCCACCTTGAGCACATTCCGCTCAATGACCACGGCAGGTTGTTCGGTCTGCGTGGCGAGAGGCGGAAGCAGGCGCGACAAGCCCTTGTCGTCATCCATCGATGTGACCACGAGGAAGAGGATCAGCAAGGTGAATGAGATGTCGGCAATGGAAGCCGTATTGATGCCTGGTACTCTGCGGCGTTTTCGTCTTCTGAGTTTCATTCTACTTCCGTTTGAAGTGCGACCTGATCGTAGCGATGGCCACCGCGGTGGTGGCAATGACCATGAGCACCAGTGCGGAGATGACCAGCATGTCGGCCACTCTCAACCAAGTCGGTTGGTCATATTCCTTTCCATTGACACTGATTGCCGAACTGGAACCCAGCAGGAAAGCCACGACCATGACCAGCATCGTGCCCACCGCCACCGAGGTGGAGATGAGCGCCACAGGCACCCGGTTGACCGTCTTGTCGGCTTTTCCCCGCTTTTTCATGGCTGAGATGACCGCCCAAAGCGTGACGCCCACCGCCAGCAGTACGACCAGCAGCATAAAGACCAGCAGCACCGTGGTGAGCCGTGGTTCGATGAAATCGGGATTCTCCGAGAAGGGGTGATCATACCCGATCAAGAAGAATGCGGCGAAAATCACCACTGTGAGAGTGATGATGGCATACAACACGCGGTGCGAGGCATCTTCCCTTCGCCATTTTCCCCACCAACTCATCGGCTCATTTTTTTATAATTGACAATGGTGTCCATCAGCGAGATAGCCCCATCCTCCATCTGCGTGGTGAGTGCTTCAATCTTGTTGAGGATATAATTGTAGAATACTTGCAGGATCAGGGCCACGATGATGCCGAAGATGGTGGTGATCAAAGCCACCTTCATGCCCGAAGCCACGATTTGGGGACTGATATCACCCGCCTCCTGGATCTGGTCGAACGCCATCACCATACCGATGACCGTGCCGAGGAATCCCAGTGATGGAGCGATGGCGATAAACAGCGTTATCCATGAGCACCCCTTCTCGAGGTTGGCCAGTTGCACTTGTCCGTAGGAAGTGATGGACCTTTCGATGGCATCGACATCCTCATGGATGCGCAGGAGGCCCTGATAACAGATGGAGGCCACCGGACCGCGTGTTTCCCTGGCGATGTCCTTGGCGCCTTCCACATCGCCCTGCATCACCTTGGCGTCGATATCCTCCAGCAGTTTTTTGCTATTGACCTCCGCCAATGTGAGATAAATCAAGCGCTCGATGCAGAACGCCAGTCCGAGGATGAGGGCCAGAGCCACCAGCGACATGAAGCCCACGTTTCCCTCGATGAATTTTCTTTTCAAGGCTTTATAGAATCCCTCATCCTGAGCCGCGCCCCTCTGCTGTTGCTCAAAAGCCGCCATGTCTTCCGCCAGCATGGAGTCCATATCCGCCGACGATGGGTCCACATCTGCCAATGAAGCGTCCATATCTGCCGAAGAGGCGTCTTTTTCAGCCGAAGAAGCGTCTTGCGGTACGGTCGTCTCTGTCTCTGTCATGACCAAGGAGTCTTCAGGCACCTGAGCCAAAGCCACGCCAGCCAACAAGGCCGAACCGACGAAAGCCAGGAAGAATCTCAAACACATTTTTCTCAACATTTTTCTCAATTACAGTTTGATACAATGATTGCGAAAGCGGCATTCCGCTGCAACGCAGCAAAGTTACTGCAAAAAATCGACACCATGAGCGAAAATAACATTTATTTCAATTTCAGAGAGCAATTATCCGGTGAAGGCTGACATTTTCGCGCCTTCAGTCCGGCATTTTGATCATCCGTCAGTTTCTTGGACGGTTTTTGATCATTTTGAACAGAAAAGAGCTATCTTTGCAAAGTTTTATACGACACGCAACTATTTTATCAGCTATAGAGATGGGAAAGGTTTCACGGAAACAGGACCGGTCACAGGATCCAATGGGCAGAGCCATCGCCGACTATCAAAAGACAAAGACGGCAGACACGCTGAGGGTGTTCTCTCCGATGTTTGATGAGGATGAGATGCCCTTGCAGACCCTCTTCCGCAAATACGAGGAGATGCCCGAGATCGAGCGCAAGGCACTTGACATGGCCAGGGGCAAGGTTCTCGACGTGGGCGCAGGAGCCGGCTGCCACACCCTCGTACTGCAAGAGCGTGGTGTCAAAGTCACCGCCATCGACATCTCCCCGCTGTCCGTGGAAGCCATGCGCCGGCGTGGAGTCATAGACGCTCGTGAACAAGATTTCTTCACGCTTGAAGGCCGGTATGACACCATCCTCATGCTGATGAACGGTATCGGAATCGTCGGAACCATGGAGCGCATACCCGCATTTTTCAGGCATCTCAACCATCTCCTTGTCCCCGGAGGCCAGTTGCTCTGCGACTCTTCCGACATCAGATACCTGTTTGAAGACGAGGAAGGGCATCTGGACTATCCCGGCACCAACTACTATGGCGAGCTTGTCTTCCGGATGCAGTATAAAGACACCATCGGCACCCCCTTCCCATGGCTGTACATCGACAAGGACACCCTGGCTGAAAAAGCCCGTGAAAATGGTTTTGAAGCCAAAATCGCCGCCGAAGGCGACCATTACGATTACCTGGCCAGAATCACCAGAATTTGACGGGAGCACAGGCAAAAGAACGGCAACAGACCCATAACCAACCGAAAAAAGGGAAGAAAAGCGTGATATTCCAACAAAATCCATTATATTTGCATTTCGATTTGATGAGAGACCCTGTCTCTTATCGGTAGAATAACAAAGACCCAAACGACAGACTATGAAATCAACTTGTTTTCGCCTCTGCAGCAGGCAGGCGGCCCTAACCTTCCTCATGAGCGCCTTGCTGCTCATGCCTTTCGTATCAACCACCCTGTCAGCCCAGGAAAAATCCGACAAGGTCGTGGAGTACAAGACCTTTATCTACACCAGCGACGACCTGGCCAATGACATCAGCAAGCTGAACGACGAGCGGGATTCCTCCAGAGGATACCTTGGCGACTTGTTCTCCGCTACGACAGGCGCCATGAAAGGACTTGCAGGCGGATATGTGACCCCCTTTATCGACACGGGAGTCTCTGCCATCGGATCCTTGGTGACGCGCAACGCACGCCACAAAAAGGAGTGGGAAGAAGCAGTGAAGAAAGAGAATGTCTATCAGACCGTCATCAACTCCGTGTCGGAGATGAGCGACTTCTATGACTCACCCTCCTTTGACGGCGCCATGGACCCGAAAGGCATGCGCTTCGACGGCATCGGCTGTCTGCGCAAGGAAGGAAACGACACCATGTTTTATATTTCCTGCCACATCGACAGAGACAAGTTGCACCGCATCATCAACCATTCAAAATTTGAGTTGGTGGTCGACACGCTCATCCTCAGTCCGACCCATTCCAACCTCCCCAACACCCAGCTGAGCATCCCATACTCTTTTGAGGAGCGCAAGGACTACACCCTCTCCATGGACATCACCATCTCCTCTTCCTGGATGAATGAGATCGTGCAGTTGCAGAAGAACCAGGAACTTGGTTCGTTCCACATCAACGTGCCCGTCGATCCCCAGGTGCTCGACAGCAAAGGATTCCTCCACTACGTGAGGCATGGAGACGAAGCCCCCCGCTACCGCGTCATGGGTGAATGCTTCATCGTTCCCCGTTCCTACATGGGATTCCGTGACGAGCGCGACAATTTCAAGGACTGCTGGGGCACGGGAGAATACAAGTTGGCCGTCACCATCAAGGAGAGTTGCGAAGTGACCGAACAATACCGGGCCAACTGGAAGAATGACTACAAGCACCGGAAGGAAATGGCCAAGAAAGGCAGGGAACTGGGCCTGCTTGAGCAAAGCTGGCAGATGGTGTCGAAACAGAAATGGGATGAAATCACCCAGTCATGGGTAATCACCACGCTGAAAGCACCTGCGAAAATCATCTCCCAAGATCTGATTGACCGCATGGGTCTTGAATCCAAATAACCCGAAAAGCAGAATGATGCGGAGAGCGGCTTTACTGACCTTTTTCCTGCTGACCCTCAACCTATCCTACGGGCAGGCACCCTCGTCATTGCAAGAAGACACCCTTGCGCTGACGGCAAAGGCCCTGTCTTCCATTCCTGAAGGAGAAGAGGATGAGAGCTTTGTTGAGAAAGTCATGCTGTTCGCCAAGGAACAGGCGCGCATGGGCCACCTGAAGGAATCCATCAGTTGGGGACGGCGCGGGGTCTCCGCCGCGCTGCGCCTCTATGGCGACCACCATCCGCGTTATGCGCAAGCCCTCTCCGACCTGGCCGGATGCTACTCCCGCTCAGGCAACTACTCAGAAGCCCTGCGTCTGGGCAATGAAGCCATGCAGATACGCGAGAAGACCGTGGGGACAGAGTCGCTGGACTATGCGCAGTCGCTCAACAATGTGGCGCGCTATCAATCCTATCTGGGCCATTACATCGAGGCCGTGAGATTGGGCCGCAAGGCATTGGAACTCCGGGAAAGCCTGCTTGGGAAGGAGAGCGAGGAATATGCCCAGTCGGCCAGTAACCTGGCCGGATATCACTCACGCCTCGGTGACTATGACGATGCCATCAGATTGGGAGAGACCGCCCTCCAGATCAGGGGCAAGATATTGGGAGAGAACAGTGCTGACTACGCCCAATCCCTCAACAACCTGGCCAAATACCATTATTTCAAAAACGAATACGCTGAAGCCATCAGGCTGGAAGAACAAGCCCTGAGTCTCCGGGAGCGGTTGTTGGGCAAGCATCATCCCGATTACGCCACCGCCCTGAGCAACTTGGCCGACTACTACTTCAAAACCGGAGATTTCGACAAGGCCATGGTCTATGGCCGGGAAGCCATGCAGATCCGGGAAGAGGTTCTGGGAAAAGACCACCCGGAATTTGCAGAGTCGGTGAGCAACCTGGCCAGTTACAACTATGCCTTGGGCCACTATGCGGAAGCCGTGGATTACGGGAGGGAAGCCGTCAACCTCCGTCGGCGCCTCCTTGGTCAGCAGCACCTGTCCTACGCCCACTCGCTGTGCAAGCTGGCGGTGTATTACTCCGCCAACGAACAACTCGACTCCGCTTCTGTCTGTGCTTATGAAGCGACCAATGACTACACCCGTTCAATCCTCAACACCTTCGCCGACCTCACCTCCAGCGAGCGCGAACAATTCTGGATGCGCGTGAAACCATGGTTCTCCAACACCCTGCCCCAACTTGTCGAGCAGAACCCCAGTCCGCAGATGGTGTCCAGCGCATACAACGCCACC
>JAEEGL010074210.1_pt1 | contig 10867 bp, 11 predicted proteins | sample 9134231 | NCBI WGS metagenome assembly JAEEGL01 (sample SAMN16246548, study PRJNA631951) | gut metagenome | biome: gut microbiome; feature: rumen; material: fiber-attached | host: Bos | place: Iran: Karaj | collected 2018-10
CCGCGCAGGGCGAACTTGTTGTAGTGGTAAGCCGCGTCGGCGGCGAAGTAGGTGCAGTTGCCGTTCGTGCGGATGAGCACCTCGTCCTTCAGACGCTTGTCCTCCGGGCAGTCCTCGGGCGAATGGCGGGAGGCGGCGTACCAGAGGGCGCCGTCCTTCTCGTAGGTAAGGCCCTTTTCGGTCAGTATCGAAATGACCTTGTCGGTTATCTTGTCGCGGTAAAGCGAGCTTTCGCGGAACCACACGTCGTAGTCGATGCGGTAGCCGTGGAGCGTTTCGCGTATCTGGTCGATGTTCTTCTCGAGCGCGTATGCGACGAGCGCGTCGCGGCGCCGCTGCGGCTCGGCGTTCAGCACGTCGTCGCCGTGAAGCGCGATATACTCCCCGGCGCGCGCGGTGATGTCGTCGCCGTGGTAGCCGTCCTCCGGCACCGGAACGTCCTGCCCGAAATGCTGAAGGTAGCGCGCCTCAAGCGAGAGCCCGAAGCGCTCGATCTGGTTGCCCGAATCGTTGACGTAAAACTCGCGCGTCACCTCCGCGCCGCAGCGCGAAAGCAGCTCCGCGAGCACGTCGCCGGCGGCTCCGCCTCTGGCGTTGCCGATGTGCATCGGGCCGGTCGGGTTGGCGGAGACGAACTCCACCATTATTTTCTGCCCCTTCATGCGCTCGCTCCTGCCGTAGCCGGCGCCCTGCGTGAGCGCCTCGGCGAGCACCGCGCGGAAGAACGCGGGCGAGTATGTGAAGTTTATGAAGCCGGCTCCGGCAACCGTTATGGTATCAAAAAACGTGTCCGATAAATCGGACTTCTCTATCAGCTTCGCGGCTATGTCGCGGGGAGACGCGTGCAGCGCCCTCGCCCACACCATCGCGGCGTTGACAGAGAGGTCGCCGAACGCGGCGTTGGCGGGCTTCTCGACGGAGAACGCCGGCAGCTCCGGCGCTTCCGGGAACGCCTGCGCCGCCGCGGAGTTTATAAGCGATACCGCCTGCGCTTCAGCTTTTGAAATTGCGTTCATTATCTCTTTCAGCCTTTCTGAGCTTTATGCTTATCCTGTTCTGCGCGCGCAGAGCGGAGTTTATGTCTATCGTGTAGCCGAGGTCGATGAAGCCGCCTTCGCCGGAAAGCTCCGACTCGACGGACTGCGTGCAGATGCCGACCATGAACGGACCGACCGGCGTGGAGTACCAGCACGTGTGGCGCAGGCCCTTCTCGAAGACCATCTTGCCCGCCTCGTCCGCGCCGCGCTGCATCGTGACGACGTCTCCGCGGACGGAAAACTCCGTGGTGACCTTGTCGCCGAAGGGCGCGATCTCCTCGTATCTTATGACGTAGCCGCCGTCCTCCGCCGAGAGCGAGCAGTCGGTACGCATTTCCGTCGTATCCGTGTCGCCGTCCCAGTTCTGGGCGCCGGTAAGGGTGAGTATGTAGTCGTTTTTCATAGGTGTTCCTTAAGGATAAGTTATTCCGCCGAAGCGGTGATGAGCTCGACCTCGCCGCCCATTATGCGGCAGGCAAGCTCGCGTGTTCCTCTGCCGATGTCGCTGACGTAATACTCGTCCGCGCCGCCGGCGCCCGCCTCAAGCTCGGAAGCGAGACGCCGCGCGAGGCATTCGCCGGTGCTGATAAGCTCCGTATCCGGCAGCAGCCGCGAGATGACGGGAGCGAGCAGCGGGAAGTGGGTGCAGCCGAGGATGAGCGCGTCCGGACTGCCGAGCGGAAGGATATACTCCTTCGCGATAAGCTCGACCGCGGGTCCCTCGAGCATTCCGCTCTCGACCAGCGGCACGAAGAGCGGGCAGGCCGCCGAAACGACCTCGCATTCCGGGGCGAAGCGCTTTATCAGCTTCGCGAAGCTGCCGCTTTCGACCGTCGCCGGAGTGCCGATGACGCCGATGCGTCCGCGCGGATACTTCTCCGCGGCGTACTTCGCCGCCGGCTCCGTTACGCCGTAGACGGGCACGTCCGCTTCGGCGGCGACAGCGTCGAGCGCGACCGAGCTGACGGTGCCGCAGGCGGCGACGACGGCCTTGACGGAACGCTTCATCAGGAAGCGGCAGTCCTGCCGCGCGTATTCCCTGATTATACCGTCGCCGCGTGTGCCGTAAGGCACGCGGGCGGTATCGCCGAAGTATATTATCTTTTCGTTCGGGAGGAGCTTCTTTATCTCCGCGGCGACCGTCAGGCCGCCTATGCCGGAGTCAAACACGCCGATAGCTCTGTCGTCCATCAGTTTCTCCTGTCGTTTATTCGCCCATCGGGTCGGGGAAGTCGTATTTCGGTCTCTCGCGGCGGAGTCCCTCTTCGATTATCTCGGTTATCTGCTCCGCAAGCGGAACGCCCGCGGCGGCCCACATACGCGGATACATGCTCGCGCTCGTGAAGCCGGGGATGGTGTTCAGCTCGTTGACTATGACCTGACCGCCGCGCCTGATGAAGAAGTCGACGCGCGTCATGCCCTTGCAGCCGAGCGCGGTGAAGGCGCGGACGGCGAGTGCGCGTACCTCATTCGCCTTTTCCTGCGGGATCAGCGCGGGCACGATGACCTCGGTGCCGTCGAAATACTTGGAGGCGTAGCCGTAAAGGTCGCCGGTGTTCGGCACCTGACCGCAGACGGAGGCGCGTGGCGGATCGCCCAGCACGCCGACCTCGATCTCCATGCCGTCTATCGCCTCTTCGCAGACGACGCGTTCGTTATAGGTGAAGCCCGTTTCGATCGCGGCGGCGAGCGCGGTCTCGTCCTTCGCGCAGATGACGCCGACGGAGGAGCCGCCGTTGGACGGCTTGACGAATACCGGCAGACCGAGCTTGCCGATAAGGCGCTTCGTTATGCCGGTATCGGCGCGCCACTCGGAGAGCGTGAAGGAGTCCCACTTCGCGTGAGGGATGCCGACGCGGTCCATAACGCAGTTGGCGTAATACTTATCCATGCAGACGGCGGACGCGCCTACGCCGCAGCCGACGCAGGGGATCCCCGCGAGGTCGAGCAGTCCGGCGGCGGAGCCGTCTTCGCCGCCCGAGCCGTGCAGGATCGGGAACGCAGCGTCGATGCGTATGTATTCGCCGTCCGCGGTAATGAGGCCGGGCTTCGCGCTCGACATGGAGAGATTGACGGGCAGGTTGCCCTCGTCGTTTATCCAGCTCTGATCGCGGAGCTTGTCGGTGCTTCCTCTGTAGAGCAGCCAGTCGCCCTCGTGCGCGATGCCGACGGGCACGGGATTGTATCTGTCGCGCGGGAAACCGTCCAGCACGAACGCCGCCGAAAGCAGCGAGATGTGGTATTCTGTCGACCTTCCGCCGAAGAGAACGAGTACGTTTTTCATCCATTTCACCTTCTGGAATATATACACTGTTATTTTATCATCTCTAATATAAATATGCAACCCATATTGAAGGATATTTTTGAATTTTTGAGAAGTTTTTTCGGGAGCGCGGCAAAAGAAGCCGCCGCGCGTTTGCGCGGCGGCTTTTCCCTCCCTCCGTCATTTTTTGCGGCGCAAAAAATGACACCTCCCTCGTCTGAGGGAGGTGCAAAACGTTTCTGCTTTTGGCGGGGGATCCTTCGGCGCGTCGCGCCTCAGGATGACAGCGCTTCGCGCCGTCAGTTGCTGATGGTCTGCTCGGTTTCTTTGTCGAAGATGTGGACGCGGTTCATATCGATCGCCATCTTGATCTTGTCGCCGGAGCGGGCCTGCGAGGTGGAGTCGACGCGCGCGGTGATCGCGTTGCCGACGACGTTGACGTAGAGATAGATCTCCGCGCCCATGAGCTCGGTTACCTCGACGTCGGCGGAAAGGAGACCGTCGGCGTGCTTCTCAAGCAGCTCGGGCTCGTCGTGGATGTGCTCCGGACGGATGCCGAGGATGATGTCCTTGTCTATGTAGGGCTTCAGGCAGTCGCGGCGGTTCTTGCTCTCCGGCAGCTTCAGGCGGTAGACGTCTCTGTCTTTGCCGAAGACGGCGTAGTAGGTGCCGTTCTCCTCGTCCAGCTTCGCGTCGATGAAGTTCATCTGCGGGGAGCCGATGAAGCCGGCGACGAAGGTGTTGACCGGCTTGTCGTAGAGGTTCTGAGGAGTATCGACCTGCTGAATGAGACCGTCCTTCATAACGACGATGCGGTCCGCCATCGTCATGGCTTCGGTCTGGTCGTGGGTAACGTAGATAAAGGTCGTGCCGATGCTCTTGTGCAGCTTGGAAAGCTCGGTGCGCATCTGCGCGCGGAGCTTCGCGTCCAGATTGGACAGCGGCTCGTCGAGAAGGAAGACCTTCGGCTCGCGGACGATAGCGCGTCCGAGCGCGACTCTCTGGCGCTGACCGCCGGAAAGAGCCTTCGGCTTTCTGTCGAGCAGGTGCTCGATATCGAGGATGCGGGCGGCCTCCGCGACGCGGCGCTTGATCTCCTCCTTAGGAGTCTTGCGCAGCTTCAGGCCGAACGCCATGTTGTCGAAAACCGTCATATGCGGATAAAGGGCGTAGTTCTGGAAGACCATCGCGATGTCTCTGTCCTTCGGGGCGACGTCGTTGACGAGCTTGTTGTCGATGAGCAGCTCGCCGCTGGTGATCTCCTCGAGGCCGGCGATCATACGCAGGGTGGTGGACTTTCCGCAGCCGGAGGGGCCGACGAGGATGATGAATTCCTTGTCCTTTATCTCCAGGTTGAAGTCGGAAACGGCCATAACTCCGCCGGGATACTTTTTGTAGATTTCTTTCAAGGTTACGCTTGCCATTGATTATCCTCCTATTTCGGCGCGTGAGCGCTTGTTAGCTTGGTAGCAATATTATAATAACACACTTTTCGCAAGATGTAAAACCAATCTTTTTTGATAATTTTTTCATAGTGTTGTGAAAACCGCCGTTTTCATCGTGATTTTGCACAAAATCGCGCGCGGTTTTTTGTGCATTCTGCCGATAGTCGCGCCGCGGAGGCGTGAAATGACGTGTTCGCCGTTGACTTTTTCGTGCATTTGGACTAAAATGGGTTTATCGGCGCGGCGCCGAAATAAACGGCCTTTTCGGAGGAACAAACATGAAATCACTGAAAACAGTTCAGGGGCTCGCGAAAGCGGGCAGAATACTCAGCACGATAGTTTTCATCTGCTCGATCGTCGCCGGCGCGCTCTGCGCGATCGGAGCGCTGCTGACCGGGATCGTCGGCGGCGGTATGGTCGATTTCGTCAACAGGTACCTCGTGAAGTTCGACGAGGGCGTGACCGCGCTGACCGCGGACTACATGCTCACCGCGCTGATATGCGGAGTGATAATCAGCGCCGGCGAGGCGGTGCTCTCGAAGTTCGCGATCAACTACTTCAAGCGCGAGCTGAAGGACGGCACGCCCTTCACCTTCGGCGGAGCCGCCGAGCTCAAACGCCTCGGACTGCTCGCGATATTTATCCCCATCGGCGCTTACGCCGCCGCGGGCGTCTTCTACGGCATCATGAAGCTGACGCATCCCGACCTCGCCGAGATAAACTTCTCCGGCGCGCTGACGATACTGACCGGCGCGCTGCTGCTCACCGGCTCCTGCATCTGCAAGCTCGGCGCGGAGCAGGCGGAGGGGAACGCGGCCGCGGCCGAAGAGACTCAGCCCGGAAACAAGCTTTGATTTCAATAATGATATAACGAAACGCAAGGAGGCAACGCCATGAAAAAAGCACTTATCGTTTACGGCGGGTGGGACGGACACGATCCCGTCGGCGTCGCGGACGTCTTTGAAGAGATACTCCGCAAAGAAGGCTTCGAGGTCGACCGCTCGGACGACCTGAAAGCGTACGAGGGCGACCTGAGGCAGTACGACCTGCTCGTGCCGGACTGGACTATGGGCGACATCTCCGGCGACGGCGCCTGGAACGTCAGCGAGGCGGTCGCCTCCGGAGTCGGCATCGCCGGATGCCACGCGGGGCTCTGCGACGCCTTCAGAAACTGCGATCTGTGGCAGTTCGTCACCGGCGCGCAGTTCGTCGCGCACCCGGGCGGCGAGGTCACCTATACGGTGAAGATGAACCGCGCCAACCCCGACCCGATAACCGACGGCATAGACGACTTCGAGATAACGAGCGAACAGTATTACCTGCACGTCGACCCCGCGGTCAACGTGCTGGCGACTACCCGCTTCCCCACCGCCGACTGGCACCACTCCGTCAACGGGCCGGTGGACGTTCCCGCCTGCTTCACGAAGCGCTGGGGCGAGGGGCGCGTCTTCTATCTGAGCGTCGGGCACAACAGATACACCTTCGACATACCGCAGGCGCGGGAGCTGATGCGCCGCGGATTCCTTTACGCAGCGAGGTAACGGTATGAATATAGGCATAGTCGGATGCGGCAACATCAGCGGCATCTATCTCGATAACCTCACGGGCAGGTTCAAAAACGTCACAGTCGCCGCCGTCGCGGACCTCGACGAAGCCAGAGCGCGAGAGAAGGCGGAACGCTACGGCGTCCGCGTGATGACGCTCGACGAAATGCTCGCGGACGGCGGGATCGACCTGATACTCAACCTCACGACTCCGCTGAGCCACTACTCCATAAACAAAAAAGTCCTGCTCGCCGGCAAGCACGTCTACGTCGAGAAGCCGCTGGCGCTCAACTACGCCGAGGGCAAGGAGCTGATCGAGCTCGCCGAAAGCAGGGGGCTTTACGTCGGCTGCGCGCCGGACACCTTCCTCGGCGCGGGGATACAGACCTGCTGCGAGCAGATAAAGAGCGGCGCGATAGGCAGACCCGTCGCGGGCTCGGCGTTCATGATGTGCCACGGGCACGAGGGCTGGCATCCCTCGCCCGATTTCTACTACGACTACGGCGGCGGGCCGCTGTTCGACATGGGCCCGTACTACGTCACCGCGCTCGTGCGCATGCTCGGCAGGGCGGAGAGCGTCTTCGCCTACTGCGGACGCGGCAGCGACACCCGCGTCATCGGCAGCGAGCCGAGGCGCGGCGAGGTGATTCCGGTGAAGGTCGACACGCACGACGCGGGGCTGATCCGCTTCGCGAACGGCGCGATCGTCACGCTCGTGACCAGCTTCGACGTATGGAACCACTGGATGCCGATAATGCAGATTTACGGCACCGACGGCTCGCTGAACGCCCCCGACCCGAACAACTTCGGCGGCGACGTCAAGGTCGCGACGCAGGATAATATGGACTTCCACGACGTTCCGCTCGTCTCCGGCTACGTGGAGAATATGCGCGGGATGGGCGTTTCCGAGCTCGCGCTCGCGCTTGAGGAGGGACGCGTCAACAACGCCTCCGGCCGCCTCGGGCTGCACGTGCTGGAGATAATGGACGGCTTCGTCCGCAGCAGCGCCGAGCGCCGCGAGGTGAAGCTCGAAAGCTCCCCCTCCGACCCCGTACCGCTCGACTGGTCCGCGCCCGTGGGTCAGCTGCGAACGAAGTGAGCAAACGCAAGCGCCGATAGGTTTGTCATCCTGAGCGGAGGCGAAGGATCTCACGGAGCGCAGCGGTCGATCTGTCATCCTGAGCGGAGCGGGCGAAGCACGCGCAGCCGAAGGATCTTAAAGACGAGTTTTTGTCAAAAATATAAGTGTGCGGAAGAAAACGAACGGTAAAGTCACGTTTTCGACTGCACACTTTTTCTTTTGTTATTAACGTTACCGACAAGATCCTTCGACTTCGCAGCCCGCGGCTGCTCCGCTCAGGATGACAAACCTTTCCCCTACTTCAAATTCGGGCAGTGCGAGGTTATAAACCCGCGGACGAACTCGAAGTCCTCCGGCGCGGCGTAGACCTGATTGTGATTGAGCCCGGCGTTGACCTTCAGCAGCCCGCGGCGGGGGTACGCCTTGACCCTGCGCACCTTCGCGAACTCGGAATACATCTCCGTGCGCGTCGCCGCGAGCCCTGCGCCGACCGTGCCGGGACGTCCGGCGGCGGCGCCTATCACCGCGGCCGCGGCGCCGATGCCGCGCGCCTTCTTCGCCTGCTTCTCGGTCTGCCTGTGGTTGACGCCGTTATCGTCCATCTCGAACTCGACGACGTATTTGCCTCCCATGATCGCGGCGTAGATGAGGTAACCGATACCCACCAGCACGATCATTCCGGCGAAGATGATGCCGAATATCTTGAGGTTGCTCAAAAATCCGCTCCACCAGAAATCCGAATCCCCCATGCCGATCACCGTCATCAGAACGAACATCCCGAGGAAGATGAACGAAAAGATCTTGATGAGCAGCAGGAATACCGTCGGGTTTTTGAAAAGCGACATCTCGTAGACCCAGCGGTATTTGCCGTCTTCGCAAAGCCGTACTCTGTTATCCATATCGCGCGCCCCTTTCGTGTTTTCATAACGATTATAGCAGATTTTCGCGGATAAAACAAGTGTTGCCGTAATTTGTCAGTGACAAATTACGGCAACAACACGGTTTATGTATTATTATTTCGCGTAGACCTTTTTGAGCCGGACGAAGCGCGGGAGGCCGTCTTCCTTCGGGAGCTTGGTTTCGCCCTGGATCAGCGGCAGCGCGTATTCGACGAACTTCTCGTTCAGGCCGTCTTTGGTCTCGTTGAGCCAGTCGAGCGGGACCTTCTTCTCGGCGTTCGCGACCTCGGTCAGACCGAAGAGCTTGATGTTGCACTTATACTGACCGTTCTCATAGCTGCGCTCGAAGCCGACCATGCGATCGGTCGTGCCGGCGACGGCGTATTCCACCGCGGCCTTGCCGGCGGCGAAGGACTCGTCGATGTCGGTCTGGGAGGCGCAGTGCGCGGCGCAGCGCTGCAGCAGCGAAAGCTCGATGCCGCGTACCTTCGCGCCCGTGCGCGCCTTGGCGGCGTTCGCGAGGAAGGAGGCGAGGCCGCCCAGCTGCGAGTGGCCGAAGCTGTCTTTGGCGAGGTTTTCCGCGCCGTATTCGGAGATGTATTTGCCGTTCTTATCCTTGATGCCTTCGGAAACGACGGCGATGCACTTGCCGTTCTTCTTGTAGATCTCCTCGACCTTATCAAGGAAGGCGTCGAGGTCGAAGTCGACTTCCGGCAGGTAGATGAGGTCCGCGCCGTTGCCCTTGTAGTTCGCGAGGGAGGCGGCGGCGGTCAGCCAGCCGGCGTTTCTGCCCATCGCCTCGATGACGGTGATCATGCCGGTGTCGTAAACGCGGGCGTCGCGGTAGATCTCCATGACGGAGGTGGCGATGTACTTCGCCGCGGAGGCGTAGCCGGGGCAGTGATCGGTGCCGGCGAGGTCGTTGTCGATCGTCTTCGGGATGCCCATGACTCTGCATTCCCAGCCGGATTTCGCCATATACTTGGATATCTTGTTGCAGGTATCCATGGAGTCGTTGCCGCCGTTATAGAAGAAATAGCGGACGTTGTACTTCTTGAATATCTCGAGGATGCGCTTGTAGTCGGTGTCGTCGTCTTCGGCGTTCTTCAGCTTGTAGCGGCAGCTGCCGAGCGCGGAAGATGGGGTGTATTTCATATACTCCAGCTCCTTCGGGTCCTCCTTGCCCATGTCGAGAAGCTTGTCGTCGAGCACGCCCTTGATGCCGTGCTCCGCGCCGTAGACGGCGGTGATGCACTCGGTCTCGAGCGCGGTCTTGATCGCGCCGTACGCGCTGGCGTTGATGACGGAAGTCGGTCCGCCGGACTGACCTATGATGCATGCGCCTTTGAGTTCACTCATTGTTTTTTTCCTCCGTTTTTGTGTTTTTTCCGAATGCGTACATTATACAACCGAATGGCGTTTTATGTCAAGCGGAAACGGGCGTTTTTCGCAGAATAACGCTGTTTTCGGCGGTCTGCGCGTCTTGAACAAAGAAAAATATCGCAAAAAAGCTGATTTTTATTCAATTTGCATATTCCTTTTTTATTGAAAACGTGATATAATTGTGATACAAAAGTGAAAGTGTGGGGAGTTATAAGCTTTTTCCGGAAAGGATGTGGAGAAATGTTCAGCCGGGGCGAAACCGTGATTTACGGCGTCAACGGAGTCTGCCGTATCGACGGTATAACGCAGATGGATATCACGGGCGAGAAGAAGGATTATTACGTCCTCAAGCCCGTTTATAACGGACGCTCCACCCTTTTCGTGCCGACGGATAACGAGAAGCTCGTCGGCAGGATGCGCCCGCTTATTACCGAAGCCGGAATCAAGGCGCTCGCGAAGAAGTTCGCCTCCATCGAGCCGCTCTGGATCGAGGACGAGGACGAACGCAAGGCGCGCTGCGCCGCCGCGCTCGCGGATAACGACCGCGAGACCGCCCTCGCGCTGATAAAGGCGATACGCGTGCACCGCGACAGGCAGTTCGACATCGGCAAGAAGCTCCACGTCGGCGACGAGCGCTTTTTGAAGGACGCCGAGAAGCTGCTGCGCGAGGAGGCCTCCTTCGTGCTCGACAGAGAGCTCGACCGCTCGCTCCCCTTCCTCGACGAGAAGGCGAAGGCGGTATAGTTCCGCGGCGAAATCCACGCGCTGCCCGAAAAAATAAAATTGCCGGATCGCTCCGGCAATTTTTTATTACCTATTCACTGTTACTTATTCGCTGCGCCGCAGGGGCGATCTTGATCGCCCGCGAAATCACGCAGCCGGCAACCGACGGAATGCGGCTTCGCCGTTGTCATCCTGAGCGGAACAGCCAACGGCTGCGAAGCCGAAGGATCTTAAAGACGAGGCATTCTTGAATAATAAAGTGTGCGGTAGAAAGCGAACGGTCATATCCGTTTTCGACTGCACACTTTTTGTTTTATACGTCCGTTACCGACAAGATCCTTCGACTCGCTTCGCTCGCTCAGGATGACAGGCGCCGCTTCGCGGCGACACCTCATCCGTCTTGCCGTCGTTTCACGTCGGCAAGCCACCTTCCCCTCAAGGGGAAGGCTTATAGAGTTCCCGCGCTAAAACGCCGGCAGCGCAAACACGCCC
>JAEEGL011948289.1_pt1 | contig 10867 bp, 6 predicted proteins | sample 9134231 | NCBI WGS metagenome assembly JAEEGL01 (sample SAMN16246548, study PRJNA631951) | gut metagenome | biome: gut microbiome; feature: rumen; material: fiber-attached | host: Bos | place: Iran: Karaj | collected 2018-10
TCGGTGACCGTTTTACAGCCGTTATAGATACGATGCCACATATGTATATGAACAGTATCTTCACGGCCGGCACACGCGGGGAGTATAACATTCTCGGTAATCTCGGGTCACCACGACAGAACCGTATCTTTATCGACAGGCAACAGCCGTCACAGTTCTCGTTCATGGAGCCCTATGATTATTTCATCACGCCGGTAGAACAGTTTCATTTCACGAATACCCTGTCACCCATCACCAATATCTCTTTTAACACCTGCGGTAACCAGACCAATGGCGAAGACCATATCAAGGCTCTCTTTGCCGTAAACGCAGGGAAAAGGATCGGTATAGGGTTTAAGTTCGACTATCTCTATGGTCGGGGGTATTATCAAAACCAAGGCTCATCACACTTTAACTATACGATGTATGGTTCATATCTGGGAGATCACTACCAGGCTCATTTGCTGATGTCAACGAATCATCAGAAGGTTTCAGAGAATGGTGGTATCACCGATGACCGTTATGTCACCCATCCGGAGTTCTTTGAAGACGATTTCCGTACTGACGAGATACCTGTTGTCCTTAGCTCCAACTGGAATCGTAATGACAACCAGCATATCTTCCTCTCACATCGTTATAGTCTGGGATTCAACAGGAAAGTACCCATGACAGAAGAAGAGATCAAGGCCAAGAAATTCGCTATGGAGTCTCAAAAGCAGAACGAGGCGAGAAAGAAGATGGAAGAAGCACGGAAAAAGGCACGTGAGGAGGGCGAGGATTTCGATGAGAAAGCCTTCAATGAGAATGAAAAGAAGTTCGCTGGTCGTCCTGCTGATGCCAAGATCATGGGGGCAGAGCCTGTTGATACGACCAAGCAGGATAATAGCCATCGTATAGCTGTGGATGGGAAAGAAGCCGCCGACAGTCTTCTCGCCAAAGAGCAGAAAGTGGCAGAAGATACTTCGTGGCTGAAAAATGAATTCGTGCCGGTAACGAGTTTCATACATACCATGAAGTTTGATAATTACCGCAGGGTTTACCAAACCTATAACACCCCAGCAGACTATTATCTGGATACCTACGAGTTCGGAGATACTTTCCTGGGCGACAGTATCTACGATAATATGAGACATTACGAGTTGAAGAATACCTTTGCCATCTCTTTGTTGGAAGGATTCAACAAATGGGCGAAGGCCGGACTGAAAGCATTTATCACCTCGGATTTGCGTCATTTCACTATTCCGGACTCTATCGGCTCTGGGAGAATAGGATCCTGGAGAACCACCTATAATGAGCATAATATCAGTGTGGGAGGACAGCTCAGTAAGACTGAGGGAACCCTTTTGCATTACAATGCGAAGGCAGAGACATGGCTCACGGGTGAAGATGCCGGACAGATAAAGATTGACGGTTCTGCCGATCTTAACGTGAAGATCCTTGGCGATACAGCCCAACTGGCCGTAAAGGCTTATCTGTATCGGCTGAACCCTACCTTCTACCAGCGGCATTTCCACTCAAAACATGCCTGGTGGGATCAAGATCTGGAGAAAGAGACACGCAGTAGGTTGGAGGCAGCCCTCTCCTATCAGAAGACCCGTACGAAGATCCGGGTAGCTTTCGATGATATCAAGAACTACACGTATCTGTCGAATCAATATACCATTACGGATAAATACGGACGTGCCGGTAATAAGGTGGCTATCAACCAACATACCGGGAATCTCAGTCTGCTGACTCTTCAGTTGTCGCAGGATCTCACTTTAGGCCCCATTAACTGGGAGAGTGTTGTCACCTATCAGAAGAGTAGTAACACCTCGGTATTGCCGGTTCCCGATATCAATATCTATACGAACCTCTTCCTGCGATTCATGGTTGCGAAAGTATTACGTATAGACTTAGGCGCTGATGCGCGATATTTCACGAAATATCATGCTCCGGACTACAGTCCTTTGCTCGGACAGTTCGTCGTTCAAGATAATGGAGAGAACAATACAGATGTGGGTGGCTACCCCATCATCAATGTCTATGCGAACATGCATCTCAAGCACACCCGTTTCTTCGTCATGATGACACATGTGAATGCTGGTGACGGAGGTAACAGGTTCTTTGTTCCACATTATCCTTTAAACGGAATGATCCTGCGTCTAGGACTTTCCTGGAACTTCTTCAATTGAAAAAAGATTGTTTAAGATAACATAAAAGTAAAAATTAATCATGCCAAAGATATCCAAACGAGGAATAGAGATGCCAGCCTCTCCAATCAGAAAACTGGCTCCCTTGGCTGCTGATGCAAAGAAAAGAGGCATTAAGGTGTACCACCTGAATATCGGACAGCCAGACCTGCCCACCCCACAGGTAGCCCTTGATGCTATACGACAGTTGGATCGTTCCATTCTGGAATACTCTCCATCACAAGGATACCTGAGTTACAGGGAGAAACTGGTCAAGTACTACGAGAAATATGATATCCACGTAAATGCAGATGATATCATTATCACCTGCGGTGGTTCTGAGGCTGTTCTCTTTGCCTTCTTATCCTGTCTCAATCCCGGCGACGAGATCATTGTTCCAGAACCTGCCTATGCCAACTACATGGCATTTGCCATCTCTGCAGGGGCAACGATACGTACGATAGCGACAACGATAGAGGAAGGATTCTCACTTCCTAAGGTAGAGAAGTTTGAAGAACTCATCAATGAGCGTACACGTGCCATATTGATATGTAATCCCAATAATCCTACCGGTTATCTGTATACACGCAGGGAGATGAACCAGATACGTGACTTGGTGAAGAAATATGATCTTTACCTTTTCTCCGACGAGGTATATCGCGAGTATATCTACACTGGTTCTCCCTATATCAGTGCGTGTCATCTGGAAGGCATTGAAGAGAATGTGGTGCTTATCGACTCTGTCAGCAAGAGATACAGTGAATGTGGTATCCGCATTGGGGCACTGATCACCAAGAACAAAGCCGTCAGAGAGGCTGTGATGAAATTCTGTCAGGCAAGGTTATCCCCACCATTGGTTGGACAGGTGGCCGCTGAAGCATCGTTGGATACCCCTGAAGAATATATGCGTGATGTATATGATGAGTATGTGGAGCGCAGGAAATGTCTTATTGATGGTCTTAACCGTATTCCCGGTGTTTACTCCCCCATCCCCATGGGCGCTTTCTATACCGTGGCAAAATTGCCTGTCGATGACAGTGAGCGTTTCTGCCGATGGTGTCTGGAAGAATTCAGCTATGAGGGTGAGACAGTCATGATGGCCCCCGCCAGCGGTTTCTATACCACTCCCGGAGCCGGTATCAACCAGGTACGTATAGCCTATGTCCTGAAGAAAGAGGATCTCGTACGTGCCCTTTTTGTTTTAGAGAAAGCCCTCGAACAATACCCCGGTCGTGTGGAATAAATAAGAGTATATGAATTTTCCCCTATTCATAGCCAGAAAGATATACCAGGATCCGGGCGACAAACGAAAGGTCAGTCGTCCGGCCATTCAGATTGCAACCTTAGGTGTTGCGATAGGATTGGCTGTGATGGTTATCTCTGTCTGTGTGGTATTGGGATTCAAACACACTATACGTAATAAGGCTATCGGATTCGGCAGTCATATCAACGTAGGTAATTTTATGACACTCCAAGGTGGGGAGAACTACCCTATCGTGGTTAACGACAGTGTCATGAAGGTGATGGGGAAGATACAGGGAGTAAAACATGTTCAGCGTTATGCCAATACACAGGGTATTCTCAAAACCGATGATGAGTTTCTGGGGGTGAGCTTCAAAGGTATCGCTCAAGAATATGACACACTCTTTCTCCATGAGAATCTGGTGGAAGGGTCGATACCGGCATTCAGTGACAAGTCGGGTAAACAGAAGATTCTTATCTCAAAGATCATGTCCAACCAGTTGGGATTGCATACCGGCGACCGTGTCTTTGCCTATTTCTTCACGAGCGACAATGTCAGGGCACGCCGCTTTGAGATCAGTGGTGTTTACGAGACGAACCTTACCATGTTCGACAAAATCACCTGTTTCACCGATTTATATACGGCCGTAAAACTGAACGGATGGGAATCCGATCAGGTGAGTGGAGCTGAGGTGAAGGTTACTGATTTCAACAAGGTATATGATGTAGAAGATATCTTCATTGAGAAGATCAACCGGACAACCGACCATTACGGGGAGACCTACTCATCCGTCACCATACAAGAATCTAATCCGCAGATCTTCTCATGGCTGGAGCTCTTGGATGTCAACGTGTGGATTATCCTGGCCTTGATGGTATGTGTAGCAGGTATCACCATGATCAGCGGACTCCTTATCATCATTCTGGAAAGAACCAACATGATCGGTATTCTGAAAGCTCTTGGAGCAAAGAACGTTACCGTCAGACATACCTTCCTCTGGTTTGCTACTTTTATGATCGGTAAGGGACTGATCATCGGTAATATTCTTGGCATTGGAATTGTCCTTTTACAGAAGTACACAGGGCTTTTCAAGCTCGATGCCACCACCTATTACGTAAGTACTGTACCCGTGGAAATCAACATACCGCTCATCATACTTATCAATATAGCCACGTTGCTTATCAGTGTCTTTGTATTGATAGCGCCTAGCTATCTTATCTCACATATTCATCCTGCTAAATCCATGCGCTATGAATAACCGATATAGTTATTAATTGAACTTTTTTGGTTATTTTTTCCTTAATTAGCATTTTGTTCCTTTTTTTTATAAATTAATGCACAAATAATTTTGAAATGTGCAGACAATAATATATCTTTGCACAAATAATTTTGAAATGTGCAGAGCAACGTTACATATATGTTACGTTCTGCATTCATTAAAAGAATTCTGAATGAGTCAGACAGATACAAAAGGGCGCATACCTTCATTTAATTCCTATATTGAGAAAGTCATCGTTGACAATTGGGATAAGGATGCGCTCACAGACTACAAGGGAGCTACTCTCCAATTTAAAGACGTTGCACGGAAAATTGAGAAATTACATATTACCTTTGAAAACGGTAATATAAAACCCGGTGACAAGATAGCTATCTGCGGCCGTAACAGTTCGCATTGGGCTGTAGCATACCTTGCCACACTTACCTATGGGGCAGTAGCTGTTCCCATTCTCCATGAGTTTAATGCAGAACAGATTCATAACATCGTCAACCACAGTGAAGCAAAACTGCTTTTTGTGGGTGATGTGGTGGCAACGATGATCACCCCTGATGCCATGCCTGATCTGGAGGCGATTTTCTATCTTCCCGATTTCTCTCTGGTAGTATCACGCGCTGAGCAGATTACCTATGCTCGTGAACATCTCAATGAGTTGTATGGCAAGAAGTTTCCGAAGTATTTCCGTAAGGAACATGTCTCATACCGAATGGACGATCCGGAAGAACTGGCATTGATTAACTATACCAGTGGAACGACAGGCTTCTCCAAGGGCGTTATGCTCCCTTACCGTGCATTGTGGAGTAACCTCGATTTCTGTCTTACCTATCTGGGTGATAAACTGAAGAAAAACAGTAATATGCTCTGCATCTTGCCAATGGCACATATGTATGGCATGGCGGTAGAGTTTATCTTCCCATTCTGTCATGGACACCATATTTTCTTCCTTTCCCGACTGCCGTCACCTGCTGTCATTGCAGAGGCATTCACCGAGGTAAAACCGGCAGTTATCATCTCTGTGCCACTTATTATCGAGAAGATTATCCGTAAAAGGGTATTCCCAAAGATACAGACCAATACCATGCGTCTGCTCCTCAATATGCCATTGGTGAGCAAACGTATCAAGCAAAGAATCTCCGAGGAGGTGCTCAAAGCTTTCGGCGGCAATGCTTACGAGGTAATCATCGGTGGAGCAGCTTTCAACCAAGAGGTGGAAGAGTTCCTTACCGGCATCGAGTTCCCCGTTACCGTTGGTTATGGAACTACCGAATGTGCTCCTCTCATCTGTTACAGTGACTATCATGACTTCATCCCTGGCAGTTGCGGACGTCCTGTCTCCAACATGGAAGTAAAGATTCTCAGTAAGGATCCTGCCAATATCTCTGGTGAGATTGTTACCCGTGGTATGAATGTCATGCTGGGTTATTATAAGAATCCGGAGGCTACTAAAGAAGCCATTGATGAAGACGGATGGTATCATACAGGAGATATCGGCGTGATGGATGCCGAAGGAAATGTATTTATCAAAGGACGTATCAAGAACATGCTTCTCGGTTCGAGTGGACAGAATATCTATCCTGAGGAGATAGAAGATGCACTGAACTCCATGATGATGGTTACGGAGAGTGTCGTTGTACAGCGTAACGAGAAACTCACCGCTTTGGTTTATCCCGATTATGACGAAGCCAAGCAGATGGGTCTCGACCAGAACGACATTGTTGAGATCATGGAACAAAACCGTCAGAAGCTCAATACCACACTGCCAGCATATAGCAAGATTACAGCTATTGAATTGCGTGAAAGTGAGTTTGAGAAAACGCCGAAGAAGAGTATTAAACGATACCTTTATCAATAAATACCGATCTACAAACTGCGAAAAAAGTAAGATTACATATGAAAATACCGTGTTTCAACGAACTGATTGAAAAAAGCATCATCGACAATTGGGATCTTGATGCGATTACAGATTATAAGGGAGCAACACTGCAATACCATGATGTAGCACGTAAGATTGAGAAACTGCATATCATGTTTGAATGCAGCGGGGTTGAGAAAGGTGACAAGATCGCCTTGTGCGGAAGAAACAGTGCCAACTGGGCTGTAGCCTTCCTGGCTACGCTTACCTATGGGGCTGTGGCTGTGCCCATCCTCCATGAGTTCACCTCTGAGCAGGTACATAACATCGTCAACCACTGTGATGCCAAACTGCTCTTTGTCGGTGATGTGGTGGCTACAACCATCGATCCCACCATGATGCCTCATCTGGAGGGTATTATCTATATTCCCGACTACAGTCTGGTTATCTCACGTACTGACAAATTAACCTATGCCCGTGAGCATCTCAACGAGATGTATGGAAAACGCTTTCCGAAGTATTTCCGCAAGGAACATGTCCACTATTATAAAGAGTCTGACCCTAACGAACTGGCTCTCATCAACTATACCAGTGGAACAACCGGTTTCTCCAAGGGTGTGATGCTTCCCTACCGTGCATTGTGGAGTAATTTCGACTTTGCCTGCGATGCTATGGGAAAGAATGTCAAACGCGGGGATAATGTTATCAGTATCCTGCCTATGGCACATATGTATGGCATGGCATTCGAGTTCATCTACGAGTTCCTGCGTGGGTGTCATATCTTCTACCTCACGAGGGTGCCTTCTCCAGCCATCATCGCACAGGCATATGCCGACATCAAGCCGTCCATCATCATTGCTGTACCACTGGTCATTGAGAAGATTGTGAAAAAGAAGATTCTACCGAAGTTACAGACCCCACGCATGAAGATCTTATTTAACATGCCGGTGGTTAACAGAAAAGTAAAGCAGGCAGTTTACGAACAGGTATATCAGTCGTTCGGTGGAAAGATTTACGAGATTATCGTCGGTGGAGCAGCCTTCAACCAGGAAGTGGAAAGCTTCATGGAGAGCATAAACTTCCCACTGACCGTAGGCTATGGAGCTACGGAGTGTGCTCCTATCATCACCTACGCCAGTTGTGAGACCTTCGTTCCTGGCAGCTGTGGAAGAGCAGCCTTACACATGGAAGTGAAGATTGACAGTCATGATCCACAGAATGTTCCCGGTGAGATCCTTACCAGAGGACTCAACGTGATGCTCGGTTATTATAAGAATGAGGAAGAGACAGCCCGTACGCTCGATAAGGAAGGATGGTATCATACCGGTGACTTAGGAACGATGGATGAGAATGGTAACCTCTTTATCAAAGGTAGGATCAAGAACATGCTCTTAGGCCCGAGCGGACAAAATATCTACCCTGAGGAGATAGAAGACAAACTGAACTCTTTGGCTTTAGTTGTGGAGAGTATCGTCGTACAGCGTGACAACAAACTGATAGGATTGGTTTATCCCGATTATGATGAGGTACGTAATATCGGTTTGAGTCAAGAAGACTTGGAGAAGATCATGGAAGAGAACCGAACAACACTGAATGAGATGGTTCCAGCCTATTGTAAACTCTCTGCCATCCAGCTCTCTGAGAATGAGTTTGAGAAGACACCGAAGAAGAGTATCAAGCGTTATCTGTATGCTTGATGCTGGTCTATAGCTTAGGGTATATATAGATTTAGGGACAGGTATCTGATGTTTTGATACCTGTCCCTAATTATTTATACCTTATTATATTATAGTAATGCTGTTGAACGGACACGACTGAGCGTCTCGGGGGTCATCTGCAGATAACTGGCGATATAAACCAAAGGAGCCCTGAGGATTACCTGAGGCGTGAGTTTACACATGCGACGGTAACGGTTCTCTGCACTTTCGAAACGTACTAAGTCGGCATGTACCTGTGAGAGGATCAACGATTCCTCAAGAATCTTACGATACAAGATCTGGATATTCACATTATGTAAAGCCACCTCTTCCAGTTTCTTCTTCGGTAACTCGTAGATGACAGTAGTCTCCAAAGCCTCTATCTGCAAGGATGAAGGTACTTCCTTGAAAAGACTCTCAATACTCATCATGATCGTCCCTTCCACCGCCAGATATTCCGTCACCTCTTTCTTGTTCTTGTAATAAAACTCCCGTAACAGTCCTTTATGAATATAGATGATGCTTGTGCACACCTCACCTTCCTTCAAGACCATCTCCCCCTTACTGTATTTCTTAGGTACGAGAACGCTTTCCAGAATATCCAACTCATCATGAGTCATCGTACTATATCGCCGTGCCAACTCACGGGCGATATCTCGTGTTGTATACAATGGTTCTTTCATATTCCTCCTTATAAATCATTATTAGTCAAGTTTTAATACAGCTAAAAATGCCTTCTGCGGAACTTCCACATTTCCGATTTGTTTCATCCGCTTCTTTCCACGTTTTTGCTTTTCCAAGAGTTTTCGTTTACGGCTCACATCACCACCATAACACTTTGCTGTTACATCCTTACGTACTTGCTTCACCGTTTCACGGGCAATAATCTTTGCGCCAATAGCCGCCTGTATGGCAATGTCAAACTGTTGACGGGGAATCAGCTCCTTCAGTTTTTCACACATCCTCCTACCGAAGGTCACCGCATTGTCAACATGTGTCAGGGTGGACAGGGCATCCACGGGTTCGCCATTCAACAGGATATCCAACTTTATCAGTTTAGAAGGACGATAGCCGTCGATATGGTAATCGAAAGAAGCATATCCTTTACTGATGCTCTTCAACTTATCATAGAAATCGATGACGATCTCCCCGAGTGGTAACATAAAATGCAGTTCTACACGGTTTCCACTGACATACTCCTGATTGATGAGTTCTCCACGCTTATCGAGACACAGTTTCATGATCGGCCCTATAAAGGTAGATGCCGTGATGATACTGGCCCGGATATAGGGCTCCTCAATATGATCAATCATCGTTGGATCTGGCAATCCGGAAGGATTATGTACCTCCTTGCTGCCTCCCTGCTTGTCATAAACCATATAAGAAACGTTGGGCACTGTGGTGATCACATCCATATCAAACTCACGGTCAAGACGTTCCTGAACGATCTCCATATGTAACAGGCCGAGGAAACCACAACGGAATCCGAAACCTAAGGCTACGGAAGACTCCGGCTGAAAGGTCAGTGAAGCATCATTCAACTGCAGTTTTTCCAAAGAAGAGCGGAGGTTCTCGTAATCAGTAGGATCAATCGGATAAACACCGGCAAAAACCATCGGTTTGACTTCCTGGAAACCTTCAATGGCAGAACTACACGGACGGGCAATATGCGTGATGGTATCACCAACCTTCACCTCCCTCGACTCCTTGATACCACTGATGATATAACCCACATCACCGGTACGTAGTTCCTGACGAGGGATCATATCCATCTTCAGGACACCCACCTCATCGGCATCATATTCCATCCCCGTATTGAAGAACTTCACCTTATCACCCTTATGTATCACACCATTCACAATCTTGAAATAAGCAATGATACCGCGGAAAGAGTTAAACACGGAGTCGAAAATCAATGCCTGTAAAGGAGCTTCGGGATCACCCTTCGGACAAGGGATACGGTTGACGACAGCCTCGAGAATAGCAGGGACACCCTCTCCTGTCTTACCCGATGCGCGGATAATATCCGAGGGATCACATCCCAACAGATCCACGATCTCATCCTCTACCTCATCGGGCATAGCGCTGGGCATGTCTATCTTATTGATGACCGGGATAATCTCCAAATCATTATCTATAGCCAGATATAGATTACTGATGGTCTGTGCCTGCACACCTTGCGTTGCATCCACCACGAGCAAGGCTCCCTCACAAGCAGCTATACTACGGCTTACCTCATACGAGAAGTCAACATGCCCCGGAGTGTCAATAAGATTGAGAATATACTTCTCACCCTGATAGACATATTCCATCTGTATAGCATGACTCTTGATGGTGATGCCTCGTTCTTTCTCCAGATCCATGTCATCAAGCATCTGACCCTCTGTGATCTGTATCGTATTGGTATACTCCAAGAGTCGGTCAGCTATGGTCGACTTTCCATGGTCGATATGAGCAATAATACAAAAGTTCCTTATATTTTGCATGGTAGTTTCTTCAATAATCTACAAAATTACGAAAAAGTGAGCGAAATACCAAATTTATTTGCATTTTTCAAGTAAAAGTAGCTTCACACGCCGTGATATAGTAATGAAAAGAAGATTTTTCCGTAAATATTTCCTTTTTTTTAGATAATTACGCCAAAAAAAA
>JAEEGL012125724.1_pt1 | contig 10867 bp, 8 predicted proteins | sample 9134231 | NCBI WGS metagenome assembly JAEEGL01 (sample SAMN16246548, study PRJNA631951) | gut metagenome | biome: gut microbiome; feature: rumen; material: fiber-attached | host: Bos | place: Iran: Karaj | collected 2018-10
ACTCCCTTCACTTACGGGGAACTGGAGGATGAACCCTTCCGGAAGCTGAAAATGTGTCCCTACTGCGCGCCGGAGATGCGTGAGGCGGAAATTGAGGAACGGAACGCAGCTTATGCGGAAGGAACGGATCATGATGAGCTGCTGACGAGCCTGCGGCAGGCCTATTATGAGTACCTGCAGAAAAACTGAACCAGGATGACTGATTTGCAAGGCGCGTGAGCAAGCGTGTGCATCACACTGCCAGGAAAATGCCTTCTCCGGTGAAGCCGGGGAGGGCGTTTTCATTCAATCCGTTTGACCGGAAGCGAAGAAAAGCATATACTTGCAGACAGAAACAATCAAAGGAGAGAAAGGCATGGCCGGAGCAAGGGAGGATTTTTCCCAGGGGAAGGTTTCACGGCATATTCTCCGGCTGGGCGTGCCAATGATGCTGGCGGAACTGGTGCACGTGCTGTATAACATCGTGGACCGGATGTTTATCGGGCATATGGCGGAGGGTAGCACGCTGGCCCTGACGGGGCTGGGGATCTGCTTTCCGCTGATCACACTGATCGGCGCGTTTGCGAATCTCTGCAGCACAGGCGGAGCCACGCTGATGACCATTGCGCGGGGCGAGGGGGAAAAGGAAAAGGCGGAGCGGATTCTGGAAAGCAGCTTTACACTCCTGCTTCTGATCGGCGGGACGCTGACGATCCTGATGTACCTGACCGCACCGGTGACGCTCAGCTGGCTGGGCGGGGATGAGGAGACCCTGCCGCCGGCACTGAGCTACTTCCGGATCTACGTGGCGGGGACGATCCCGGTTCTGATCGCGTTGGGGATGAATCCCTTTATCAACGCGATGGGATATCCGAGAGTCGGGATGATGACCGTCATCCTCGGGGCGGCGATGAACATCCTGCTGGACTATCTGCTGATTTATCCCGGGAGAATGGGTATCCGGGGTGCCGCGCTGGCGACCGTGATCAGCCAGATCGTGAGCGCAGTCTGGGCGATGGGCTTTCTGCTGGGGAAGAAGAGAACCTTCCGAATCCGGCGGCTCCGGCTGGACCGGAAGCTGCTGGCCGGTGTGCTGAAACTCGGCGCGACAGGATTTACGTTCAAGGTGACCAACAGCATTACTCAGGCAATTGTAAACATCATGCTGAAGAGCTGGGGTGGCACAGCCAGCACCCTTTATGTCGGCGCGATGAGCCTGATCAACTCCCTGCGGGAGATCATGAGCCTGCCGAACAACGGTATCGTCAGCGGCGGGCAGAGCGTGATGAGCTACAACTATGGCGCGAAGCTTTACCGGCGCGTTTCGGAGAGCATCCGTTTCATCCTGTTCAGCGGGCTGCTGATGAACGCAGCCATGTGGGCTGCGATCATGCTGATTCCCGGGCCTCTGATCCGTATTTTTACATCAGATGAGGCACTGGTTGCAAAAACAATCGCCTGCGCCCGGATTTACTTTGCGGCGTTTCCATTTATGGCGCTCCAGCAGGTCGGGCAGAGCACCTTTGTCGCGCTGAACTATCCGAAATATGCGCTGTTTTTCTCCATGCTGCGGAAGATCCTGCTGGTTACGCCGCTGACGCTGATTCTGCCCGGAATCGGGCTTGGCGTGGAAGGCGTATTCTGGGCTGAAATGATCAGCCAGCTGGTGGGTGCGAGCTGCTGCTTTATTACGATGTACCGGGTGATCTGGAGAGAAATGCGGAAAGCATAAAATGACCAAAAGAAGAGGAGACGGCTGAGGTGAAAGGAAAAGGAATCGGGCTGATTCTGCTGCTGGTACTCTGCCTGCTGCTGAGCGGATGCGCAGCGAAAAACAATCCGGGTGCAGAACCGAGGCTGCTGCTGGGATTCAGCCAGCTGGGAAGCGAGAGCAGCTGGCGGATCGGGAACACGAAGGATATCGAAGAAAAGGCGGAGACATACGGGATCAGCCTGATGATGGAAAACGCGAACCAGAAGCAGGAAAACCAGATTGCGGCGCTGCGGCGGTTTATCGCCTACCGGGTGGATGTGATTGCCTTCTCTCCCATTGTGGAGGAAGGATGGGACAACGTGCTGAAGGAAGCGAAACAGGCGGGGATTCCGGTTGTACTGGTGGACCGGACCATTAAAACCGAGGAAAAGGATCTGTATGAATGCCTGATCGGGGCGGACTTCTATCAGGAGGGCGTCAGCGCGGCGAACTATCTGCTGCGGAAGGCGGACCGAAGCGGGAAGGACCGGTTCCAGATTGTCGAAATCACAGGAACGGAGGATTCCACTCCGATGCGGCAGCGGCATGCCGGATTTATGGATACCATTGCGGGGGATGAACGGATGCAGGTGCTGGAAAGCGTGAACGGGGACTTTCTGAAGAGCCGGGGCGCGGAATGCATGCGGTACCTGCTGGAGAAATACGGGGACGGAATTGACGTCATCTACAGCCATAACGACGAGATGACACTGGGTGCCCTTCCGGAGATTGAACAGGCCGGATACATGCCCGGAAAGGACATGATCGTGATCTCCATTGACGGCGGGCAGGAAGCCATCGATATCCTGAAGGCCGGAAAGATTAACTGCATTGTGGAATGCACACCGATGCTGGGCAGCACCCTGATGGAAACCGCGCTGGCCCTGAAGGATGGGAAAACCGTGGACCCGGAAACGCATCCGACAGAGGCGGTTTTCAGCGATGAGGATGATCTGAGCCAGATTGCGCCGAGGGGATACTGAGGGAACAGGACATGGGTGAACAATTTTACCGGGGAAGAAGCATTGTCGGGCGGATCAACCGGATGGGCCGGATGCTGCTGGCGCTGCTGGTGACGCCAATGGTAATCAGTCTGATACTGATGCTGGTTTTCAGCAACCGATACCATCAGAGCATTGCCCGGATGGAGGCGATTGCCAGTCTGAAGCCGGTCGTGGCGGACAGCATCCCGGAATCCGTGTGGAAGCTGGTGAGCGGACGCGAAAGCCTGACAGAAACCAGGGTGTACACCCTGATTGACCAGGCGGACGGAACCATTGACCGGATCCGGGAGGAAACTGGGGAAGAGGACCGGCTTCAGCTGACTGTGGCGGCCAGAACGATGGAGACGCTGCGGCAGTATACGGATCAGATTGTGTCCAATATCCAGGAGAACGTACCGGTGGTCCAGAACCAGAAGGTGCTGGAGGAGATCCGGGATGTGGCGGCCCTGATTGAAAGCATGCTGAATAACTATATCACAGAGGAAATCGGGGCCAGCGCCGCCATGAGCGAAACGCTGAACCGAATTGTGATGCTGGCGGCAGGCGCCGAGATCCTGATGGTGGCGGTCTGCATGCTGATGAGCAACCGGACGCGGAAGCGGACGGAGAGTTTCGTCCGCAAGCCGATCCAGGAGCTGGAGAGCGTCACGGGACAGCTGGCCAGCGGAGATCTGCGGGCACGGATTCCGAAGACGGATGTGGTGGAGCTGATTAAGCTGACCGATCAGGTCAACGTAATGGCGGACAACCTGGAAACCACCATGCGGCAGAATGTACAGGATGCCCGGAATCTGAAGAAGGCGGAACTGAGAATTCTGCAGGCACAGATCAACCCCCACTTCCTCTATAATACGCTGGACGCCATCGTATGGAAAGCGGAGGCCGGAGATCAGAAGGAAGTGATTCATCTGACCAGTGCGCTGAGCGACTTTTTCCGGATCAGCCTGAGCTCCGGCGCGGACTGGATTCCCATCAGCCAGGAGAAAAAGCACATCTCAGGCTATCTGAGCATCCAACAGACGAGATACCGGGATATCCTGAAATATGAGATCGATATTCCGGAGGAAATCGGGGACTTCTATATCCTGAAGCTGCTGCTGCAGCCGCTGGTGGAGAACGCGCTGTACCACGGAATCAAATACAAAAGGGGCGGCGGCATCATTCGCGTGACGGGCAGCCGGGAGGGTGAAAGCCTGGTTTTTCGCGTTCAGGATACCGGAAAGGGTATGGACGCAGCGACGCTGGCCGCACTGCAGGAGCGCATGGCGGAGGGACAGCCGACCGTGGCTAGCGGCACCGGCGGGTTCGGACTGGTGAATGTCAACCTCCGGATCCGGTTGTATTATAACCAGACAGAAGGCGTCCATATCGAAAGCGGAACAGGCGGCACCACGGTATGGTTCCGGGTGCCCTGCCGGACCAAAGAGGAGATTGAGCAGGAAGCACAGGGCGCTTCCGGCTGACCGGCTGTGTATGCAGCATTCGCGGGAAACCGGGAACGGAAAACAGAGACAGGGGAGAGCACAGACCATGACCAAAGTATTCCTGGTGGATGATGAAATTGTGATTCGGGAGGGTATCCGATCCTCCTTTCCATGGGAAAAATCTGAATACACCCTGGTGGGGGAGGCGCCGGACGGAGAAATCGCGCTGCCCATGATCCGGGATACGAACCCGGATATTCTGATCACGGATATCCGGATGCCTTTCATGGACGGAATGGAGCTGTGCAAGGTCGTACGGAGCCAGATGCCCTGGATCGGGATCATTATCCTCAGCGGATATGACGAGTTTGAATACGCCCGGCAGGGAATTCAGCTGGGCGTCAAGGAATACCTGCTGAAGCCCATCACCAGCGAGGATCTGCGGCACGCGCTGGACCGGGTCAGTGCACAGCTGGCGGAAGAACGGGAGGACCGGGAACGCAGTGAACGCCTGCGCAGAAGAGTCGAGGCGGGAAGCCTTTTCCTGCGGGAGAAGCTGCTGAGCAGCCTCTATTCGGAGGATGCCGGCGAGGCGGACGCGGAACATACCATGCGGGAGCTGGGGAACATGGGCATTGACCTGCGGGCGGGCTGCTACGCCGTGATTGACGCTGCGTTCCAGCCTGTGAAAACCGGATATGAGGTGCTGACCGATCTGGCGGAGAGCAGCCAGGGCATCGCTTTTTCTTCTCCCTGCCGCACCGGATCACGCATCCTGATCCTGGGTGCCGATGAAGCGGAAACCGAGGAACGGGCGTATGCCTTCGCCTCCTCCAGCGCAAGAGACCTGGAGCGCTCGGGATGCCGGCGAATCCGGATCAGCATCGGGGAAATTGTCAACAGCCCGGATGGAATCCTGAAGAGCTTCCAGACTGCCCGGCATATCCGTCATACGCTTGCGGATCAGGATGAGGAAGGAACCATTATCGTGGGCGTCCGGGAAATCGGCGAGCTGCCCAGCGAAAAGAAGACCCTCTCGGTGGTGCATGAAGCAAAATTTTATCTGTCCCAGCATTTTGCGGATCCCAATCTGATGCTGCAGGACGTGGCACAGGCCGTGAGCATGAGCAACAGCCGTTTCTCGACGGTTTTTGCCCAGCAAAGCGGAAAAACCTTTACGGAATACCTGACTGCGCTGCGGCTGAACCGGGCGAGGGAGCTGCTCCGGGGAACGGAGAAAAGGACAGCGGAAATTGCCTTTGAGGTGGGATACAACGACGCTCACTATTTCAGCTACCTGTTTAAGAAAAACCTGGGGCTGACGCCCAGCGAATACCGGCACGGGGAGGAGCCTGTGGGATGGGAATCCACGGATGATCAGACCGAATAAACGGACTGCCTGAACCAGAATGAACCGGCATAAAAAGATATTCTACTTTTCCTTCGAAATACACAAAAAAGTGAAGATGAAATTGAACCGAAAAAAGGGGAGGCTGCATTTTCTTTTTGCGTTTTCCGGTGTATATTTCACATAAAGAAACCGGATTGGGTTTCAAAAACAAAGGAGGAGAAATTCCATGAAGAAACTGATTGCTCTTGTGCTTGCACTGGTCATGTGTCTGGCCGCTACCGCCGCTCTGGCGGATGGCATCAAGGTTGGTATTATCAACCTGGATCCCTCTGAGTCCGGATACCGTGAAGCGAACGTGAAGGATTTGAACGAAACCTTCACCGCGGAGAATGGATATGACGCGACCTTCGTTACCGCTCCCACCGCCGACAAGCAGCTGGAAGCCGCGAAGGGCTTCATCACGGACGGCGTGAAGTATATCCTGGTATCCGCCGCTGAGACCACTGGTTGGGACGATGTGCTGCAGGAAGCCAAGGACAACGGCATCGGCGTGTTCCTGTTTGACCGGATGATCGAGTGCGATCCTGAGCTGTACACCGCGGCGGTCGTTTCTGACATGCGCAGTGAAGGCGTGACGGCTGTGGAATGGCTGGAGAGCCTGGGCCTGGAAGAATACAACATTCTGCACATTCAGGGCCAGTTGGGCAGCGCCGCGCAGATCGGCCGCAGCGAGCCCTTGCAGGAAAAGGTTGCCGCGGATGACAAGTGGACCATGGTCCGCGAAGGCACCGGCGGAGACAGCTGGGATCCTGAAGAAGCCCGGAAGATCGCTCAGGCGGCCATCGACGCTGGCGAGAAGTTCAACATCGTATATGCCGAGAACGACGGCATGGCTGACGGTGTTGTGGCTGCTCTGGATGCCGCGGGCATCACCCATGGCGTGAACGGCGATGTGGTCATCATGGGCTTTGACTGCAACAAGTGGGCTCTGCGGAAGCTGCTGGCCGGCGAGTGGAACTACGACGGACAGTGCAGCCCCTTCCAGGCCAAGCTGATTGACGAGATGATCAAGGGCCTCGAAGAAGGCAAAGAGATCGAAGGCCTGAACGAACTGAAGCAGATCATCAACGTGGAGAAGGGCTTCGACGCGAAGACCATCACCGAAGACGATGTGAACACTTACGGCCTCGGCGAGTAATTAAAACGAAGGAACCTTTCGGCGCGGTATGAACGAACGACCCTCGCGCGTTCATACCGCGCTTTCTTTCAGAAATCAAAGCGGCTTTTCACCCCAGAAAGCCGGGAAGGAGATCCCACCATGCAAGACGTGGTATTGACCATGCGCGGCATCTGCAAACAGTTCCCCGGCACCCGGGCGCTCAACCAGGTGGATTTTACTCTGCGAAAGGGTGAAGTGCACGCGCTGATGGGTGAAAACGGTGCCGGGAAAAGCACACTGATCAAAGTGCTGACCGGCGTATATGAGAAAGACGGCGGCACGATCCGGATCGAGGGTGTTGATGGGGAAGCACACATCCATTCTCCTCAGGACGCACAGAGAATCGGGATCAGTACGGTATACCAGGAAATCACCCTGTGCCCGAACCTGACCGTTGCGGAAAACATGTTTATCGGCCGGACGGACAGCGCCGTGGTTCAATGGAAGGAAATGGAGAAACGGACGACGGAGCTGCTTCGGAATCTGGGTATCCCGGCCCGGGCCCGGCAGGAGCTTTCCAGCTGCTCTCTGGCGGTGCAGCAGATGGTGGCGATTGCCCGGGCGGTGGACATGCAGTGCAAGGTGCTGATTCTGGATGAACCAACTTCCTCGCTGGATGACAAGGAAGTAGAGATGCTGTTCATGCTGATGCGGGATCTGAAGAGCCGCGGCGTGGGGATTATCTTCGTAACTCACTTTCTGGAGCAGGTCTACGAGATCAGCGACCGGATCACCGTGCTTCGGAACGGGGAGCTGGTTGGGGAATATCGGATCGAGGAACTGCCACAGGTAGAGCTGGTTGCCAAAATGATGGGAAAGAACCTGGACGATCTGGGAACCTTCGAAAAAGTGGAGCGGGGAACGGATACACAGGCGAAAACCGTATACGAGGTCGAACAGCTTTCCAGCTCGGAAAGCCGGCCATTCAATTTCCATATCCGGCGGGGTGAAGTCAACGGATTTACGGGGCTGCTGGGATCGGGACGCAGCGAAAGCGTCCGCGCAATCTTCGGCGCGGATCGGGTGACCGGCGGTGAAGCCCGCATGAACGGGAAGAGCGTCAAGATTACGAAGCCTTTCGAGGCGATGAAGGCCGGCATCGGTTACCTGCCGGAGGATCGGAAGCGGGATGGTATCATCGCGGATTTGTCCGTGCGGGAGAATATCATCCTGGCCCTGCAGGTTAAGAAAGGATTCTTCCATCCCATGAGCAGGAAGGAAATGGAAGCCTTCGCGGACGAATACATCACGGCGCTGAACATCAAGACAGCCAGCAGGGAAACGCCAATAGGTTCCCTCAGCGGCGGGAATCAGCAGAAGGTGATCTTGGCTCGGTGGCTGCTCACGCATCCGGATTACCTAATCCTGGACGAGCCCACCCGGGGCATTGATGTGGGCACCAAGCTGGAAATCCAGAAACTGGTGTTGAAACTGGCGGAAGAAGAGCATATGAGCATCACCTTTATTTCCTCCGAAATTGAAGAGATGCTGCGGACTTGCAGCCGGCTCATCGTCATGCGGGATCGGAAGGTTGTGGGCGAACTGACAGGGGACGAGCTGACGCAGGCCCATGTTATGAAAACCATCGCGGGAGGTGAATGAGATGAGCAACAAGCAGAAAAATGGATCCCGAGCGGGATCCCCCGGCCAGCTGATGATCCCGTTGGTTGCGCTGGGTATTCTGATTCTGTTTAACCTTTTCCGCGATCCCTCCTTCTTTGCCATTGGCATCGCGGTCAATAACAGCGGCAACTCCGTGCTGAGTGGCAACCTGATCAGCATCATCGACAGCGCCAGCGCCCTCGCGATTATTTCCATGGGCATGACACTAGTTACGGCAGCCTGCGGCGGACAGGATATCTCCGTCGGCGCGGTGGGCGCCATTGCAGGCAGTTTCTTTGTGAAGGTGCTGAACGGAGGCAGCAGCATTACGATTGGCTCCGTCATTCTGGGAATCATCGTTTGCTGTCTGGGGACAATCATGTTTATGCTGTTCAACGGGACGTTGGTTTCCGTGTTCCGGATCCAGCCCATGATCGCCACGCTGATCCTTTTCAGCTGCGGACGGTCCATCGCCTATTGGATTAACGGTAGTGCCACACCGCAGCTGATCAGCCCCATCATCAGCGCCATGGGCATGACGATTCCGGGCATCCCGATCCCAACCCCGATTTTTGCCGTAATCCTGATGGGCGTGCTGCTCTATCTTGTGTTTAAATTCACCAATCTGAGACTTTACACCCAGAGCGTGGGCATCAATGAAGGCGCGGCCCGACTGAATGGTGTGAATCCCGTGATGATCAAGCTGCTGAGTTTCGTGCTACTGGGCGTGTGCGTTTCCGTGGCGGCGGTGATTGGCGTGTGCCGGCTTGGGCAGCTGAATCACAAGACACTGCTGATTGACATCGAAATGGACGCCATTCTTGCCGTAGCTATCGGCGGAAACAATCTGGGCGGCGGAAAGTTCCGTATCATCGGCAGCGTATTGGGCGCATACATCATTCAGATGCTGACGACCACATTGTATGCCATGAATGTCGCTCCGGTGAATGTGAAAGCTTACAAGGCAATCGTCATCATCATCATCGTTGTGGCCGGTTCTCCCGTTATCAAGGCAAAGATTTCCTCCCTGATTACCCGTTTAAAGAGCAGAAATGAGTCTGTAGCTGAAAAGGGGGTGGCGTAAATGAAAAGAAGAGAGCCACTGACCAATACGCAGCTGCTCATGACCATTGCCATCGGCATCTTCTTCGCTATGTACCTGGCGGCTATGGTGTCCCTGAAGGGCGGGTTTCTGAGGTTTCAGCAGATTTTTGATCTGCTGAATGATAATGCGTACCTGATTATCATTGCGTGTGCCCTGACGATTGTCATGATTGGTGGAGGGATTAATATCAGTGTTGGTGGTGTGATCGGCTTAACTGTGATGGCTTGTGCTCTGGCGCTCAACGATCTACAGAATCAGAGCGGAGCCTTGGGAACAATGGAGGCTATCGGACTGGCGCTGGGAATTGGTCTAGCCTTTGGCGTTGGGCAAGGTTTCCTGATCAGTTATCTGGAAATTCAGCCGTTTATCGTAACCTTAGCCGGTATGTTCTTGTCCCGGGGCCTGACGACAATTCTGAGCGTCAACCCGGTGAAAGTGGCCCATGAAGGGTTCCTGGTTGTGACAAAAACCAAGATTCTGCTACCGCATCTGGGCTATATTGCACAAAACGGGAATCAGATCCCTGGCAAATTGGAGGTCGGTGCGGTCATTGCTTTGGTGGTGGTGGCAGTACTGTATCTGATGCTCCGTTTTATCAGGTTGGGACGGAATATCTATGCGATCGGTGGCAATCAGCAGAGTGCGCTGATGCTGGGGATTAACGTGAAGAGAACTCGTTTCCTGAGCTATGTAATTAGCGGGCTGCTGAGTGGACTTGCGGGTTTTGTGTTCCTAATGCATAAGCCTGCGGGCAATGCTAGTGTAGCTATGCGAAGCGAGATGGACGCCATAGCTGCTTCTATTATTGGGGGTACGCTACTGACTGGAGGAGTCGGCAATGTGATCGGAACTTTTTTTGGAACGATGATCCTTGCAACCATCCAGAAAATAATTGCTTTGAGTCCCCTCAACGAATCTTGGTGGCAGGACATGGCCAGCGGAGCCATGTTAGGATTCTTTATTCTTTTACAGAGTGTTGTGCTGAGCAGTCGGGAGAACAGGCGGGCGCGGCGGAAAGACATGCTGAAACCACAAAAAGAGTAGAAATCATAGTTTACACAGAAAGAATGATGCTCCCTGTGAAGGAAATCACAGGGAGTTTTTAAATGTTTGGATATGTTCTGCTAGAAGATGATTCAGAGATGCGACCATGGTGTACGTCGAAATGGATCAGGTTTTGGAGTTCAGCGGGCTGCGCATATAGCGAATGATCAGCAGGGTTGAGCAGAGAATCCAGCCCACTGGATAGGCCAGGGCAACAGCGATAAAGCCGGCGCCCAGTGCTTTGGTCACTGCGAGGTAAATCTGCCGGAAAACGACGAAGGAAATCAGCATAATGACTGTGGGCATGGTCGCATCCCCGACGCCTCGCAGGGCACCGGCATAAATCTGATTGAAGCAGATCATGAGATAGAACGGGGTCACGATAT
>JAEEGL013237569.1_pt1 | contig 10867 bp, 7 predicted proteins | sample 9134231 | NCBI WGS metagenome assembly JAEEGL01 (sample SAMN16246548, study PRJNA631951) | gut metagenome | biome: gut microbiome; feature: rumen; material: fiber-attached | host: Bos | place: Iran: Karaj | collected 2018-10
AACACCCAAGAAGATGGGTGCCCAGACCGAAGAGGCCAACATCAACGCCGGTATCGCCGCCGCCAACCAGATCGCCGACTTCTTCAAGACCGGTAACAAGAAATTCCAGGTCAATAAATAAGAAGAAAGGATGCGACTCTGCATCTTCAACCCTGAGCACGACCTTTGCCTAGCCAAAGGTCGTGCTCATTATGTTCCGCCACGTTCGGCCGTGGAATTTGCACGGAAGGATGCCGCTATAATGGCGGTACTTTATCCTGGTGCTGTATGCACTTCGGTGTATGACCTTACAAGGGAACAGGCACATAAGGCAACTAGTGTGGTGGCTTGGGGTTGGGATGCCGTGGTGAAGCATGAACTGTTGAAGCGCGGTGTGTCGGAGGAATTGTTGCCGAAAGACGAGGAAGTAGCCACAATACGCGAATTCCAGCACCGCTCAACTGTGTTGCCGCTACAAACCGATTGCCATGTTGTATATTCTATAGAAGAGATGGAGACTCTCTTGCGGGAGCGTGAGCATTGGGTGATGAAAGCCCCGTGGAGTGGGGCGGGTAGGGGATTGCGCTGGGTACACGGTAGCCTTACGGCTATCGATCGCGACTGGTTAACGAAGACGGTAGAGAAGCAACGCTGCGTGATAGCTGAACCCAACAGGATGTGGGTCGGCGACCAGAGAGGAGCCAGCCCACATCCTGTCGCCGATTTGGCTCTGGAATATATGGACGGGAGCTTTATGGGCTATTCTTATTTCAAGACGGGCAGCGGCGTGTACAAGGAGAACGTCGCTTGGACAGACGGTCGGATAGAAGCGACTTTCCCTATGCGGCAGGCACGTGAACGCATCGAGCCTTGGCTGGCCGACAATATTTGGCCACGATATCAAGGACCGTTGGGAGTGGATCTGATGTACTGCGAAGACGGCAGCATACACGTTGCGGAGATTAATTTCCGCCATACTATGGGCATGATAGCCCATGCTAAAATCAATCAACAATGACTTTTATTGAAGCACTGATACTTGCACTGGCACTTTGCGTCGACTCGTTGGTCGTGTCGACCACTACGGCGTTCCGCAGCAGGATGACCTATCGCCGGGGTGTGGTGATGGCTATTGTCTTTGGTCTTTGTCAGGGAGGCTTCCCGCTGATGGGGGCGCTAATCGGCGATGTGGCCCGCTCGTTCGTCGAAGCCGTGGACCATTGGGTGGCCTTCGGATTGCTGGCTATTATAGGAATAAGGATGATAGTGGAAGGGTTGCGCAAGGCTGAGGATGACAAAGCTTCTACATATCAACAGACCAATCTGGCAACGTTCTTTCTTCTTGGCGTTGCAACCAGTATCGACGCTTTTGCCGTAGGCATCGGATTGGGCTTGGACAACCCGCTGAGCACCGTGCTTTGGGTAGTTGCCACCATAGGTGCAGTAACATTCCTTGTGTCGGTCGTGGGCGTATTCCTCGGCAAACGCAATATCCCAATACCCGAACGGGCGGCCAACATCATTGCTGGCTGCGTGCTTATTGGTTTGGGTGTTAAGATTTTACTTGAGCATTTACTTTAGCAACCCCGCTATGGCGGCGGTGAAGCTGTCCCAGAGGTAGCGTTTCTTCTCGTCGCGGACGCCTTCAATCAGGCGGTCGCTCCACTCTTCGTTGTAGAACCGCACGAGGGCGTCGGCAATTTGCTGTGCGTCGGGCTCGACCACAAAGCCGGCCTTCTCGTTGGGCACAATCTCCGGCAGGCCGCCCACATTGGTTACCAGCATGGGTTTTTCGAAGTTGTAGGCTATTTGGCTCACACCGCTCTGGGTGGCGCTTTTGTATGGTTGGGCCACGATATCTGCAGCGCAGAAGTAGCGGTTCACCTCGTGGTCGGGGATGAATTCGGTGTGCATCGCAACGCGAGAACTGAAGTCGAGATTGCGCAGCTGTTCCATATAGGGCTTGGGATCGCCGTAGAATTCGCCGGCCACGATGAGTTTCACGCCCATCTGCTCAAGCCTTTCGTCGGCCATTGCGCCGAGCAGGAGATCCAATCCTTTGTATTCGCGGATAAATCCAAAGAAGAGCACATAGCGTCCTTCATCCTTCAAGCCTATAGCGCGCCGCGCTTCGGCGGGGGTGAGCGTTGCGCCGTAATGGTCGTAGATGGGGTGGGGGCTGTAGACACGTGGACGCTTGCGCTGTGGGTCGAACTGGTCGATATCCTCGAGCACCGAGCGGCTGAGGGTGATGAAGGCGTCGTTGGAGTGGATGAAATAGGAGGCGAACTGGCGGTCGCCGATGCGGTGCTCGTGTGGTATGAGGTTGTGGAGTATCGCCACACGGCGGCAACCTTTGCGCTTGGCAATACGCAGGATCGTTCCGAAGCAAGGGGCCATGAACGGCAGCCAGAAGGGACTGACAATCATGTCGGGCTTGCGGCGGCGGATATAACGGCCCACACGCAGCCAGTTGAAGGGGTTTATGGAATTGATTTTGCGGACGATATTCAGCCCTTCGGGAGCGGGCTCCTCGCTAAATTGGGTCTTGCCGGGGAAGAGGAACGACGGATACTGGAGGGTGAAGGTGATGATTTCCACCTCATGGCCCTCGGCTTGATATTGGCGGGCCAGACGTTCGTTGAATGCAGCAATGCCGCCCCGGTAAGGCCAGGCGGGTCCCAGGATGATTATTTTCATTTGTTAATTCAGGTTGAAGTTGATGGGGAGATTGTACTGAGTGCGGACCCTCTTGCCGCGCTGGCGGCCGGGTTTCCATTTCGGCATCTGCTTCACCACACGCACGGCTTCCTCGCCGCATCCGCCGCCGATATCGCGCAACACTTTGATGTTCGACACCGAGCCGTCCTTCTCAATCACGAAGCTGACGTACACTTTGCCTTGGATGCGCTCGTTCTTGGCTGCTTGGGGATAGTTGATGTTGGAGGCCAGATAGCGGTAGAGGGCCTCCATGCCGCCGGGAAACTCCGGTTCTTCCTCGACCACTACAAACACCTCTTCCTCAATCACGTTCAGCGGCTCGGTCGATTCGGACTTGGCGGTGGTTTTGGTCTCGCTTTGAGCCATAGCGGCTGCGCCCATCAGGGCCAAGATAATCGTCAGTACAATCTTCTTCATAGGCATTCTTTTTATATCCATAACGCGCGAATGTGCGATTTATTGTATTGCGCGATATATTTTTAGAGTATCTATTGCCGGATAACGTTCCTTTTTAAGCGCGCAGTTCTTCGATATTTCTTCGATAGTATTTCGATTCGAGTTGGGGTTGATACGGACTTAGTACGGACTTAATACGGAGTTGATGCGATTTTTTTATATTTCGTGTACAATATTAATGGAGGTGTTGCGTTATATGGTATGAATAATGCATTTTTCTGACGGCCGATGAAACGATTTTCCACACTAGCGCTCCTCATTCTGCTGGCCTTTGTTGCTGTGGCACAGACCAATGTGCAGATTGTCGGTACGGCAGCCAATGCCGCCGGCAAGACTATCGAACTTTACTGCTACGACGATATGCTTTCGGGCCGCGAGGTGCTGATGGACGGGGCTCAGATTGATTCCGCTGGCCATTTCCGTCTCGGCTGCTATGTGAACTATCCCCGTATGGTATTTCTCCAGGTGGAGCAATACAGCCAAGTGTTCCATATCGAGGCCGGCCATCGCTACGAGGTGTTTATTCCCGAGTTCGACTGGGATATCGACGAGCGGCAGAACATTCATCTGGCGCCTGTGGCGTTGCCGGTCGAGTTTGTCGGCATCGCGCCTGACGACCTGAATATGAAGATCAGCCGCTTCGACCAAGTGGTCGACAGTTTCATTGTCGCCAACCGCGTTTGGTTCGACGTGAAATATCATCCGCAGAAGCGCTATTTCGACACCCTTGTGGCCGTTCTCCGCAAAGAGGTTGGCGGAATAGGGCAGGAGGGAGGCGACTTCTTCGGCCGCTATGCCGAGTATGCGCTTGCCGAGATGCGGCTGGCAATGCATTTCGAGTCGCGCAAGAAGCTGATTGCAAAATATATCACCGACCAGCCAGTTCGCTACTACGACGAACCTTATATGCGCCTTTTCCTGGCCCTATACGAAGGTTCGATATCGAAAGGCACCCGCCGCGTGCCGCAAGGACGGCTGGTTAGCTGGGTGGCCAGCGGCGACTACGACCGCTATATGGATTCCATTGGCCTCGACCCGATGCTGCGCAACGAGCAAGTGCGCGAACTGGCGGTGCTGCAGGCGTTGAAAGAGAGTTTCTACGACCGAAACTACGACCGTAACAAGGTTCGTGATATGGTGCGCACTTTGGGCCTCAAGACCCGCTTCAAGGAGCATCGCGCCATTGCCGACCACCTGATAACGCTCTTCTCGCGCGGCGAGAAAGGGTCGGATGTGCCTGAGTTCCGCCTGCCGGATGCCGACCGCAAGATGGTGAGCCTCGACGACTTCAAGGGCAAGTGGGTCTACCTGAGCTTTGTGCGGGTGGGCGACCCCTATTCCCTCAGGGAAATCGAGACGTTGGCCTATTTTCGCGACAGTATCTATGCGCAAAACCCCGATGTGGTGTTCGTAAGCGTCAGTTGCGACCGCGAGTTCCAGAAGATGTACCATTTCCTGAAGAACAACCGCAGGGGCAAGCGCTACAACTGGACCTGGCTCCATTTCGACGGCAACTACAAGCTGCTCGAACACTATGGTGTTGTGAGTTACCCCACGTTCCTTCTCATAAACCCCGAAGGACGCCTCCATTATAACGTAACCCCCACGCCCGCCAGCGGCATCTTGCTTCACGGGCCTTGGGAGAAGAAGAAAACGGTCGACGACGATACCTCCAAGCCGTTCTTTATGAGGTAGGATGTGGAAATGAACCGAATTAAACGAAAATGAAAAAGACAGTTATACTGACCCTCTTGATTGCCGTAACCTTAGGGGCTGCGGCGCAGAAAGATGCTGTCGGCGACCGTCAGCGGGAACTTTACCGCCAGGCGACCGACCTTTATCAAAAACAGAAATATGCTGCAGCGCAGCAAATCTACGACCAGATTGCCAACGAGCAGAAAGGGCCGTCGGACCTCACAAAGGCAGATGCCTGCTATTATGCTGGCGTCTGCTCGGAGAAGCTCGACAACGACGACGCCTACTACCGCCTCGAAGAGTTCCTGCGCCTTTATCCGCAAAGCAGCCGCTGCAATATGGCCCGCTTCTATCTGGGCAATTTCTACTATTCGCGTGGCGACTACGATCGTGCGCTCGAATATTACCACTCGGTCGACCCGGCCGAAGTGGAGTTCGACCACCGCAGCGAGTATAACTTCAAGACCGGCTATTGCTATTTCCAAAAAGGCGATACCCAGAAGGCGTCGCGCTATTTCTCTCAGCAAGTTGGCGGCCAGTCAAAGTATGCTTCCTCGTCGCTCTACTACTACGCTCATATCCAGTATATGAACGGCCAATACGAACTGGCCCTCAAGAACTTCCTCGAGCTGCAGAAAGACCGCAAGTTTGCCAAGATTGCCCCCGCGTATATTGCACGCATCTATTACTATCTCGGCCGCGAAGACGAGTTCCTCGAGATGGCGCCGTCGCTGCTCAAAGAGCGCGATGCGCTGAAGCGCGACGAGATTTACCGCATGATGGGCGAAATCTACTTCAATCGCGGCGAGTACAAGAAAGCCATCGAGCAGTATGAGCAAGTGGCCAACCTCCAGTCGTCGGCCGGCAACTGCACGCCGCAGGATATCGACTATCAAGTGGGTTACAGCTACTATATGACCGGTCGCTATTCCGAAGCTGCGAAACATCTGGTGCGCAAAACCTCGTGCAACGACAGCGTCGCACAGAGTGCCCTCTATGTGTTGGGCGACTGCTATGTGCGGCTCGACCGCAAACGCGATGCCCGCAGTATGATGCTCCAGGCTTCGAAGATGGATTACAACCCGCGTATCACGGAGGATGCCCTCTTCAATTACGCCAAACTCAGCTGCGAACTCAACGAGAGCGCTACGGGCGAGAATATCCGCTCGATGGAGAACTACCTCAAGCTTTACCCCAAATCATCGCACAAGACTGAGGTGCAGGAGATTCTCACAGGCCTCTACTGCTCCACCAACAACTACCGCGAGGCAATCCGCCTGCTGGAGCAAATCCCCGACCGCAACGCCCAGTTGGAGCAAGCCTACCAGCGTGCTGTGCTCAATCGCGGTATAGAACTCAGCAACAGCGGCAAGAAGTCCGAAGGTGCCGAGATGTATGCAAAGGCTGTGCAGATCAATGCGCTGCCCAAAGTGACTGCTGATGCCAACTATCTGCTGGGCGAATACCAGTATTCCACCGGCCAGTTGGACAAGGCTGAGACCAACCTCAACCGTCTGCTCCTCTCGTCGTTCAAGAATACATCGGCTTATGCCAACCAGGCACGCTACACCTACGGCTACCTCCTTATGTGTCGTGCGCGCTACGATGAAGCGCAGTCGGCCTTCGAGGAGCTGAGCAACCGTCTTGCCGGCCTCAAAGGCAAGCAGGATATGATGATGCGGTGCGACGTGTGGAACCGTTTGGGCGACTGCCTCTATGTGCAGAGCATGTTCCCCGAATCCATCGAGCAGTACGACAAGGTGATTGCCGCCAAAGGCAAGGATGCCGACTATGCTACCTACCAGAAAGCTCTCGCTTTTGGCGCACAAGGCAAGAATTCCGACAAACTGACCTATCTTAACTATATCTTCGAGCGTTTCGACAATTCGCCGCTCCGCTCCAAAGCTATGCTCGAGATTGCCAACACCTATATGATGTGCGACAACAACGAGATGGCAATGACCTACTATTCCAACTTCGTCAAACAGTATCCGCAGAGCGTATATGTGAAGACGGCCCTCCTTAATCAGGGACTTATCTACTATAATACAGATCGCGACGATCAGGCCCTCAAGACCTTCGACCGATTGCTCACCGAGTATCCCGGTACCGACGAATCCCGCGACGCCCTCACTACTGTGAAGAATATCTATATCGCTCAGAACCGAGTGGACGACTACTTCAACTATGTGAAGCGCACCACCAAGGTAACCGTCTCTACCGTCGAGCAGGACAGCACCACATTTCTCGCCGTCGAGGGACGCTATCAGGAGGGCGACTACGAGAATGCCGCTGCAGGATTGGAAAGCTATCTCTCCAAGTTCCCCAACGGCCTCTTCGCAGTCAAGGCCCACTATCTGCTTGCCGACAGTTATTTCCGTCAGGGACAGAACGACCGAGCGCTGCCGCATTATGTCGAGGTGGCGTCGGCTGGGAAGAACCAGTACAGCGAACGCTCGCTCTATAATGCCGCCAACATAGCTTATAGTTTGGGCGACTTTGGTAAAGCCGCCACACTTTATCAGCGCCTCTGCGAAGGTGCCGAGAGCGACAACAGCCTTCTTCAGGGTGAGATTGGCGGCCTGCGTTGTGCTGCAGCCCTGCATCGCCACAGCGATGTGATGCTTGCCGGCCATCGTTTGCTTAACGAGCCTAAGGCTACCGCCGAACTCAAAGAAGAGGCTTACCTCGCTATGGCCCGCAGCTGTTTCGACAGCCAGATGGACGATAGCGCCTATGTCTACTATGGCCATTTAGCCACTTCTTCCAATGGCGAGTATAATGGCGAGGCCCGTTGTCGTCAGGCCGAGATACTTATCCGCCAGAACCGTCCGGCGGAAGCCGAGCGGCTGATTGAAAGTATCGTGAGCGACGCCACGAGCGACTACTGGCTGGCCTATAGCTTCATTCTCTGGGCTGATATCTACTACGCCCGCGGTAATTCCCTTCAGGCTAAGCAGACCCTTCAGAGTATCGTCGAGGGCTACGACGGCGAGGACCTTGTGAGTGTCGCAAGCCGCAAGATTGAGCTTATCGTCAACGAGGAGCAGCGTCAGCAGCAGCCCGACGAAGAAGAGGAAGTAACGATAGAGTTGTAAGTTATAAGCAGAAGTATTAAGTGTCAAGAACCATGAAGACAAAAAAGATAATTCTGGCAGCGGCCATATTTTCAATTTTCAATTTCCAATTCTCAATTTCCCAGGCACAAGAGAAGGATGCATATAACGAGAGTGTGGTCGTGAAAGGCTCTTACCGGCCGGTAATCGAGCAGCAGACCAAGCTCACTTTCCCTGCCGTCGTAACCGATAGTCTCGGACGCTTCGAGCACGACTACAGTTATTCCATCTCGCCATCGCGCCTGAAAGCCCTCTACGAGCCGTCGCGCATCAAGGCCGCACGTATCATTGGCGAGCCCGCCACCAAGCTCTACAACAACTATATCCGTCTTGGTTTCGGCAACTACTGGACCCCGCTAGCCGATCTCTATTGGAGCTCCACACGCGACAAGAAGAAGACCTACGGCATTCGCATCAACCACCTCTCCTCGTGGGACAAGCTACCAGATTACGGTCCCAACCATTTCGGCAATACCGACGTTACCCTCTTCGGCAAGTATATTGTGGCCGACAAGTTGCAGCTCTCCACCGACCTTGGCTATGAACACGACCACAACCTCTACTACGGCTTCACCGACAGCATCCTACAGGCCGTCCTCGGTGTGCCGCGCGACAGCATTAGCACCAAGGACTACCGCGCATCCTACAATGTGGCTACCTGGAACTTCGGCCTGCGCAATATGCAGCTCGACCCCAAGAAGCTGGGCTATGCCGTCGATGTCCACCTCTCCGACCTCTGGGGTGTATATGGCCAGAACGAGTTCAACGCCAATATCGGTGGCGACATCCACTACGGCTTCAATATCAAGGACAAGTATAAAGGCATCGCCTACCTGCGCCTCGAGTGGGATCATTACAACAACATTATCCCAGACGGTAGCAATATGCCGCTCGGCTATCTTGCCGGTGCTCTTACTTCGGACACCACCGGTGCCGACATTCTCAAGGTCAACCCCTACGTCGATTTTATCTTCCGTGGCTTGCAGTTCCGCACGGGTCTCACTATGGTGGCTGAGAAATACACGGGTCTCGCTACACCAAGCCCTAAGTTCTATCCCGATGTTACCGTTACAAAAAAACTTATGAAGGACCGCCTGGTGCTCAGCTTGGCCGCCATAGGTGGCCTCGATGCTGTAAGCCTCAACAGTCTGCGGCAAATCAATCCGTATATTTCTCCCAATTTCTCAACCAATATGGGTACGAGCCACTACGACTTCATCGGTCATGCCCGCTGGACCCTCAGCAAGAAACTCGAAGCCAATGCCGAAGTGGGTTACAGCCTCTTGCGCAACGACGTGGTCTTTGCAATCAATCCCTATTATTCCCTGCACAACGTCTTTCTCCCGTGTGAGGTGGACGACAACCGCCTCACGGCCGGGGCAACCGTCACCTTCGTCAACGACGAGATGCTCACCCTGCGTGCCGGCGGCCATTACTATTATTACAGCATCCTCAGCGAATCCACCCTCGACCGGATGCCTTACCGTCCCGACTGGGACGCCATGCTGGCTGCCGACGTCAACTATCATGACAAATGGTTCTTCCACCTCGAAGGCAGGCTTCTGGGCGGCATGGAAGGCTCGACGTTCCAGGTGAATCCTACGTCCGTGGACTTGGTCAACACCGACGAGCTGCCCATGCGCTACGGTATCGCCGCCGAGGTCGAGTACCGCCACAACCGCGCACTCTCGTTCTTCCTCCGCATGGACAACCTCGCCTTCCAACGCTACTGGTACTGGGATAATTACCCCTCGCAGAAGGGCCTCTTCATAGCCGGTCTCACCTATACTATACCGCACAAATGACCTATCGGGAAACATTGGATTTCATGTTCGCACAGTTGCCGATGTATCATCGCATCGGTGCTGCCGCATATAAGGCTGACATACAACCTACTATCGACATGATGGCAGCACTCGGAAATCCCGAACGCAAGATTGTGTGTAGGCGCCCTTGTGGAGCCAACGCACAATCTTTCATCCATGTGGCAGGCACCAACGGAAAGGGCTCCGTCAGCCATTTCCTCGCTTCCATTCTTCAGGAAGCGGGATTGAAGGTGGGATTGTACACTTCGCCTCACCTGGTCGACTTCCGCGAGCGGATCAGGGTCGGCGGCGAGATGATACCGCAGGAGGCCGTGGTGAAGTTTGTCGAGGACAACAGGCAGATGATTTCCGACCTGAAACTCTCGTTCTTCGAGATGACGGTCGGCATGGCCTTCGACTATTTTGCCCGCGAGCGGGTCGACGTGGCGGTCGTCGAGGTGGGTATGGGCGGCCGGCTCGACTCGACCAATGTGATTCAACCGCTACTTTCAATCATAACGAATATCGGTCTGGACCACACGCAATTCCTTGGCGATACACTCGAGAAGATTGCAGGCGAGAAGGCTGGCATAATCAAGGGTGGCGTGCCGGTGGTGGTGGGAGAGACCCAGCCCGAAACGGCTCCGGTCTTTCTACGTGTGGCGAAGGAGCATGACGCTCCAATCACATTTGCCGACCAGCACTACGTGGTGGATGATGTAAGTCGCTACACCACAGAGCTCACCGGCGAATACCAGAAGAAGAACATCGCCACCGTGCTCGAGGCCGTGGAAGTGATTCGCCGTGGCGAACTGCTTGATATCCCGACCGATGCCGTCAGGCGTGGCCTGGCGCATGTGGTGACCAACACGCACCTGCACGGGCGCTGGCAGAAGATTGGCGAGAAGCCGCTCACCATCTGCGAGACGGCCCACAACGAGCCGGGTATACGTGCCATGATGGGCAAGCTCAAGACCATGCGGTTCAATCGTTTACACCTTATCTACGGTTGCGTCAACGACAAGGACTATAAGCACATTCTTGCACTCCTGAACTCGCAACTCCAGATGCCCGGTTCGCAACTCGCGTGGTATT
>JAEEGL014139806.1_pt1 | contig 10867 bp, 7 predicted proteins | sample 9134231 | NCBI WGS metagenome assembly JAEEGL01 (sample SAMN16246548, study PRJNA631951) | gut metagenome | biome: gut microbiome; feature: rumen; material: fiber-attached | host: Bos | place: Iran: Karaj | collected 2018-10
AACATAATCCGCAAAAGCTGCAAACAGAAGCATCTAAGCTCTCAAAAGTATTTCAACGTGATTGAAAAGTGTAGTTTTAGGCAGCGATTTTTTATTGAAAAGTGTAGTTTTAGGAGGTTATTTTCTATTGAAAAGTGTAATAAGTGTTTTTGTACCGTAAGATTTTTAGCTCAGGTCCAACTGTGGTGATTGCCGGTAGCGAAGCGAAGAAAAGACAAAAAAGCAGAAAAAAGTCATTTTTTCTCGCTTTATTTCTTCATTCGTTCCGAATAAAGCCAGGCTTTGCTGCATAAAATAGTGTAAATCCTTACGGAATTCTTAGCCAAAATGGCACGATCTGCTTCGCTGTGTACATTTTATTTGCAAAAGACTTCTTCATTAACGAGGTTAACTCGACAATAAAAGCATCGCAAAGTAGCACAAACTTAAAAAAGTTTGCACTTTTCTCGCATTTTATTTGCACATGTCAAAAAAAAGCAGTAACTTTGCAAACTCTTTCGTGCGAAACGGTGCGAAAGGTCTTTTTGTGTGACTTAAAACAACTAAAAACACATAATAAAAGTCGATATTCAGTAGTATTATGCAAACTGTAGTAGTACGATTTGTGGGTGACTCCGGCGATGGCATGCAGTTGACCGGAAACCTCTTTTCCTCGCTCTCAGCCATATTGGGAGACGAGATTTCTACCCTACCCGACTTCCCTGCGGAGATACGTGCCCCGCAAGGCACATTGGGCGGAGTGAGTGGATTTCAGGTACAACTGGGCAAGGGCGTCTATACCCCCGGTGACAAAGCCGATGTGCTGGTAGCGATGAACGCTGCCGCGCTGAAAGTGAACGTAAAGAACATCCATGACCACTCGGTTATCCTGTGCGATATGGACTCCTTCACCGAGAAGGACTTGGAGAAAGCCCTGTACAAAACGGACAACCCGTTCGTGGAACTGGGTCTGCCCGAGACGGTACAAGTGGTGCCTGTGAACCTGACAACCCTGACCAAAGAGAGCCTGAAAGATTCGGGTCTGGACAACAAAGCTATCATCCGCTCGAAGAACATGTTCGCGTTGGGCCTGGTATGCTGGCTGTTTGACCGTCCTATTGACCATGCCATCCATTTCCTGGAGGACAAGTTCAAGAAGAAGCCGGCCCTCATCGCGCCGAATGTGAAGGTGCTGACCGACGGTTACAACTACGGTCAGAACCTGGCCATGAACATCAACCAGGTTCGCATCGAGAAAGCCGAGGAGAAAGAGCACGGTCGCTACACCTCTATAGCCGGCAACAAAGCCACGGCTTGGGGTCTGATTGCAGCCGCAGAGCGTGCCGGAAAGCGCTTGTTCTTAGGCAGTTACCCCATCACTCCCGCCACGGATATCATGCAGGAGTTGGCAGCCCGCAAGGACTGCGGCGTGATGGTTGTGCAGGCCGAGGACGAGATCTCGGGCGTATGTACGGCAGTGGGCGCTGCTTTCGCCGGCGACCTGGCGTGCACCAGCACTTCCGGCCCGGGCTTGTCGCTGAAGAGTGAGGCCGTAGGTCTGGCTGTGATGGCTGAGTTGCCGCTGGTGGTCATCGACGTACAGCGTGGCGGTCCTTCTACAGGTCTGCCTACCAAGACCGAACAGACCGACCTTCTGCAGGCTATCTACGGCCGCAACGGCGAGTGCCCCGCAGTGGTTATGGCAGCCTCTACTCCCGCCAACTGTTTCGACTTTGCCTTCATGGCAGCCAAGATAGCGTTGGAGAACATGACGCCGGTTATCCTGCTCACGGACACCTATTTAGCCAACGGCACATCTATCTGGCGCATACCCGAGCTGAACAGCCTGCCGGAGATCCATCCGCAGAGCGTTCCCGAGTCGCTGAAGGGACATTTCAACCCCGCTCTGCGCGACGAGAACGGCGTGCGCTACTGGGCTTTCCCGGGCATGGAGGGCTTCGAGCACCGCAACATAGGATTGGAGCGCGACAGCGAGAAAGGTACTATCAGCACCGACCCGAAGAACCACGAGCGCATGATCAAAGCCCGCGCAGCCAAGGTACAACAAGTGGAGAACCGCATCCCGTACCTGAACGTACAAGGCAACGCCGCAAGCGACACTCTGCTTGTAGGCTGGGGCTCTACGGAAGGACATCTGCACGCAGCTGCCAATGAGCTGGATTGCGCCCTGGCACAGTTCAACTTCATCCATCCGCTCCCGCGTAACACGCGCGCAGTGCTCGCGCGATATAAGAAGGTGGTGGTTTGCGAACTCAATAGCGGCCAGTTTGTCGCATATCTGCGCAGCCAGTTCCCGGAGATTCACTTCGAGCAGTTCAACAAGATGGAAGGTCAGCCGTTCCAAGTGGCGGATATTGTGGAATATGTTAAATCGTTGTAAGTATGGAAGCAAGTCAGTATAAATCAGACCAATACGTACGTTTTTGTCCGGGCTGCGGAGACCACGCTATCGCTGCAGCGCTACAGAAAGCCATGGCAGAGATAGGCGTCGAGCCGCACAAGATAGCTGTCATCTCGGGTATCGGTTGCTCAAGCCGTATGCCGCACTACCTGTCGCCCTACGGTTTCAATACCATTCACGGCCGCGGCGCAGCGATAGCTACAGGCGTCAAGACCTCTCATCCGGAGCTGACCGTTTGGCAGATGACCGGTGACGGTGACTGTCTGGCCATCGGTGGCAACCATTTCATCCACAGCATGCGTCGCAATGTGGACATCAACATCTGTTTGTTCAACAACCGCATCTACGGTCTGACCAAGGGTCAGTATTCGCCCACCTCACCCAAGGGGTTTGTGAGCAAATCGTCGCCCTTCGGCACAGTGGAGCGTCCGTTCATTCCAGCCGAACTGTGCTTCGGCGCGCGCGGTACTTTCTTTGCCCGCACACTGGATGTGGATATGCCCACAACCGTGGCTTGCATGGTGGCTGCGCACAACCACAAAGGTGCCAGCCTGATCGAGTGTCTGGTCAATTGTGTCATCTTCAACAACGGCACACACAACTGGATTGCCGACCGCACCGTGCGCGAGGACCACTCGATAGTGCTCAAGCAAGGCGAACCGATGATCTACGGCAAGAACCGCGACAAAGGTCTGGTGCTGGATTATACCCGGGGTCTCTTGCCCGTGCTGGCAGTCGTTATCAAAGGCGAGGACGGCTCGTGGCGCGACAAGGCCGGCAACATCCGTCTGGAGGAAGACATCCTTGTACACGACGCTACGATGAAAGACCCTACCCTGCACCGCATGCTGGCCCTGATGGGACAACACGACACCGTGGAAGGCAAGGCCGCAGCCGAGAACATGGAGCAGCAAGACCCCTATGCTTTCCCGATTGCCCTGGGCGTCATCCGCAATGTAGAGGAAGAGACCTACGACGAAGCCGTGAACCGTCAGATCAACGAGATTCACGCTACCGCCAAGACAGCCACGTTTGACGCACTGACCAAGACCCTCGAGTCCTGGGAAATGTAACGTTTAGAACGCCAAAAATGCAGAAAAATGGTGCTTTTGTGCAAAAAAATGCCCTAAAGTACCATTTTTCTTTGATTTTTTTTGGTCATGTCAAAAAAAAGCAGTACCTTTGCAGTCGCGTTCGAATCGAAGGTCGCACAGACCGTGTCTTCCGCATACGCATACAGACACGTTTAAGCGACTTCGTTCTCCGCTCTCCAAAAAACAAACCAGTTGTTTTTTGGGGATTTTATTGAGCCTCATTTTTTGAGGAACTTTCGCGCTTAGCGCGAGAGCCCAGGTGGCGGAATAGGTAGACGCGCTGGTCTCAAACACCAGTGCCGCGAGGCATACCGGTTCGATCCCGGTCCTGGGTACTTTACTCAGTTAAGAGTTAAGATTTAAAAGTTAAGAGTTAAAACTTAGAAGAAGACAAGGAGGTGTAAACGCATGATTATCGTACCGGTAAAGGAAGGTGAGAATATCGAGAGAGCGCTGAAGAAGTTTAAGCGTAAATTCGAGAAGACAGGCGCAATCAAAGAGTTGCGTCGTCGTCAGCAATTCCAGGCTCCGTCGGAGAAGAAGCGTCTGAAGATGGAACATGCCATCTACGTGCAGCAGCTTCGCGCTCAAGAGGACAACTAAATTGCCAATAATGATAATAAGAACGCCCTTGCTTCGGGAAACCGAGGCAGGGGCGTGTTTTTTACCCTATCCTGCCCTCCCGGAGGAGGACAGGCAGTTTGGAATACTATCTTCCGAAGCCGAAGAACCCGCGGCGGCGTTTCCACGCAGGCTGCGTTTCCTCTTGAGGGTCGGGCTTTACCTCTTCGGGTTCATCGAACGTGAGCGTATTGAGCGTATCGTCCAAGTCGCCCGGCGTGAAGGTAATCACATTGTCGCTATCCTCATCGGGGAACGGGTTCTGCTGAGGTTGAGGTTCGGGCTCGGGTGCAACTTCCGGCTCTTCAGCAGGCTCGTCCGCAACAGGCAACGTCTCTTCTTCAGGCTTGGCAGGCTCCTCTTCCTGTTTCTGTAACGCAGTTCCGTAAGCCACTTGCATCGCCTCTTCGATAGTGGGCTGTTTGCTCCGCTCCACCTCGATATTGAAGTTAGCCGCCTGCGCCGCATCCTCCTCTTCTGCACTCTCGATGCCGGGGATATCGGTGACAGGATAACCAGTGGCAATCAGTGTGACGCGCACCTCTTCACCCAAGGTCTCGTCATAGGAGGCACCCCATTTGACCTCGACCTCATCACCCACAGCGTCGATGAACTGGTTGATTTGGTCCAACTCGGTCATACGGATAGCGTTCTGCTCGGAGCAGTAGAAATTCAGCAGGATACGCGTAGCACCATGGATATTGGTGGTGTTGACCAGCGGCGAGTTGAGCGCCTCGTTGATAGCCTTGGTGATGCGTTGCTCTTTGTCAGCCGAGCGGCCTACGTTCATGATAGCCACACCACTGCCCTTAAGGGTGTTGTACACATCCTGGAAGTCCGTATTGATATATCCCGGCACGGTGATAATCTCCGCAATCGACTTGGCAGCATTGCTGACCACTTCATCCGATTTCTTGAACGCATTGGGCAGGTCGAAGTCGGGATAGATGAGTTTGAGTTTCTCGTTGTTGATGACCAGTATTGCATCCACATTTCGCGCCAACTGTGCCACGCCACGGAAGGCCTTGCGGATGATACGCTTGCCCTCGAAGGCGAAGGGGATAGTGACGATAGCCACCGTGAGGATATCCAGGCTGCGCGCTATCTCTGCCACAATAGGCGAAGCGCCGGTACCTGTACCGCCGCCCATTCCGGCTGTGATAAACAGCATCTGCGTGCCATCATCCAATGCCTGACGGATATTCTCGCGGCTCTCCTCGGCCAATGCACGTGCGGCCTCAGGCCTACCGCCCGCTCCCAAACCTTTGCCTAACTGCAGTTTGCTGGGCACAGGCGATTTCTCCAGCGCCTGTCTGTCGGTGTTGCACACAAGGAAACTGACGTCTTGCACGCCCTGACGATAGAGGTAATTAACTGCGTTACAACCGCCACCGCCTACGCCCATGACTTTGATGATACTGTTCGGCTGGATGTCCAGATTGATAATGTCCAAAGTGTCGTTATCCATATAGTTTGTCTGTTGTTTACGTTATTATTGGTCCTGATAGGTGAACAAGTCCAGCAATGTGGTTGTGATCTTGTTTCCCAGGGTTTTCTTCTCCTTAAGTGGCTGATGGTTCTTGCGGTACTTGCGCGCCAGCAGAATACTGCCGACCAGCGCGGAATACTCGGGCGCGAAAAACGTATCCGGGGTGTCATCGTCAAGCCAATCCGCATGCGAACCGTAGGTCACGGGGATGTTAATCAGATGTCCCAGATACTTGTCCAAACAGCTCAGTCGGGACGCTCCGCCGGTGATGTACACTACGGAGATTGTGTCCTCATATTTCTGCAGAATCTTCAGGGGTTCTTGCAGAATCTCGTCCAGGCGCGAGTTGATGATCTCGGTCAACATAGCCATAGGCAGGCGTACATGCTCCTCGCCCGCGACAGACGAGGGGATGTCCAGCGTCGGGTTCTTCTTGAGGAACTGCTCCGCCGCCACACCGTAGCGTCGCTTGATTGCCTCGGCATGAGCGGGAGAGATGTGCATCTGGCTGATATCGGACGTGATATGTTTGCCGCCAAGGGGTATCGTCTTGCTGCAGAGAAACTCACCGTTCTTATAGACTGAGATGGTGGTCGTGTCGAAACCGAAGTCGAGAATAGCCAGACCCAGTTGTTCGTCTTCTTCCGACGCCAGCGCCTCTACCAAAGCCATGGGGCGCGGGAACACCGATTCCAGCTCTGCCGCCGAACGGCCAAAACTGTTGACCACCTCGGGCAACATCTCGTTGTCGCCATAGAAAGTGGTGAACATCACCTTCACATTCATGCCTCGCGTGCCTAACGGCAGTTCCGAGCCATAGAAAACCTCGTCGTCGATATTGAAATACGCTGGCCGGACATAGACGATGGAATAGTTGGGGTAACGCTGCTGGAACTTGGTCTGACACTCTTTGATCATCTCGTTGATGTACTTGGCGTCGATGACGGGCTTCAAGCCGAACGTACGCCGGGCGGGGATACTGGCTGCACCCATACTCTTTCCTCCTATTGCCACAAATGCCGAGGGGAACGAGCCCGACAAGCCGATACGGTTAGCCAGCAGTTTGAGAACCTCCGAGATAAGATAACCTGCCGAGGAGGTGTTAGTGATACGCCCCTTGCCAATACAATCAAATTTGTTCGACTCTTCCACGCCTACGATATGGATGCGTCCGTCCTCTTCGGGAAGAGAATAGGCGGCCATAGCTTTCAGCGAGGATGAGCCCAGATCAAGCGCAACCAAGGGGACCTCTTTTGTATTGTTGTCTTTCTTCATTAAAGGGTATATTGTTTCTGTTTATTTTCTGCACACTACCTGTCCGCGGAAACGCAGGTCCACTTCTCGGTAGTCGTTCCAGCCGAACGAAGAGAACCCGTCCTGATAGAGTTTCTTCAGCTTACGCAGTTTGCCGGTGTAGTTATCCAACGAGCCCAGCACCACTACGCCTGAACCGACACGCGGAATCAGTTCTATCCGCCCCGGCGACACCACGTTGATCTGTTCAATCTGCGCACGCCAATAAGGCTCGTCTTCCATCCACAACACGAAGTCATACAGTTCGTTTGCGGCAAAACGAAACGACACACGCCCCGTCACGACAGGCACGTAAGCCGCGGTGGTAGCGCGAACGGGCATACGGCGTCGGTCCGAGTCAATATAGTAGTTCTCATCGCCCATAACACGCAGCACCGGTTGGCGTTGCGTGACCGACAGATGCAACACTCCCTCGGGAGAACACCATGCTTCCGCGCTGCGAAGCATCGGGTGCTTGAGTAGTGTCTGCTCAACAGAAGCAAGCAACGCATAGTCAACCGAATCGCCCACAAGTGAACCGCACGTCGAGGTCAGATAACCTTTGATCTCGGGCTGCGTTACATAGTTGCGCTTGCCCTCGTCCTCGATATTGATGCGTACCTCCCGGCAAACGGTCATCGTATGTGCCGCGGGAAAGAACACCAGCGAGAAAAGGACGTACGCCCCTAACAACGAGGCGAATACGATAGCTATGAGATGCTGCGTCTTCATTCAGTCTGTTTGGATAATACTTTGGTTATGTCCGGCAACAGGCGATCGATATCGCCGGCGCCAAGGGTCAGGAACACCAGTTTTTCATCCGGAGCGCTCTGACGCACACGTGCCTCAATGGTGTGTACCAGTTCTTCTTTCTGGCAAAGCAGTTTGTTCTGCGAAGTCAGACGATCCAGAATCAAAGCCGACGAAACACCTTCGATAGGCTGCTCGCGTGCAGGATAGATAGGCAGCAGAATCACGTTCTCCACCATCGACAGCACTTCCACAAACCCGTCCAGCAGGTCGCGGGTGCGGGAGTAGAGGTGCGGCTGGAAGATAGCCACAAACGTGCGGTCCGGGAACACCCGCTGCACAGATGTGATGCTGGCGCGGAGCTCTTCGGGATGGTGGGCGTAATCGTCTATCAGCGTAACTTTGGGCGTATTCAAGAGCATGTTGAACCGGCGCAAGCAGCCCTGGAAAGAGGCTATGCCAAGTCGGAGTTCGCTCTCGCTGACGCCATTGAGCCATGCAATAGCCAGGGCTGCGGTGGCGTTCTCGATGTTCACCCAAACAGGCACGCCCAACTTCAGGTGCTCCAACGTGAGACCTGTAGGCGTATGAAAATCGAAATGAATAGTGCCCTCGCCCACCTGAATATTGTCGGCATAGAAATCAGCTTTGTCCTGCACCGCATAGGTGTAGCACTTCACGCCGTCTTGTACGCGCGGGGTAACAGGCACCCCTTTCTTCATCAGCAGTACTCCACCCTTCTTGATAAGTGACGTAAAGACCTCAAACGCCTCGCGGTAGGCCTCGGGTGTGCCGTAGATGTCCAAATGGTCCGGATCGGCAGCCGTGATGACAGCCATAGTGGGCGTCAGCTGGTGGAAAGAGCGGTCGAACTCATCGGCCTCTACCACAACCAGATTGCTCTCCGGCTGCAGCAGAATATTGGTTCCGTAGTTGCGCGAGATGCCTCCCAAGAAAGCGTTGCAGCCTATCTCGGACTGGTAAAGCAAGTGCGCCAAGAGTGTAGAAGTAGTGGTCTTGCCGTGCGTTCCGGAGATGCAAAGTGAGGTCATCTGCCGCGTGATCTCGCCCAACATCTGTGCGCGCTTGACTATCTGGAACCCGCCATCCACGAAGAACTGCATAATCCGGTTGTCCTTCGGCACCGCCGGTGTATAGACTACCAGCGTGTGGATAGGGTCCCTGAACGCTTCGGGGATAGTAGCGAGGTCGTCCGTAAAAGATATATAGACTTCTTCTTTAATCAGTGCATCTGTGATGGCAGAAGGTGTGCGGTCGTATCCCGCCACCTGATAGCCGCGCACCAACGCATAACGAGCGAGTGCGCTGACACCTATTCCTCCGATGCCGAGGAAATAGATATGCGTGAAATGGTTTATTTTATCCTTGTTCCCTGTACGTTGTACCATACGTTGTCTTTAATTATATATATATGTCCGTTTTCTAAGACTTTTTGTGCAGAAGCAGATTTGGCTGCCGGCGTGAACGGGATGTCCACAGAGAACTCTTCGTAAGAGTCGGGCACGGCAGGTGCTGCCAGCGGTGAACCGGTAAGCACGAGCAATTCGCCCGGAGCCAGCATGAGCGTGGAAGAGGTGACAGCCGTTGCGCCATGCAGATAGTCGTACCATGTGCCCGAAGGAACGGTCAGCTGTTGAGGTGAGTCAGGCGAGAAATTGCCCGCCACAAACACCGCAGTAGCACCGCTGCCCCACTCGATGGTGCGGACTACCTTTCCCGATCCTACGCTGACCGCCACCGGATCTCCGGCAAACACGGTCGGCAATAGGTGAGTACGCAGGTAACATACTGCCGCAATGAGTTTGTATTGCTCCATACGAATGCCGGGCTTGAAGAAACCGTACGACTCAGGACGCGTCTTGATAGCCGTTCTATTATCGGAACTGCTGGCGGTAGGTTTATCATAACTGCTGTTAATCGACCAATCATAGCCCACTTCCTGATACTGCCAGATCATATGCGGGCCGTTGAGCAGTACGTTGAAGGCGGTATTGACAGCGATACGCCCAAGGCGCAGATTTTCATCGTTCTTGATGACCTCACGGCCTTTGGTCTTGGCGTTGAAGAAACTTCGCTCCTCGTCGTGTGATTCGCAGTAAGAGACATAGCCGTCCTGGTTGGCGTCATTGAACGCATCACCGGTGCTCAGAAAACCTCTGGCGGTCTGCGAATAGGCGTTGGTGATATTGTTCCAGCAAAGCATGCCCTGCCTGATTAGGACAGGTCGTTGCTGATACATATCCGACCCCCAGTGTTCCAGGATGAAATAGGCATCGGGCGAGACAGCCTTGACACCCTGCTCGTAGTAATGAGCGATATTGCTCATCAGGTTGTTGCAGTTGGGACCGCAGAACCCGTGCGAAAGGTCCATACGGAAACCGTCCACTTTGTACTCTGTGAGCCAGTAGTTGAGGGCGCGAACAAACATTCGGCGCGCGGGCTCGAAGTCGTGGTTCCAGTCCTCATATACATTGTCCGAGTGCGGGGCACTGACGTTGAACCAGGGATTCTGCGCCAAGTCAGTACCATAGGGATAGAGTTTGTTCATCGGATTCAAACCCGTGGCATGGTTGAACACCATGTCCATGATGACGGCGATACCGCGTTTGTGGCACTCATCGATGAGCGTCTTGAACTCCTCGGGCGTACCGTAGGCCTTATCCACAGCGAAATAGTGGTTAGGCGAATAACCCCAGTTGTAGTTGCCATCAAACTCGCACACCGGCATAAGTTCCAGGGCATTGACACCCAGGTTCTGGATATAATCCAAGCGTTCCATCAGGCCGGCAAAACAGCGTTTGGGTGTATAGTCAAAGGTCCACAACTCGTAGATAATCAGGTTGTTCTTGTCCGGGCGCTGGAAGTTCAGGGTCTCCTGCGACCAGTTGAAAGCAGGCTTGGCTGTCTGCAGAATCGACACATACCCTCCGTCAGGTCCGCGCATCGGATAAGGCGGCAACTGATTGCCCCATACCGTTGCAGGTTCATACGCATCGTCCGGATGCAACTGCAACTCGGCAAATGCCTCCGAAAGTTGTTTCTTCACGCCGTCTGAACGAATCACCGCGTACTGGAAACGGTACTGCTTCCCGGGTTGGAGGTTCTCCAAAGTAATCCAGAAATAGTAACCGTCGCGCTTCAGTTGGTAGTCGTTCGACAGTTTCCAGTCGGTCATATCACCGATAAGGAAAACATTGG
>JAEEGL014987641.1_pt1 | contig 10867 bp, 9 predicted proteins | sample 9134231 | NCBI WGS metagenome assembly JAEEGL01 (sample SAMN16246548, study PRJNA631951) | gut metagenome | biome: gut microbiome; feature: rumen; material: fiber-attached | host: Bos | place: Iran: Karaj | collected 2018-10
ACCTGCGACCTCGGCGTCCCGAACGCCGCGCTCCACCAAGCTGAGCCACACCCCGATGAAAAAACTATTCAGTTGAAAAAGATGAAAATCGCGCAACGTCCCGAACGCAGCGCTCTACCAAACTGAGCCACGCCTCGATAGATTGATAATGCTTGCAGATATTCCGCAAGCATTATCGATTATATCAATAATATCACTTTTTTACAAGCTTAAGCTTCGGCCTCATCGCCATTTGAACTCTCGGAAGTTACTTCCGATTCTTCTGTCACATTATCGTGACTATCTTCTACTACATCCTTGCTTGTAGCTTCTACATCCTCAGAAGTCTTTTTTTCCTTCTCTTCCTTCTTCTCCTCAAACAGATCCTCCAGCTTAATGGTCATCATGTCTTCACTGCTTGGATTTTCCAGAGTAGAAACTCGTCTTGCCTGGTTGGTGATGATCTCCTCGAAGAGATTACGAACCTCACGGGCATTGGCGAAGTTGTCGATGTTCTCTATCTTCTTGGCTGTGATCAGCGCGCGTACTTGGTGCTTAACACCTTCATCAACCTTGTAGTCGTACTTATTGCAGTTCATGTAGAAGATTTCTTCGAGCTCATCGATATTGTAATCAGGGAACTCGATGTACTTGTTGAAACGGGACTTAAGACCAGGGTTTGAATCGATGAATTTCTTCATAGGTCCTGTATAGCCTGCAACAATTACTACGAAATCATCTCTGTTATCTTCCATTGCTTTAAGAATGGTATCGATGGCTTCCTGACCGAAGGCATCATCCTTCTGAGCAAGGGCATAGGCCTCATCAATGAAAAGAACTCCGCCCTTAGCCTTTGCAATCTGCTCCTGAGTCTTGATAGCTGTCTGACCAACATAGCCTGCCACAAGGCCTGATCTGTCAACTTCAACAAGTTGCCCCTTTGAAAGAACTCCAATCTGCTTATAAATTTTAGCAATGATTCTGGCTACAGTAGTCTTACCAGTTCCGGGATTTCCGGTAAATACAAGGTGAAGTGAAACAGGAACTGACTTAAGCCCCTGATCCTTTCTGGCTTTCTGAACCTTAACAAAGGCTGTAAGCTCTTTAACATCATCCTTGATTGTAGAAAGGCCAATGAGCTTATCCAGAGTCTCCATTGGATCTTCATCAGGCTCCTCTTCTTTCTTTTCCTCTTCCTTAGGAGTAACCACATTTGGATCTGCAGCAAAAAGATTCTTCGCCTCGTTCAATGCATCATTTGCATCTGCTATCGCATCACCAGAGCCAACAATAGGCTTTTCACTTGCTCCCACATTGGTATTGGCATTACCACTCACAGAGCCTGATGAATTTGAACTTCCAGCGCCTGCACCAGTTCCCTTACTTCCCGCTCCACTTCCCATGGAAAAGAAATCCCCATACAAGCTTCCCAGCAAATCCTTCTGCATACTTGTAATCTTGTTCAGAGTCTCAAGCTCTTTTTCTCTTGAATCAATCCCCATTTTCAATTCCTCACATTACTTATTTCCATGCGCAAAAACGCAATTATTTCTCGCTTTTCAAAACACATGATTATGATACCACAAGCAAGCCACTTATGATAAGAAATTCTTCCCCCTTTATCTGCAAGAGAATATTGAGGTCTGTACGCAAAAACACCCCGGATTCTTTTATGAATCCAGGGTGCGAAATATCTTTCAATTCCAGCCTGCATCAGTCATTAAGGAACCATCCATTCCTTGACATGAAGGTTCTGTTTGTAACAAGTGAATTTATATCAGCTCCGATGATAGCTGAAGCCTGCGCCTTGTAGGTTTCCTGCTGAGCAGTTCCCATGTACTTGTAGTAGTTATAAGCCATCTTTGGAGTTCCGTCCAGGTTCTTAAGCCCCTGCGCAATGTGACTTTCCATCTCATGTGCATTATCAGTCTCTCTAAAGAGAATGAATGCCTTAATATATGGATTATTAGCAGCCATTGTGTACGCATACGTGATTGATGCGGCCTGAGCATCCTCACCAAAGCTTGATGTGTAGCCAATCTCTGAAAGAGCAATATTTCTAACCTGTCCTGCAGGGTTGAGCATCGATGGCTGACACATATAATCAGTCAGGACATAAATATTTTCCATTGTGATATATGGTGTAGCAAGTGTCTGGTTAACATACTGTGCCTGCTGTTTCCACGCGTAAGGGTCAAACAAAGGCGCATTGTAAGGATGAACTGATAAAGACCAGTCTATGTTGCCTTCTCTAAGCATGTAGTAATTAAACCTGTCGATAAAATCCTTAGAAAGGTAACAGCCGGGATTTGACTTTCTCTGCCATTCCTGATCCACGGAATTGTAGATTCTGGCGTTGGCATTTACACCCTTAATCTCGTTATAAAAAATTCTAAATGCCTTAACATACTCGCTGACGTTCAGCTCAGTATTGGCTGAATTCATGTAGTACCACTCGGTTCTTGCGTTTACCTCGTTGCCGATAACCCAGTTATCAACTGTTCCAAAGGCTCCGCCAGAATATCTCTGGGCAAGGAAAGATGCTACAGCCTTAAGATGCTGTGTGCCACCATTTTCCTTGGTGTTCATGGCGTATCCCGGACAAACATGTGAATCCCTTGCAAGAGGATGGATAAGATCAGCATTGGCCGCTGTCTTATTATTCAGGATTGTCATAGTAAGCTGATAATTATTTGATGCACACCAGCGAACAAAAGCATCATACTGAGCAAGTCCTGCTGTATTGAACTGATAAACAACTCCGTTATATCCAAACTCAGTTGTTGCAACCGCTGGGTCACTACTTGGTCCAACAATATCACCCAGATAAAGATTATAAACCATCTGAGCAATACCAAGGTCATTAAAGGTAGCTGCATTAGCTTCGTTTGGAAGAATGCCCTTTATTCCATGATCATTTCTGGCCACCGTCTGCTTTGCAATAGCCTCGGGATTGGTGATATAGTGCTCATCACTTACCTGCTGCAAAGCGCCGCCACTTTTAACAGCTACAATAAACTTCTTGGAAAGATTGGAATCCGCTGAATTATATCCAAGTGGAAAAGCAAAAGAAGCAGTTGCTGCACATGGTGCAGATGCCACAACCTTTCCCACAGTTCCATCCTGATAAACCTCGTCAGAAATAATGTAATACTGCCCGTCATCAGAATGTGGAACACTGGATGCAGATGCGTTAATAACAACACTATCGCCAGTTACCACACAGGATCCAATCGATACAACTCTGCCTGCTGCCTCTGCCACAGCTCCTGCATTGTCAAAAATAGCATGATAGCTTGTCGCAGACAGTGCCACAGTTGATGCCACAAGCACAACTGACACGAGTTTCTTAATAACACACATACTTCTTCTCACAACTTCCCTCCAGAAACATTTTTATTTTTGTAACGTAGCCCTTATCAAAAACCCCCAGCCACATTATGCATTAACAATTGCATCAGCAAACTTTGCCAACGCTTCGCTGTCAGACTCATGTAATGCACTTTTAATTGTAAGACTTTCTTCGATAACTGTCACGTTTTTAAGCTTTGCAAGTTCCTCTGTCATAAGTTTTACCGTAGCCGGAGCCCAGGTTCCGTTCTGAGCGAGAGCAAATATGCGGTTTGTAACGCCAAGTGCTGCCATATCATGCAAAAAAGCTGCCATTGGCGGATATATTCCATTGTTATAGGTAGGGCACATAAGAACAATTTTCTTACATCTCCACACCTCCCCGATGAGGTAAGAAACGTCAGTGCCTGAGACATCATATACCTTAAGGTTCTTTACGCCCTTTTCTCTAAGCTCTGTTGCCAGCGCATCAGCAGCAGATTTTGTATGTCCATACAAGCTTCCATACACAATTACTGTGTCATCGCTCTCGGGCTCATAGGTGCTCCACTTCTGGTATTTATCCAAAAGCACATTCAGGTCTTTTCTCCAAACTGGTCCGTGCAGCGGCAAGATCATCTGAATGTCCAGTCCCTGCGCTTTTTTAAGGACAGCCTGAACCTGCATTCCGTACTTGCCCACAATATTTGCATAGTATCTTCTTGAAGAGTCCAAAAAATCCTTTTCAAAATTGAATTCATCAGCAAAAATGCCACCGTCAAGAGCCCCGAATGTACCAAAGGCATCTGCAGAAAACAGGCCCTTACTGGTCTCGTCATAGGCCATTAATACCTCAGGCCAGTGAACCATAGGCGCAGCAACAAAACTAAATGTGTGCTTTCCGGTTGAGAGCTTATCCCCCTCCTTTACCTCATGCTTCTTAAAAGCTGCTGCTTCAGGGAAAAACTGCTCCATAATTGTGAAGGTCTTGGCGCCACCTACTACAGTAACCTCAGGATATAGCGAAACCACGGTGCTAATAAGTGAACAATGATCCGGCTCCATATGAAGGACAATAAGATAATCCAGCTTCTTTCCTCCCAGTGCAGCCTTAAGGTTTTCCAGGTACTGATCAGCGATTGTGATGTCCGCAGTATCAAAAGCTGCTGTTTTCTCATCATCAACAAAATAGCTGTTATAGGAAACACCCTCCGGAATTGGAAAAATATTCTCAAAACGCTCAAGACGTCTGTCGCTTCCGCCAATATAGGAAATGCCTTCTGTAATTTTGATTACTCCATTCACTACTTTGCCCTCCGTATTTATTATCTTTTAAACTATTATCTCACATTTTTAGTACCAAAAAGCATCTTTCCTGCCTGTGTTCTCACTTTCCTTTGAACTCAAGAATTGTCTTTTCCACAATTCTTATGTCTATCGGTTTGGTAACATGCGCGTTCATGCCTGCATCAAAGGCCTGCTGCACGTCATCAGCGTATGCGTTGGCAGTCATGGCAATGATAGGAATGCGCTGCGACCAGTCTGTACCCAAAGCTCTTATGGCTGCGGCTGCCTCATATCCGTTCATTACAGGCATCTGAATATCCATAAGGATCATGTCATAATCACCTTCATTTGCCTGCTTGAAAAGTTCAACTACTTCCTGTCCGTTACAGCCTCTGGTAACGGTTGCACCCTCCATATCCATAAGCTCCATGAGAATGTCAGCGTTGATATCGTTGTCCTCTGCTGCCAGGAACTTCATTCCCTCCAGCGGATTAGTCTCAGCCTCTTCCTTTGACTTACTTCTTTGGATTACATCATCCACAGCCTGATGCAGAGATAAATCCATTACCGGCTTCTTTATTATCTCGTTGCAGCCTGCTGCCTTTACCTCATCCTCATACTTATCAATATTATCCAAAGCAACAAAGATTATGCTGTTATTCTTCTTATCCCTTCCTCGAATGCTCTTAATAAGCTCCTGAGGCGTCATGTCCTCGATAGTCTCATCAATGAGGATAAAGTCAAAGTGCTTATTATCCTTTGCTTTTTCATCGATTTCCTTAAGAGCATCAAAGCCTGTACATACTACAGTTCCAAGAACCTTTTCGTTTTCAAGCTTATTTCTGAAGGATTCATTTTCCTCAGCACTCTTATTAACCCCAAGGAAAGTGGCTATTCCGCGGCTATTCCAGAAGTCCTCATTGCTGGCTTCCACAACCTGTAGTCTAAGATTTACGGTAAATGTTGATCCCTTGCCCTCTTCCGAATCAACACGTATAGTACCGCCCATAAGCTCGACAAGACTCTTAGTAATAGCCATTCCAAGTCCGGTGCCCTGAATTGTCTTTGTAGCGCCTTTTTCCTCTCTAGAAAAGGCATCAAATATCTTGTCCTTATATTCAGGCTTCATGCCGATACCATTATCCTTGATGATAAATTTAACGTTCTGGAAGCCCTCTGATGAAGAAGCAGATTCTATTATGGTAAATTCGATTCTTCCGCCCTCCGGCGTGTACTTTACAGCATTTCCAAGTATATTTACCAGAATCTCATTTATTCGCTGCTTATCGCCAAGGAAAGCATCATGAATAAGCTCGCTGGTGTTCACTATATATACCTGACTCTTGGCCTTAGCCTGCAGGCTGATAACAGAGTTTATCTCCTCCAGCAAAAGACCTATCGCCATTTCCTTGATATCAAGTGTAGTCTTACCACTCTCAATCTTACTCATATCAAGAACGTCATTAAGCAGCGACAAAAGATTCTGCGCAGAAAGGCTTATCTTGTGTGTATATTCGCGGACCTTATCCACCTCTTTTGCATGTTTGTCAATCAATAGGTTGTAGCCAGTGATGGCATTCATAGGTGTCCTGAAGTCATGAGACATATTTGCCAAAAAGCTGGTCTTGGCCTTATTTGCTGTCTCAGCCGCATTAAGCGCCTCCTGAAGCTGATGGTTACGCTTATACTCCTGAGTTCTGTCGTATAACGCAAAGGCTATCCTCTTTCCGCCATCATCAATGGTGCAGACAAGGATTACACGATAGTACAAATGCTCATTGGTCTTAACATTCTCAATCTTTATCTCATCAAAAACAAGTTCATCTCCGGTACGCATTACCCGATCTAAAGCTTCTGCAAACGGAGGAACGTTATCAACATCCTTTCTTCTTGCCTTATCAATATTTCTGATATCAGCTTTGAGGTCTGTAAGTGGAATTCCAAGAACCGCCTGAGCATTAGCTGTAATGAAATCAGGTTCATAGCTTCCCTCACTAAGAACCACAAGAATATCATTGTTTTTCTCAACCACAAAGTCGAATAACCACTCTCTGTAATGAATATCGTTATCCTTCATGAGAAGATCCTGCTCATTTCGCTTATTGATCTCCTCCATCATGGCCTTCAGCTGATTAGCCATTCCGACCATTGATTCAGAAAGCTGTCCGATTTCGTCCCTATAGGTATCGTCATCTACAACATCAAACTTTCCCTTACGGATATATCTGGCCTTTTTATTTAGTCTGTCAATTCGCTGTCCAAGCTTTCTTGCATAGTAAGTAGCTGCCACATAGGATATTACAAAAAGAACTGCCGCCAGAATAATGTCTGAGGTCAAGATGGAAAAAACATCTGATACCATGGCAGATCTGTCAACATAGTAAAAAAGTCTCCAGCCGTTCTCCAGCGCTTTTGAAGATGACATGAAGTACTTATCTGTCTTCATGAAATCATCATCAAGATTATCCATCCCATATTCCAGGACCATACCTGTTATTTCGCTATCCAGATCCTGATTCTCTATCTTTTTATGAACTATAACCTGCTTCTTTTCATCGACTATCATCAGACCATTGTCCAGATAGCTTCCCTGATTGATCATTGAAAAGAAATTATTCGAATTAACCTTAAGAGCTACCACTCCGACAAGCTTTGAGGAGGTACTGCCATCAAGAAGTGCCTTGATTACATAAACTCCGCCTTCATCATCAGTAACCCACATGGCACTGTACTCAGTTTTGCAGGTTTCATACCACTTAAGTTCATACTCAGTTTTGGGCTTAGTCAAAAAATCTCCTATATGATCCTGGGCAATGAGATCCGTGTATATCATTATGGATTCGATGTTGCTGTCGCTACTTAAGTAATACCAGATTAAAGGCTCGATATTTGAGTTGAGCTCCTCTGTAAGAGAGTACTGATTACTGACAGAATGCTCCAGCACTCTTCTAAAATTCTCCTCGTAGGAAAAGAATTTGATGACATCATTTTCCCTTTTACAGTTATTTTCGATACCATTAGCGATAACACCGGTATTTCCTTCCATGGCAATCTTTGTCTGATTATTAAGATTGTTTCTCGCCACAACATACATATAAATGCCCAAAATAATAATAGGCACCACGATAAGTATCGCCAGCATCATTCCTAGCTGGTCAACAATCTTATAGGTTCTTCGAATTCTTCGCTTTTTGTCCATAAGCTGCCCTCTTATGCAAGAAAAGTCAGTTGTCTCTGTTTAATATATCTATCTTGTCATCCAAAACCTGAAATGCGACCTTCATGCTTCTTTCTCCGGTTATCACCTTCTGAAGCTCATCTCCAAGTGCAATATATATCTCATGTCCATGCTCGCCCCACTCATACCAGGGCATATACATCTTTCCATCATCAAGAGCCGGCCTGATTGAGTCAAAAAAATCCGGATAATCAAAAGAAACACCCTTTAAATAGGTTTGACTCCCTACACGGTCACTCCATAGCGCCTTCTGCCCTTCCTCTGTTGCTAAAAGAGCTACGATTTTCACTGCCTGATCCTTATTTTGACTATATTTATTTACAGCAAATCCACAGTTACTTCCCCCTACTAGGATACGTTTTCCTCCAAGCTCTGAATTGAACGCCATTGTTCCTAGCCTGATATCCGGATTTTCCCTAAGTATCCTGTTATAATCCTCTAAAAGCCCCATATACATAAAGGATTCACCTGAAGCAAACTCTTTTATAGCCGCCGCATCATCCATAATGCACATATCCTTTGTTAAAACATGGTGTATACACATATCCTGGAATTTACTCATATAGGGCCATACTTCATCTGTAAAACTAGCTCCACCAGCTGCAAGCCTATCTCCAAAGCTCGCTCCATCTGGTGTTGAAAAATAACCCGACGCCAAGATTGCCAAAGCAAAATCAGCTACGTTTTCAGAATTTTTAAGCCCCGCGGACATTGGCCTTATTTTCATATCCTTGTACAGATAATCGCAAAAATCCAGAAAGGACTTATAGCTGCTGGGCATTTTTTGGCCTGTTTTTTCAAAAATATCCCTATTATAAAAATAGCACCGGTATTCACTGGTACTTGGCACTGCATAAGTAGTTCCTTCGTAGGAAAATTCTTCAATTACTTCTTCATTGAACTTATCACTAAAGCGGCTCAGATCCTCTATATTTCCATTTTTCGCATGCTTTTGGGTCATGCTTGGATTAAGCATGACTATGTCTGTTGCAAGCTTCGACGAAAGCTGAGAATCAATAAGGGATTCATAACTTCTCTTTGAGAGATATTTGTATTCAAATGAATATTCCGGGTATTTTTCGGCAAGAAATGCCATTAGATTTTTCGTGCAGGCCGGTTCATACCAGCCAGTAATTGTAATGTTCGCTATAACCTCTATTTCGTCTGAAGAATCCGCAAATGCTGCTATATCCTCAGTCACAGGCACAAGATTACCAGGGCGTATTTGCGGACTTTCACATCCCGCCAATACGCCTGCAACAATCAGCAAAAGACATAGTATAACAGAAAAGATATTTCTGGACTTATTTGCTATCATATGCCCCTCATAAGCACATTTAAACAATAGTTATCTTATCAGTACCTTCATGATCTCCCCAACGTATATTACGTAATCTTTAACTTCTTTTTGCTCAACCTCCGGAAGAATGCTCGGGATAAAGCCATCTACGCCAATTTCCTTCCTGTATAGCACTTTGCAGATGATGGCATTGCTCGCCTCTTCAATATACGGTACACCCTCATGGAAACACAAATTGAGCCTTGCGCCCTTTATTTTGTCCTCATCCTTGCCTGATACTGCTTCCAGATATTTTATAGCTCCGCGGTACTCATCGTTGTCCAAAAAGCTCAGCGAATACTCTCCAGATGCATCAATGATCTGCTTAGTATAGCGGTCTTTCCTGACACAGATAAATGTAACTCTCTTTCCCCACATCTGACCTACGCCCCCATTTGACGCAGCAGTAGTGTTAATCCTGGTTCCATCTCCCGCTGTAACTAAGAACTTTCTCCCGCTAAATACGTAAGCTCCATTTTCAACTTCACATGCATTGAAGTCCTGAAATACTCGCATAAGCACCTCCGAAAGATTAGCTATACATCAGAAATCTCGTATCTTGTCGTCCTCTGTCAGCCCTGTGTTTTCAATCTTGGTTATCGTTATTTCATAACTAAAATTATCGCTTACTTTAATATTAACACGGTCACCTACTCTGTGTCCAAGTAATTGTTTTCCAAGTGGAGACTCAATACTGATAAGACCCTTCAATGAGTTTTGACGCATTGTCGTCACAATTTTGTAGGTTTCCTCTGTTCCGTCCTCTTCAATTCTCACTGTGACGGTTTTATTCATTCCAACCTGGTCATCAGTTGTGTCATCATCTATAACTTTTGCTGTTTTGATCATTCTCTCTAAAAATCTGATTCTGCTCTCGTTCTGATTTTTAGCCTTCTTCGCAGCATAATATTCAAAGTTTTCTGACAGATCTCCCTGAGCTCTTGCTTCCTTAACGTGTTCTAGCAGTTCCTTTCGCACAACTACCTTTCTGTGCTCAATCTCTGCCTCCATATCTTCGATGTCTTTTCTTGTAAGTTCGTTATTCATGAAACCCCCTAAAAAATTAGGGGCGAAGCATTTGCTTCGCCCCATTGTATTTAACTGAAAGCTAATCAAGCCTTTCCAACTGATCCGAAGAGCTCCATCTTCTCCTTAACTGTTGCCTTGATAGCATCAGCGCCAGGAGCAAGAAGCTTACGAGGGTCAAATCCCTTGCCTTCAAGATCCTTGCCTGCTTCTACATACTTACGTGTAGCATCAGCAAATGCAAGCTGGCACTCTGTATTTACGTTGATCTTTGATACGCCAAGAGTAATAGCCTTCTTGATCATATCTGCAGGAATTCCTGTACCACCGTGAAGAACGAGAGGCATAACACCTGTCTTCTGCTGGATAGCATCAAGAACGTCGAATCTAAGTCCTGGCCATCCCTCTGGATACTTACCATGGATGTTACCGATACCAGCTGCAAGCATATCTACTCCGAGATCAGCGATTCTCTTACACTCGTCTGGATCTGCACACTCACCCATTCCTACAACGCCGTCTTCTTCGCCGCCGATTGAACCAACCTCAGCCTCGATAGAAATACCAAGCTGATGAGAAACGTTTACAAGCTCAGATGTCTTAGCAACGTTCTCTTCGATGTCATAGTGTGAACCATCGAACATGATTGATGTGAAACCAGCCTTGAT
>JAEEGL015130215.1_pt1 | contig 10867 bp, 8 predicted proteins | sample 9134231 | NCBI WGS metagenome assembly JAEEGL01 (sample SAMN16246548, study PRJNA631951) | gut metagenome | biome: gut microbiome; feature: rumen; material: fiber-attached | host: Bos | place: Iran: Karaj | collected 2018-10
ATTGTGTTGTGCTATGATACAAGTGGCTAAATGTTGAAGCAGAAAAATGGAGGAAAACATGGCAAAAGTTGGAATAGTAATGGGCAGTGATTCAGATATGCCTGTTATGGCAAAAGCTGCAGATATTCTTGAGGAGCTCGGGATTGAATATGATATGAGAATTATATCCGCTCATAGAGAGCCCGATGAGTTTTTTGAATATGCGAAGACTGCAGAAGAAAAGGGATTTAAAGTAATTATCGCCGGAGCAGGAATGGCGGCACATCTTCCCGGAATGTGCGCTGCGATATTCCCTATGCCCGTTATAGGAATCCCTATGCACACAACTTCTTTGGGAGGCCGTGATTCTTTATATAGTATAGTTCAGATGCCTACCGGTATTCCTGTTGCTACAGTTGCTATCAATGGTGGAGCAAATGCAGGTATACTTGCAGCAAAGATTTTGGCAACAGGTGATGAGAAGCTTCTTGAGAAACTTAAGAAGTACACTTCTTCACTTAAGGACGGAGTTGTTGCCAAGGATGCAAGACTTCAGGAAGTCGGATACAAGAACTATTGATCGGTTATTGAATATAAATAGGCGAAATGCGAGGAGTTAAAATATTATGGCATTGGATTACAAAAAGGCTGGCGTTGATATCGAAGCAGGATATAAGTCTGTTGAACTTATAAAAGGTTATGTTAAAGAGACAATGAGACCGGAAGTACTTGGAGGACTCGGTGGTTTTTCGGGTGCATTTTCACTCAGTAAGATAAAAGACATGGAAGATCCGGTTCTTTTGTCCGGAACAGACGGAGTCGGAACAAAGATTAAGCTTGCGTTCCTTCTTGACAAGCATGATACTATCGGAATTGATGCTGTTGCAATGTGTGTAAACGACGTTGCATGTGCAGGCGGTGAACCGCTGTTTTTCCTTGATTATATTGCATGCGGCAAGAATATTCCTGAGAAGATCGCTGCGATTGTTAAGGGTGTTGCCGAAGGTTGTAAGCAGTCTGATGCTGCACTTATCGGCGGAGAGACAGCCGAGCATCCCGGACTTATGCCAGAGGATGAGTATGACGTTGCAGGATTTGCTGTCGGCGTTGTAGACAGAAAAGATATGATTGACGGAAGCTCAATAAAGGACGGAGACGTACTTATCGGTGTTGCTTCAAGTGGTGTTCACAGTAACGGATTTTCACTTGTAAGAAAAGTATTCGATATGACAAAAGAGAGCCTTGAGACATATTATGATGAGCTCGGTGCTACTCTCGGTGAGACACTTCTTACACCTACAAGAATCTATGTAAAGATGATGAAAGCAATCAAGAATGCAGGTGTTAAGGTTAAGGGATGCAGCCATATCACAGGTGGCGGATTTTATGAGAATGTGCCCAGAATGCTTCCTGACGGAATCAAGGCTGTGATCGAGAAGAACAGCTATGACATTCCTCCTATCTTCAAGCTTATGCAGACAAAGGGCGGAATTGAAGAACAGATGATGTATAACACATATAATATGGGACTTGGAATGGTTCTTGCCGTTGATCCGAGTGATGTTGATGCTGCAATGAAAGCTATTGAGTCAGCAGGCGATAAGGCTTGGGTGGTAGGTAAGGCGGTTGCAGGCGAGAAGGGTGTAGAACTCGTATGAAGATAGCGGTTATGGTTTCCGGTGGCGGAACAAATTTGCAGGCTATAATTGATGGTATCGCAAACGGTACTATCACAAATACTGAGATCTCACTTGTATATAGCAATAATCCGAATGCTTATGCAATCGAGAGAGCAAAGAAAGCCGGTATTCCTTACGCGGTTAAGAGCCCTAAGGAATTTGAAAACAGAGATGATTTTAATAAAGCATTATTAAAGATCTTACAGGATGCCAATCCGGATCTTATTGTTCTGGCGGGATGTCTTGTTGTTATTCCGGAATGTGTTGTTAAGGCATTTCCCAACAAGATAATCAATATCCATCCTTCACTTATACCGGCATTTTGCGGTACGGGTTTTTACGGACTCAAGGTACATGAACAGGTGCTTAAGAGAGGCGTAAGAGTATCAGGTGCCACAGTTCATTTTGTTGACGAGGGAACGGATACGGGACCGATAATATTGCAGAAGCCTGTTATGATAAGACAGGATGACACTCCGGAAGTGCTTCAGAAGCGTATTATGGAGCAGGCAGAGTGGAAAATCATGCCGATGGCGATTGATATGATAGCAAACGGCAGAGTAAGAGTAGAAGACCATAAAGTAATTATTGACGGATACGAAGAGGAGAAGATTTTTTCATGAAGGTTTTAATTGTTGGCGGAGGCGGAAGAGAACATGCTATTGCTGAGGCTGTTTCAAGAAGTCCTCAGGTTTCAAAGATATATTGTGCTCCCGGAAACGGTGGAATTGCTGAACTTGCTGAATGTGTGCCGATAACACCTATGGAATTTGATAAGCTTGTTTCTTTTGCGAAAGAAAAAGAAATCGATCTTACCGTTATCGGAATGGACGATCCTCTTGTAGGAGGAATCGTAGATGCATTTGAAGCTGAGGGACTCAGAGTATTCGGCCCCAGAATGAATGCGGCAATACTTGAAGGAAGTAAGGCTTTTTCAAAAGACCTTATGAAGAAATACAATATCCCTACAGCGGCTTATGAGACATTTGATAATGCCGGGGATGCTCTTAAGTATCTCGAAACAGCTAAATTTCCCATTGTTCTTAAGGCTGACGGACTTGCACTCGGTAAGGGTGTTCTTATCTGCAACAACCTTGAGGAAGCTAAGGATGGCGTAAAAGAGATCATGGAAGATAAGAAATTCGGAGATGCCGGTAATCACATGGTAATCGAAGAATTTATGACAGGAAGAGAAGTTTCCGTATTGTCTTTTGTAGACGGAAAGACAATAAAGCTCATGTCCTCAGCTCAGGATCATAAGAGAGCGGGAGACGGAGATACTGGACTCAATACGGGAGGAATGGGCAATTTCTCACCCAGTCCTTTCTACACGGAAGAAGTAGACAAGTTCTGCCGTGAGAATATTTACAGCAGAACCGTTGAGGCAATGGCAAGTGAGGGAAGAGAGTTCAAGGGAGTAATCTTCTTCGGACTTATGCTCACACCGGACGGACCTAAGGTTCTTGAGTACAATGCAAGATTTGGAGACCCTGAGGCGCAGGTGGTACTCCCGAGACTCAAGACGGATATTATTGATGTATTTAATGCATGTATCGACGGCAAGCTTGATGAAATCAATCTTGAATTTGAAGATAAGGCAGCCGTATGTGTTGTTCTTGCAAGCGAGGGATATCCGGTAAGTTATGAGAAAGGTAAGCTTATAACCGGTCTGGATAATTTCAAGGGCAAGGATGGATATTATTGTTTCCATGCGGGAACAAAAAAGACTCCGGAAGGAATTGTTACTAACGGAGGAAGAGTTCTTGGTATCACCGCAAAGGGTGATACATTGGAAGAGGCTCGTACTAAGGCCTATGAAGCTACAGAATGGGTGAGCTTTGAAAACAAGTATATGCGTCATGATATAGGAAAAGCGATCGATGAAGCAAAAAAGTAATAAAACCAGCAAAAAGTGCCTGCAGTATATGGCACAAATCCTAAGTTGAAAAGGAGGCTGTATGAAGAATACGATGGAAAAGATAATAAGAAACACTATACTTTCTCTAGCATTGTCATTAGCAGTTTTTATCGGCTTCGGGATTGGTGCGAATGCATATACAACGACAACCGGAAAAGTAAAAGCTGATAATGTTAAAGTCAGAGAATCAGCAAGCACCACATCTTCTCAGGTATCAAGTGTAAGCCAGGGAGCTACGGTTGACATTGTAGATGAGGAAAAAGACGATTCCGGATATGTATGGTATAAGATTAAAGTAAAAAATGATGAATATGGCTACATAAGAAGCGATCTTGTCGAAAAGTCAGGCGGTTCATCAGGAGATTCATCCGATAACAGCGGATCATCTTCTGAAGTAAAAGCTGTTGATCAGAAGACCGTAGAAGTTCTTGCTGACAGTGGAACTATCAGACAGGGTGCAGGTACAAATAAGGACGCTGTAGGAAAAGTAAAAAAAGGCGACACAGTAACAATTGTTGGAGAAACAAAAGGTTCAGACGGAAAGAAATGGTATGAAGTTACTTTCGGAGAGAGCAACAGTAAGGGTTTTATCAGAAGCGATCTTGTTGCTGATTCGGAAGTTGCATCCCAGTCCGTAAAGTCAGAACAGACTGATGCTCCTTCGGATAACAGTAGCCCGGATGTTGTTGCTGAACTTGCGGAAAGCGATGAGCTCTTGAATGAAGACACAGAAGAGGAGCCGGAAGCAGATACTGAGGCTGAAGCAGGTGCAGAGCCTATTGCTCCTGATGAGGTAGGAGACGGAAAGTACTCTCTTACATATGAATCTGAGAACGGTACATGGTTCCTTAATGTTATAGAAAAGAAACAGAGAGTGGATGTTGATAATCTCTTGCAGGTTGCTGACAGTTCCAAAGGATATTATGAAAACGCTCAGACATTTAAGAAAATAGCAATTGCTGTAGGTGCATTGGCGGTTGTTCTTGTGATCATAATTGTAATCCTCATTTTCAGACTCAGAGATGCATCTTATTATGATGAGGAAGAGGATGAAGATGATGAGGATGACGAAGACGAGGAATTTGATCGTTATTCTTCACCCAAGAAGCGTTCAAGAGATAATGCAAGAAGCAGGGATGTATCGAGAAGTGAAGTAGAAACTGACGACGATATGGGCGTTAACTTAAAGAAGAGAAGACGCTCAAGAGATGAGGATGAAGAAGAACCTCAGAGCCGCAGAGCAGCAGCCAGAAGAGCTCCTGAAGATGCTCCCGAAAGACCTGCAAGGAGAACGGTTACTCCGGAAGACAGAGCAGCCAGACCTGCAAGGCCTGAGCGTCCTATGAGAAGAAGACCTGATGATTCTTTCGAAGAGCGTCCTTCAAGAGGCGCGGAAGAGAGAACTGTCAGACCTTCAAGAAGAGATGACGATTCTTTATATGAGGATTCAAGATATGAAGAAAGACAGCCATCTGACAGAAGGATGAGGACAGAGGAGACAGCAAAGGATGAAGCTCCTTCAAGAAGAGCTAAGAACTTCCTTGGAGACGATGACGACTTTGAGTTCGAGTTCCTTGATCTTGATGATGATGACAGATAATTTGAACAAAAATGATTTAAAAGCGCCGGTTCTTGGCTTTTGTGAGAGAACCGGCGCTTTTTTCGGGATTTTTTATTCATAAAATTGACGAATCTGTATCACGTGTTATACTAAATATATCACAAGTATGCAACAGGAGGCGGAGATGATCATAGAAATTGATTTTAACAGTGATGAAGCTATTTACATACAGCTTTGTAATCAGATCATTTTGGGCATAGCTACGTCTCAATTTCGCGAGGGAGAACAGCTTCCCAGCGTGAGGCAGCTTGCGGAGACCATTGGTATCAATATGCATACGGTCAACAAGGCTTATTTGATCCTGCAGAGAGAGGGATTTGTTAAGATTGACAGAAGGCGGGGAGCTATAATCGCCATAGATATTAACAGGATTCAGGCACTTCAGGAGGCTCAATCAGAGCTGGCTGTCGTTCTTGCAAGAGCTATATGTAAGGGCATAGGACGCGGCGAGATACATGAACTTGTAGATAAGCTTTACGACAATTACGAAAGGATAGATGGGATATGAATGATCAATTTACTGTCATGGCTGAGGATGCGCTCAGACTCGCCAAGAAAACAGCAAGAAATTTAAAACTTAATTACGTTGGTACAGAACATATTCTTATGGGACTTATCCTTGAGGACGGAAGCGTTGCTTCCAGGATCCTTATCGATAACGGAATAGATGAAGCCAAGATGATGGACATGATAAAGGACCTTATCGTTCCGGGAAGCAGTGTGAGGACACTCGACAGGGATGGTTTTTCGCCGAGAGCGGAGAAGGTTCTTGAGGATGCACATATCATGTCTGAGCGTTTCAAGGCGGATAAGACCGGAACAGAGCATATTCTGCTTGCTCTTATCAAAGAGGGTGAGAATGTGGCTGTAAGACTTATCAGCACGCTTGGTGTACCTGCGCAGAAGATTTATGCAGAGACTTTGGCTGCAATGGGAGAAGATCCGAATCTGGTAAAAGAAGATCTCGGAAGAAGGCCCAATCCCAGAGGAAGCAAGAAAGGTTCTATTCTTGCGCAGTACAGCAGGGATTTGACTGCTCTTGCGCGTGAAAAGAAGCTTGATCCTGTAGTGGGAAGAGAAAGAGAAATAAAGAGAGTTATTCAGATATTAAGCCGCAGGACCAAGAACAACCCTTGCCTCATAGGTGAACCCGGTGTAGGTAAGACTGCGGTTGTAGAGGGACTTGCACAGAGAATAGTTTCCGGAAATGTGCCTTTTACAGTGCAGGATAAGAGACTTGTTACACTGGATCTTTCCGGAATGATCGCAGGCTCCAAATACAGAGGTGAGTTTGAGGAGAGAATCAAGAAAGTCATAAAAGAAGTTACAGAAGACGGAAATATAATTCTTTTTGTCGATGAGATGCATACTTTGATCGGTGCCGGCGGTGCAGAAGGCGCAATCGATGCATCAAATATCTTAAAGCCCTCTCTTGCAAGAGGTGAGATTCAGATGATCGGTGCGACCACTATTACTGAATATCGCAAGTATGTAGAGAAGGATGCTGCTCTTGAGAGACGTTTCCAGCCTGTAAATGTGGATGAACCTACAAAGGAGGAGTCTGAAGAGATATTAAAGGGCATAGTAAGCAAGTATGAAGAGCATCACAGGGTTACTATTACTCCTGAAGCAATAAAGGCAGCCGTAGAGCTCTCTGAGAGATATATTAACGACAGAAATCTGCCGGATAAGGCAATAGATCTTATCGATGAAGCTGCATCCGCTGTAAGACTTCGCACGGTTGGAGGATCACCTAAGCTTAAAGAAGTTGAAGATGCTATTGTTGAATATGATCATAAGATTGAAGAAGCGCTCAAGAGTGATAATTTTGACCTTGCGGGACAGCTTAACAATGAGCAGAAGAAGCTTATGTCCAAGTATAACAGGGTAAAGAATGCGGACAAGAAGAAAGAACTTTCTTCAGGCCTTGTTGTAAATGAGAATGATATTGCGGAAGTTGTTGCCCAGTGGACAAGAATTCCGGTTAAGAAGATTGCTGAGAAGGAATCGGAGAAGCTCCTTAAGCTTGAATCTGTTCTTCATAAGAGAGTTATCGGACAGGAAGATGCCGTTAAGGCAATATCCAAGGCTATAAGAAGAGGCAGAGTCGGATTACAGGATCCTAACAGACCTATCGGTTCGTTCCTGTTCCTCGGACCTACGGGTGTGGGTAAGACAGAACTTTCAAAGGCTCTTGCCGAGGCTATGTTCGGTGATGAGAATGCTCTTATACGAGTTGATATGTCAGAATACATGGAAGGCCATTCGGTATCAAAGATGATAGGATCACCTCCGGGATATGTCGGCTATGATGAGGGCGGACAGCTAAGTGAGAAAGTCAGAAGACATCCTTATTCCGTAATACTTTTTGATGAGATTGAGAAAGCTCATCCCGATATATTCAATGTACTTCTTCAGGTTCTTGATGACGGACATATAACTGATGCAAAGGGACGCAAGGTAAGCTTTAAGAATACAATTCTTATTATGACTTCTAATGTAGGCGCCCAGAAGATTGTTGATCCCAAGAAGCTTGGATTTGGCGCGGGTGATGATGCAAAGAAGGACTACGAGGATATGAAGGCCGGAGTAATGGAGGAAGTAAAGAGACTCTTTAAACCGGAGTTTATCAACCGTATTGATGAGATACAGGTATTCCATGCGCTCACAGAGAAGGAGATGATGGATATTGTCACACTTCTTTCGCGTAATCTCAGTAAGAGATGCAAAGAGCAGATGAATATCAATCTTACTATTTCTCCTGCGGTTAAGAAGTTCCTTGTTGAAAAGCATTCTGATGCCAAAATGGGTGCAAGGCCGTTAAAGAGAGCTATTCAGTCAGCAATTGAAGATGCGATGGCAGAAGAACTTTTAAAGGGCAATATCAAGGGTGGAAGCGATGTTACGGTGTCATTAAAAGACAAAAAGATTGTGTTTGTTTCAAGTGATGGCAAAAAAACATCAGTAAAAAAGGTGGCTGTAAAGACTACTAAGCCCAAGAGAGCGCTTAAAACAAAGACTTCTGTGACAACCAAGAAACCTGCTTCAAAAACAAGTAGAAAAAGTGCCAAAAAGACGTCAAAAAAATAAGTGAATTTTAAGTTTATAATTTGACGAATATGAATTATAATAATAATAACTATTATTAGCACTATATCTCAGGAGGGTTATTATGGCTGTCGTAGAGCAGTTGATACGTGCCGAGAGCGATGGAAGCATCAGCTTCGGTAACTATGAGCTTAAAGAAAAGACTAAACTAGAAAACTTTGAACACAATGGAGATGTATTTAAAGTAAAGACCTTTAAAGAAATTACAAAGCTTGAGTGTAACGATAATTTCGTATATGAATCCGTTCCGGGCACTGCAGTTACAGGCTTTAAAGAGAATGAAGGAGGAGTTGAGTTTAGTGTAGAAGGCGAGAATGATGCGCAGATTACACTTGGTCTCCTCGAAAATACAGAGTACAGTGTTTATGTGAATGGTAACAGCATCGGCAAGATGAGTACCAACCTCGGAGGAAAGCTTAACCTGAGCGTTGAGTTATCCGGAAATGGCGCTACTAGCGTTAAAGTAGAGAAGTAAGATTATGTCGGAGGGCTTTTCGAGTATTTTCGAAAGGCCCTTCGCTTTTCGTAGAAATTGTTTTATTTAGGGGGAGAATGTATGGCAACAAAGATCAAGACAGTTTTTTATTGCCAAAACTGCGGGTATGAGTCATCCAAATGGATGGGGCAGTGCCCGGGATGTAAAGAGTGGAATACCTTTGTGGAGGAGACTGCAAAGCCTGTTTCAAAGAAAAAAGGTAATTCATCTGTATTATCAAACGGAGGCGAATACAGCAGTCCGAAATCACTTTCCGAGATTGAGATGAAAGATGAGGAAAGGGCTGATACTCATATAAATGAACTTAACAGAGTGCTTGGAGGCGGCCTTGTCAGGGGCTCACTGATACTTGTGGGCGGTGATCCAGGAATCGGCAAATCAACGCTTCTTCTTCAGGTTGCAGGCAATCTTTCAGGTGATAAGAGAGATGTTCTCTATATTTCCGGAGAGGAATCGCTTAGACAGATAAAAATCCGCGCAAACAGGATCGGTGATTTTTCCGAAACTCTTAAGTTTATGTGCGAGACTAATCTTGAGAACATCGAAACAACCATAAACAGAGTTAAACCTGAGATTGTCATTATTGATTCGATTCAGACAATGTTCAGTGATTCTGTGACATCGGCGCCCGGAAGTGTTTCACAGGTAAGGGAGTCGACGGCTGTACTTCTTAGAATTGCGAAGAGCCTTAATATAACGGTATTTATCGTTGGTCATGTGACGAAAGAAGGACAGGTTGCGGGCCCCAGGGTACTTGAGCATATGGTTGATACTGTTCTGTATTTTGAGGGAGACAGACACGCATCATACAGAATACTTCGCGCTGTTAAGAACCGTTTCGGATCTACAAATGAGATAGGTGTTTTTGACATGCAGGAGAAGGGACTTGTTGAAGTTACCAATCCTTCAGAGTTTATGCTGGAAGGAAAACCTGAGAATGCCAGCGGATCGATTGTGACATGCTCTGTTACGGGAACAAGACCTATACTTATCGAGATTCAGGCCCTAGTATGCAGGAGCAATTTTGGATTCCCAAGGCGTCAGGCAAACGGAACCGATTATAACAGGGTAAACCTCCTTATGGCAGTTCTTGAAAAGAGAGTAGGGCTTCAGATGGGTGAGTATGATGCATATGTCAATCTGGCAGGTGGAATGAAGCTTGCAGAGCCTTCACTTGATCTTGGAATCTGTATGGCGCTTATATCGAGTTTTAAGAATAAGCCTATAGGAGATGATGTAATCGCTTTTGGAGAAGTAGGACTTTCTGGTGAAGTGAGATCGGTGAATATGGCTGATTCAAGAGTGCAGGAAGCTGAGAAACTGGGCTTTAAGACATGTATAGTCCCCAAAGCTCTTGAAGATAAGCTCAAAAAGAATGTAAAGAATATAAAAGTTGTAGGTGTCTCATCTGTAGCGGATGCGATGAATTACATAGGATGAAATAATCTTTATATGAAAAAAGAGAGTTGTGAAAAACTCTCTTTTTTCATATATATTATTCGTTGATCTTTGCTTTTGAAAGATATATTGCCGTCACGGCAGCTGTCAAAATGATAAAGAAGCGCAGATTAACATGTGTTGCGTCGAATGTTTTGGACATTCTGGCCAATCTGCTGACACCAAGAATCTGGTTATCATTTTCTGCACTTGTTTTTTCAAGACTCTTACCGCCTACGATAATGGTCTTTTTGGAATTCTTAGTATCTTTTGTTGCCGTTGCCGGCGCAGTCTCTGTAGTTTTGCTCGATCCCTTACCGTTATCCTTGGCATCGACAAGTGTGAGTTTTCCGTTTACACAGTTTACCTCGTAGTATTTGGTAACATCATTGCCGTTTTCATCGACAATTCTGAAATTTGTGATCTCATTTACGGATGAACCGACACCGCTCTGGCTTCCGTTGATAACGACGTCAACAAGTTTGTGTCCTTCAAGGAGCGCACCTGATGTAATCTTGACGTTATTGTTTGTTATAGTCTTTCCTGAGTAGTTCTGCACTGTTGTACCGGCTTCAAGTGTGAGCTTTATCGTAGTTACTTTTATCTGTGAACGTTCAGGGGCAGGCTTA
>JAEEGL015356094.1_pt1 | contig 10867 bp, 11 predicted proteins | sample 9134231 | NCBI WGS metagenome assembly JAEEGL01 (sample SAMN16246548, study PRJNA631951) | gut metagenome | biome: gut microbiome; feature: rumen; material: fiber-attached | host: Bos | place: Iran: Karaj | collected 2018-10
GGAGGGCCAGCAGCAGGAGAAGGGCGAGGAGCAGGGAGGCTGTCTTTTTCATGCTTTTTCCTTCCTTCCGCAGAATCTCTTGGGGATCGCTTCAACTGGAATTATAAAGGGTATCCGGGTTTTGGAAAAGATAGCAGAGGTAATGAATTTGGCCTTTTCACATGACTTTTGACAGGAGTTTATGTTACGAAAGTCATAATCAACTTGCATAAATCCGGGCGCTTTCTGTGGCGCATATTTGGCCAGCAAGCCGGAAAACGCGGGGCGCGGCCTAGAAAACGCGCGTCGCCTTTTCCGGCTCAGTCCGCCAGAGCCTCCGCCAAGCCGGGCATGGCCGTATCGGGAAGAAGAGGCAGCTCCTGAAAGACCGCCTGGGCGGCCAGACGGAGCTCGGAGAGGCTTTTGGCCTTTTGAATGCGCTTCCGGTGCTTTTCCGCTCCCGCAAAATGGAGGATCAGATAGCTCCACACCTCCTTCATCCGATGGCAGAGGGCGGTGTCCCCGTAGAGGACGGCGCGGTATTCCTCCAGGAGGGCGTCGTGGAATTCCCGGAGAAGCGTGCGGCTGCACGCTTCTCCGGTCTCCAGCCGCCCCGCCAGTCCCGGCTCGGAAACCAGGCCGCGGCCCAGCATCACCGAGTCCAGACCGGGAAAACGGCAAAGGAGGGCCTCCAGGTCGGCAGGGCGGAAGAGGTCCCCGTTCCAGACCAGGGGAAAGGGACTGCCCTCCAGGGCCTGGGCAAAGGCCGCAGGGCGGATGGGGCCGGTATAGAAGTCCTCCCGGAGCCTGGGGTGAACAATGAGGGCATCCAGCGGATATTTTCGGTAAACCTCCAGAAGCCCTGGGAACTCCGCTTCGTCGGCGTAGCCGATCCGGGTCTTGACGGAGATCCGCAATCCGGCCAGCGGCGGGGCGGAGAAAACCGAATCCAGAAAGGCGTCCAGCCTCTCCGGCACCCGGAGAAAGCCGGCTCCTTTGCCCTTGGCCGTCACCGTGCCGGAGGGACAGCCCAGGTTCAGGTTCACTTCTCCGTAGCCCCGATCCATCAGGGAGGCGGCGGCCCAGATGAAATCCTCCGCCCGGTTCGTGAGGAGCTGGGGAACGAGAGCGACGCCCCGATTTTCCTCCGGAAGCAGGTCCGTAAGCCCCCGAAGGGGGAAGTGATGATCTCCGGAAGGGGAGAAGAAGGGGGCGTAGTAACGGGCGATCCCCGGATAGAAACGAGCGTGGACCCGGCGGTATACCCGTCCCGTGATCCCTTCCATGGGGGCAAAGAGGCAGTTCATAGGATGCCCTCCCGAAAACGGAGAATAATGATCCTGCGGAGGAGAAGAAAAACCAGGGGAACGGGCCGGAACCCGTTCCCCTGAAAAAAGCTTCAGTTGCTGCTAAGTATCCGATCTCCGGTCAAAGGGCTCAGGGCATCTTCAGGACCTGGCCGGGGTAGATCAGACGGGGATTGGAAATGATGCTGGAGTTGGCGGCCCAGACGTCGCCCCACTTGGTGCCGGTGCCGTAGATCTTCTGGCAGATGGTCCACAGGCAGTCGCCGGCGGCAACGGTGTAGGTGCCGGCAGCGGAGTTGTAGGTGCCGGAAGCAGTAGCGGGCTTGGCAGGAGCGGGCGCGGGCGCGGGAGCGGGCTCAGCGGGGGCGGGAGCGGGCTCGGCAGGAGCGGGAGCGGGCTCAGCAGGAGCGGGAGCAGGCTCGGGCTCAGCAGGAGCGGGAGCGGGCTCGGGCTCGGCAGGAGCGGGAGCGGCAGCAACAGCCGCGGCGACCACGCCGGGGAAGCTGTAGAGGTCGGTGTCGGCGGGGGTGCTGGCATAGTTGCCGGGATCCGCGGCGTCAACGATCATCCAGGAGTTGCCGTCGTCCAGGGCCACGGAGAACTCGCTCCAGGCAACGGTGGTGCCGTTCACGGTGCTGTACACGCCGTCGGAGATCTTCTTGACTTCGCCGGCCTTCACCAGGATCTCGTCGGTGCCGATGGAGGCGAAGGACGCGTCAAAGTACTGGTGGGTCAGGGTCACGTCCTTGTCGAAGGAGAAGGTGCCGTTGGAATCGAACCACAGGGCGTAGGTGTAGCCAAAGGAGCCGGGCATGCCGAAGATGCTGCCAATGTCAAAATTGGTGAAGCTGTCCTGCACGCCGGTGGCCGTCATGGTGACGGTCTGGCCGCCGATGGTAGCCGTCGGCGTGATGGTCACGTCGGCGGCGCCGGCGCCGAGGCTGAGCACGGAGAACGTGAGCAGAAGCGCCAGAACCAGGGTGATTACTCTCTTCATAGTTTTTCCTCCTAACTTATTTCCCGAAATTCAGGTATTTGCATCATAGCACCATCTGCTAAAAATGACAAGTGGAAACAGCGAAATTTACGAAAAAATCATCGGACGCAGCCGGTATTTAGGACAGTTTCACAGCTTTCGCGCGCGTCATACCTTCACTTCCCCCGCCAGGACCCGGCGGTAGTCCTCCAGATTCCGCTTCAGCAGGGCGGGCGTATCCAGGCCGTAGGGGCATTTGGAGACGCACTGTCCGCATTCGACGCACTTTTCCGCCTGCTTCATCATGCCCTGCCCCAGCTCCGAGAGCCACATGGCCGAGGGGCTGCGCCGGAGCAGGAGGCTCATCCGCGCGCAGGTGTTGATCTGGATCCCCTGGGGACAGGGCATGCAGTAGCCGCAGCCCCGGCAGAAGTCGCCCCCAAGCTGGGCCCGGTCGGCGGCGATGACGGCCTTCAGCTCCTCCGTCAGCTCCGGCGGGGTATGGACGAAGGCCAGGAGCTCCTCCAGCTCCTCCGGCCGCTGGACGCCGTAGATGGGGAGGACCGGGTACCGGTCCAGAAAGGCGCAGGCGGCCCGGGCGTTGGTGATGAGGCCGCCGGAAAGGGCCTTCATGGCGATGAAGCCCATCCCCGCCGCCTTCGTCTTTTCCACCAGGGCAACGTCCCGGTCCGAGGCCAGGAGGCTGAAGGGGTACTGCAGGGTCTCGTAAAGGCCGGACTCCACGATCTCCTCCGCCAGGCCGATCCGGTGGTTGGTGATGCCGATGTGGAGGATCTTGCCCTCCTTCTTCGCCTCCAGCATGCACTCGTAGAGACCGCTCCCGTCCCCCGGCCGGGGAACGAAGGCGGGATTGTGGAACTGGTAGACGTCGACGTGGTCCGTCCGCAGGTTCCGCAGGCTGGTCTCCAGGTCCGCCCGGAAGGCCTCCGGGGTCGTCGCCCCGGTCTTGGTGGCGATGAAGAGCTTCTCCCGCAGCCCGGAGAAGGCTTCCCCCAGCTTTTCCTCGCTGTCGGTATAGCCTCTTGCGGTGTCGAAGAAGGTGATGCCGCCGTCCAGGGCCCGGTGAAGGAGCGATACCGCCTCCTCCGCGCTCACCCGCTGGATGGGGAGCGCCCCGAAGGCGACCTTATTCGTAGTGATCCCGGTTTTTCCCAACGTGTAGTCCATAGCTTTCCCTCCTGTGGAAGCGCCGCGCCTCTCCCTCCGCGTGGGGAGGGAGAGGCGCGATGTGATCCTGTTTTTACAGCTTTGCGCCGCAGGCCTGGCAGAAAGCGGCGTCGTTGCGAACCTGCGCGCCGCACTTGGGGCAGAAGCGCTCCGTGCAGACGTGGACGTCGTCCTCGCAGCAGCACCCGGCGTCCTTCTCGCAGCAGCACTCCTCGTCTTTTTCCGGGGCGGCCTTTTCCGGGGCGGCCTTCAGCTCGGCGATGCGGCCCTGGTTCTTCTCGATGAGCTCCTGGGCGGCGGCGATCACGGACATCTGGCCCAGGACGAACTCGTCCTCCGCCAGCAGGTTGTTCTCGGAGACGTAGGCGCCGATCTGCTGCTGGGCCTCCTTGATGGCCTGCTCCTGCTTCTGGTTCTCCAGGGAGAGCTTGCCCTGCTCGGCCAGACCCTTGCCCTTCTCCACGGTCTTGTCCATGACCTGCTTGCCCTGCTCGGCCAGGTCCTTTCCTTTTTCCACGGCGCCCGCCGCGATCTTCTTCAGGCTGTCGGTAAGAGACATGATGAAACACTCCTTTTCCTAGTGTGCGTTTTTTTGAGCAGCGTGCCCGCCGGGTCACCCCTTCGGCCAGGGGGAGAGCGCGTCGCCCTTCACCAGCCAGGCCTTCCCGGCGAGAAGGGCCATGGGCGTGTCGGCCAGGCTGTCGGAATAGAACGCCGTCACCTCCGCCTCCGGATACCGCTCCCGGAACCGGAGGGGCTTTTCCCCGCCCCGGCAGTTCTCGCCGGTGATGCGGCCGGTCCGAGGGTCCATCCGCGTCCCCATATGCTCCAGCCCCAGGCGGCGGCAGAGGCCCTCGATCAGGAACTCCGGCGAGGCGGAGATCACCAGCCCCCCCTGGGGGAGGAGCGGCGGGAGCCAGCGGGGGATCTCCTTCTCATGCCGGTCCCAAAAGGCCTTCAGCAGCGCCTCCCGGTCGCGGAGAGAACGGAGGTAGCCGTGAAAGACCTCCTTGAACCGCTTCATGGAGCAGAGCTTCAGGGCGGCGAAAAGCGCCCACAGCCCGATGAGGGGAAGGCGGAGCCACAGCTTTGGGTGCCTCCCGGCGCAGAAGCGGTAGAAGAGGAAGCTGGACTCCCTTCGGAAGACGGTCTTGTCAAAATCGTATACGTTCATTCCCTGATCGCTATCCTGAATTCTAGCACAGCCCCCCGGAAAAGGCAAGGGAGGGAGGGGGCGCGTCTGTTAAGCTTCTGTAAATATTCCCACGGTGGAATACCAGGGGGTCATGTTTCCCCGCTCGTCCACCCGGATGCCGATCTCCTCCGCCCCTGTCAGAAGGGCGATGTCCCGGTTCACCAGCTTGTCCGCCCAGTCCTCGGCGCTGCCGGGGTTCTGGAAGGCGACCGAGGCCATGCCGCATTTTTCCCGTAGATAGGCCTGGGTGTAGGCCATGGCCCCGTCCAGGGCGGCCTGGCGCACCACGTCTCCCAGATAGGGATAGTCGCAGTCCTCGTCCTCGTCGATCTCCCGTCCCACGGTCATGGCATAGTACCATTGGGGCGCGCTCCCGCCGGGGAGCGGGAAGGAGACCGGCTCCGAAGCTCTTACCAGCACCGCCTTAGGGCACAGCACCTTCTTCGCCGCCTCCAGCAGATCGGCAAACTCCTCGGCGAGATCACTGTCCGCCGGGATATGATTCTTTTCCATCAGACTTTCTTTGTCCAGCTCCACCGGCAGGGGAGAGAGCAGGATGCGTTCCATGGAAGCCACTTCCTTTCGGAGGGGAGTTTACCACAGAACCGGGGCGCTGTAAAGGCGGGAACTGACCGGCTTCCTTCAGATCGGACCCGCTTCGGGAGGAAATCATCCCTCCGCCCCGCCGGCGCCCTCCTCCGGCTCCCTCCAGTAGGACATCTCGTTGTAAAACACGGCGTAGAGGAGCATCAGGGAGGGCATGCGCCAGACCCGGAGGATCCCGGAGGTGAAAAAGAAGAGCAGGGCGGCCAGCCCGTAGAGGAAAACGCAGCTCAGGTCCAGGCGGAACAGGTTCATCCGTTCCCCCACCATGAGCCTGCGGGACTGGCGCATGCACCGGACGGGGCCCCAGTCCGGGTGTTCCGCCAGGACGTAGAGGCTCAGCCGCCAGTTGTAAAACAGAAGCACGCCGGGAAGGATGAACAGCCCAAGGGCCAGCGTGCAGAGGACCCGGATGAGCAGGGAGATGACCAGGACCTTCCAGAATTTGGGGAAGAAGGCCCAGAGGTCATGCCAGGAATAGGCTTCCCCCCTGGCCCCCGAGAGGGTCAGGGCCACCCACCCGGCGGTGACGACCCAACTCAGGAATTCCAGCACCCAGGCCAGGAGCACCCCCTGAAACGCGCGCCCCGGCAGCTCCGGCACCTCAAAATTCCCGGCGGAAACGTACTGCATCACCTGGTTCTGCCACTCATAGAAGGGGTTTTCCAGCAGATAGCCCACGGCGCTGAGCACGGCCAGCACTCCGGCGTAAATGGCGAAGATCCGGAAGAGGCCGGGACCGGCCCGCCGGGCCGCCCGCTGCGCCATTTCCTTATATTTGATAACTCCCATTGGCTTCACCGATTGTACAGATTCATCGCGCTGTCGATGCCGCGGCTGATGATCTCCTCCACGGCCTTCACGGCCCGTCCGGCCGCCTCCGCGATGACCTTGTATTCTCCCTCCGTCAGCTTGCCCACCACCCAGTCGATCCGGTCCCATTCCGGGTTGGGGGGCTCGCCCACCCCGATCTTCACCCGGGGGTAGGCGTCGGTGCCCAGGCGGCGGGTGATGCTCTTGATGCCGTTGTGGCCCCCGTCGGAGCCGCCCCGCTTGATGCGCAGCTTCCCCGCGGGCAGGGCCATGTCGTCGTGGACCACGATGATCTTTTCCGCCGGGATCTTGTAGAAGGCGGCGGCGGGCTGCACCGCGTCGCCGGAAAGGTTCATGTAGGTCTGGGGCCTCATAAAGAGCACCTGCTCGCCTCCCAGGACGCCGGTGCCGGTGAAGGCATGGAAGCGGAGACGGGTGGTGTGGACGTTGTGGTCCGCTTCCAGGGCCTCGCAGGCGAGCCAGCCCGCGTTGTGGCGGGTCCTGGCGTATTCGCTGCCCGGATTGCCGAGAAAACAGACCAGCCAGCCGGGAGCGCCGCTTCTGGCAAAAAGCATAAAGATCCTCTCCCCTCGCCCTAACGATGCGCGTTGATGTCGTCCGCCATGCGGCGGATGGCGTCGGAAAGCAGCTCCAGCTCGTCGCTGGTGCGGATCTCCGGCGGCGTGTAGGAAAAACCTTCCTTGGTGGGATGGCTCTCCAGCACCGCTATGGTCAGAGCCTGGATGGGTTTGACGATGTACTGCCGCAGCATGCGCCAGACCACGGCGCCCATCACCAGCAGCACCGCCAGGGCCGGGAGCAGGTGAAGATAGCGGAAGGAAGCCCAGCTCAGCGCCGCCGTGATGACGAAGCCTGCCAGGATCTTCTTCTCCAGAGAGGTGGGGATGAATTTCCTTCGGTTCGCTTTCATGTTGTCCTCCCTTGTCCGAAAGAGGACCGCCGGGGGCGGCGCCGGCCCGTTGGCGGGCCGTTTCCGGTCCCGATGCGGGGCAAAAAGCGCGCTGCGGTCCTTCGCAGACCTCATTATAAAGAATTTTCCGTAAAAATAAAGGCGTATCAAAAGGGTTTTACAAAAAATTTGCGTATATATAAGGAGAAAGCAAGGAAAGCGAGCGGGAAGGAGGGGAGCGACATGACTCCGAGAGAGGAACGGGAGGCCCTGGAAAGGACCGTGCTTCGTCCCGGCGCAGCCCTGGCGGCCATGAGCCGGGGCCGCCCCAGGACGGAGGAGGAATGCCCGCTCCGGACCTGCTTCCAGCGGGACGTGGACCGGATCACCTACTCCAAGGCCTTCCGGCGCCTGAAGCATAAGACCCAGGTCTTCCTCAGCCCGGAGGGGGACCATTACCGGACCCGGATGACCCATGCCCTGGAGGTCAGCCGCATCGCCCGGACCATCGCCAGGGCCCTGCGCCTGAACGAGGATCTGACGGAGGCCATTGCCCTGGGCCACGACCTGGGACATACGCCCTTCGGCCACGCCGGGGAGCGGGCCCTGCGGAGCATCTGCCCCGACGGCTTCCGCCACAACGAGCAGAGCCTCCGGGTGGCGGACCGGCTGGAGAAGGAGGGCCGGGGCCTGAACCTCACCCAGGAGGTGCGGGACGGCATCCTCTGCCATACCGGGGAGGGAATGCCCTTCACCCTGGAGGGCGGGGTGGTCCGCCTCAGCGACCGGATCGCCTACGTGAACCATGATACCGACGACGCCATCCGGGCCGGGATCCTGCGGGAGGAGGACGTTCCCGCCTCGGTGCGGGACGTTCTGGGGACGAGCTTCGGCGCACGGATCGACACCGTGATCCGGGACGTGGCCGCCGCCTCCGACACGGAGGTCCGGATGAGCCTGCCCGTGGCCTGGGCCATGGACGAGTTCCGGGCGTTCATGTTCGAAGCGGTCTACCGGAACCCGAAGGCCAAAAGCGAGGAGAACAAGGTGGAGGGCATCCTGGCCGCCCTGTACGAGGCCTATCGGAAGGACCTGGGGCGTCTGCCTCCGGACTATCGGCGCGTGGCCGAGGAGGAGGGGGCGGATCGGGCGGTCTGCGACTACGTTTCCGGGATGACCGATCAGTTCGCCGTGCAGCAGTATTCGGAGCTGTTCATCCCCGGGGCCTGGAATAAACGGTAAGACGAGCCTGATCTGAAAAGGAAAGGAGGGAAGGGCCTTGCCGATCCCGGATTCGTTTCTGGACGCGCTCACCGAGCGCTGCGACATCGTGGAGGTGGTCTCCCGCTACGTCCCCCTGACGAAGAAGGGCGGGAACCTCTTTGGGCTCTGCCCCTTCCACAACGAGAAGACCCCCTCCTTTTCCGTCTCCCCGGACAAGCAGATCTACCACTGCTTCGGCTGCGGCAAGGGCGGCGGCGTGGTGGGCTTCATCATGGAGATCGAGAACCTGAGCTTTCCGGAGGCGGTGCGCTTTCTGGCCGAGCGGGCCGGGATGCCTCTTCCGGAGGAGGGAGAAGACGAGGAGCTGCCCCGGCTGCGAAAACGGCTTCTGGCCCTGAACAAGGACGCCGCCCGCTGGTTCCACGCCCTTCTCTGGTCCCCGGCGGGGGAGAAGGCGGCCGCCTACCTGGAGCGGCGGCAGATCCAGCGGAGGACGGCGGTGAATTTCGGCCTGGGCTTCGCGCCGGACGGCTGGGACGGTCTGCTCCGGGCCATGGAGGAGAAGGGCTACTCCGCTTCCGAGCTGGTGAGCGCCGGCCTGGCGACGAAAGGGAAAAAGCCGGGCTCCGCCTACGACAAATTCCGGAACCGGCTCATGTTCCCCGTGCTGGACGTGCGGGGAGAGGTGGTGGGCTTTTCCGGCCGGGCGCTGGAGGAGGAGCAGGAGCCCAAGTACCTCAACTCCCCGGAAACGGTGATCTTTTCGAAGAAACGCTGCCTCTTCGGCATCAACCTGGCCAAGAACACCAGGCGGGACAGCATTCTCCTGGTGGAGGGGAATATCGACGTGGTGACCCTGCACCAGGCGGGCTTCGACAACGCCGTGGCCGCCATGGGCACCGCCCTCACCACGGAGCAGACCCGGCTCATCTCCCGCTACGCCAAGGAGATCGTCCTCTGCTACGACAACGACCCCGCCGGGAAGAAGGCCACGGAGCGGGCTCTGGACATCTTGAAGGATTCGGAATTCACCGTCCGGGTCCTGAAGCTGCCGGACCGGATGGTGGACGGGAAGGCCGTGAAGATCGACGCGGACGATTTCATCAAGCTCCACGGGCCCGACGCCTTTGAGCAGCTCCTGAAGGGGAGCGGCGGCGGCATGGATTACCGGCTCATGGAGCTCTGCAGCCGTTTCGATCTGAATTCCGACGAGGGCCGGGTGGAATATCTCCGGGCCGCCTGCGAGCTCATCGCCGCCCTGTCCAGCCCCGTGGAGCGGGAGGTCTGGAGCCGCCGGGCCGCCGAGGGGGCCGGGGTCAGCGCCGAGGCCATGATCCGGGAGACGGAGCTCGTCCGGGAGAAGCGGGCCCGAAGCGCCAAGCAGCGGTATGAGCGCGCCTCCGCCCGGCCCGCCGCCCAGGCCCAGCCCCAGGCCCGGAGCCTCCGCTACGAGAACGTGGTCTCCGCCCGGGCGGAGGAGGGCGTGATCCGGACCGTTCTGCGTTCCCCGGAGCTGCTGGAGAGTTGTCCCCTGGAGCCGGAGGAATTCTCCTCCCCCTTCCTGCGGAGCCTCTATGAGACCCTTCTCCGGCGGCGGCGGGAGGGGCTCAGCCTCAGCGCTGCGGCCCTGCTCTCCGGGCTTTCGGAGGAGGAGAGCGCTCTCCTGGCGCAGATCCTTCAGACGGAGGACGCCCCCGGCAGCGGGGAGGACGCCCTGGCGGACTGCGTGAGGGTGGTCCACGGCGAATACGTGAAGCGCAGCGGGGACCTCCGGGCCATCGCCGAGCTGATGAAGAACAAACGGACTTGAAACATACGTCATACTACCGATGCGAAATAGAAAGGAACTGTCATGGCTGAACTGAAACAGGACACGGAAATGGACCCCAAGGCCCTGGAAGAGGCCGCCGACGCCCTTCTGCGGGAGGCGGAGGAAAAAGAAAAGGGAGCCGGAGAAAAGGAGCACAGGGAGAAGAAGGGAAAGCACAGGGAGGAGAAGGCCGCCTGCGGCGAGGAGGGCGGACGGAAGACCCCGGAGCAGCGCCTCCAGGAGCTCATGGATAAGGGAAAGAAAAACGGCAGCCTGACCATCAAGGAAGTCATGGACCTGATGGAGGAGTTGCATTTCGACGCCGAGCAGGCCGATAAGGTCTTCGAGACCGTGGACAACCTGGGCATCGAAATGGTGGAGGAGGAATTCAGCAACTCCGTGGAGGAGCCCGGTCCCGACGACATCCCGGAGGAGGCGGATTTCAGCGACCTGGACGACATTGAGGAGATCAGCGAGGATGAGCTGAATTCCACCGACGCCCTGGCCGAGACCTTCAGCATCGACGACCCGGTGCGGATGTACCTCAAGGAGATCGGCAAGGTGAATCTGCTGACCCCCGAGGAAGAGGTGGAGCTGGCCAAGCGCATGGCCGAGGGGGACAAGGAGGCCGGCAAGCGCATGGCCGAGGCCAACCTCCGGCTGGTGGTCTCCATCGCCAAGCGCTACGTCGGCCGGGGCATGCTCTTCCTGGACCTGATCCAGGAGGGGAACCTGGGCCTCATCAAGGCCGTGGAGAAGTTTGACCACACCAAGGGCTACAAGTTCTCCACCTACGCCACCTGGTGGATCCGCCAGGCCATCACCCGCGCCATCGCCGACCAGGCCCGCACCATCCGCATCC
>JAEEGL010390294.1_pt1 | contig 10866 bp, 5 predicted proteins | sample 9134231 | NCBI WGS metagenome assembly JAEEGL01 (sample SAMN16246548, study PRJNA631951) | gut metagenome | biome: gut microbiome; feature: rumen; material: fiber-attached | host: Bos | place: Iran: Karaj | collected 2018-10
AATCCCCAATCCCCAATCCCCAATCCCCAATCCCCAATCCCCATTAATTCATAATATTTTTAATTTATTAAATAAAAAAATCTAATATTTTAATAAAATAATAAATTAGTTATTTTAATAAAATAATTATAATTATAATTAAAATGGGAAATTGTGTGAGAAGAGAAGTTGGATTTGAAATAGATGAAAATCCAGAAGCTCCAATAGGACAAGAATTAATTAGAAAAATAGAAGATATGAAAAATTCAGCACAAATTCAAAATGAAGTTCCAGAACAAGATTTAAATAAATTAGATATATATAATGATAATTATTTTGAAACTCCACAAAATGAAAATGAAGATAAATTAAAAAAAAATAAAAGTAAAAAGAGACCAGAGAGAGAAAACTTTAATGATGATTTTAAACCAATTTTAAATATTGATTCTGATAATGATTTAGATAATAATATTAGAATTAACAATGATGATAAATATAATGGAAAATTAAAAAATAAAAATAATAATGGTATTAATTTTAATGATTTAAATTATAATTATAATAAACCTAAAATTTCAAATAAAATAAATAATTTTGATAATAAAATTGTTCCTGAAAATTTGAATATGATTGATAATGATTTTGATAAACAGTATAATTTAAAGAATAATAAAAAAAATCATTTTATAAAAGATGATGAAGTTGAAATTAATAAAGAAAATGAAGAAGATGAAATAAATAATAATTTTAAAAAAGACAATAAATTAATAGATGTAATTAATTTAAATGATAAAAGAAATAATGAATCAATGGAAGAAAAAAAAATTGAAGGAGAAATTAATCCCGAAAGTGATGATAACAATAATAATAATATAAATGAAGAAGAAAAAAAAAATACAAATGAAGAAATTAATTCAGATGAAGAGAAAAAAATTAATGTAAATAAAAATAAAAATTTTCTTGTTGAAAATAATGATGATTATATAAATAATAATATAAGAGGAGATAATAATATAAGAAATAAGAATATGATAAATGATGATTTGAATTCAGATGAGGAAAATAATAATTTAAGAGTAAATATAAATAATATTGATATTAATACAGATAAAAAAAATGATGACTATGATATTTTAGAAGATTTAAAAAAAGAAAGAGAAAATTATGATGATGATGATGGAAATGAAGATAATATTTTAAATGATTTAAAAAAAAATAGAGATGAAAATCAAAAGAATGAAAATGATGATAATAATAAAATTCAAAATGAAATTAATACAAATGAAATAGAATATCCTGAAGATTTTTATCAAAAACAGTCAGGTTTTAATAGAATTTATTTAAATTCATTTAAAAAAAATCGTAATACTAAAACTTTATTAAGAGAAGATGATAAAGTTAAAGAAGATATTCTTGATCTTTATGTTTAAAATAATATTTTTATTTTAAAAAAAACTAAAATATAAATAAAATAATATATTATTAAAAGGTATTATTATAAAAATGTCAGTTAAAAGTCCATTAAGAAATTTTGGAGAAATAAAATCGAATAGAACAAGTGTTTCACCTTCATATGAATCAACAAATTTTTCAATTCAATTAACAAGAATTGGTAAAATGTTAGAAGAATCTATATTAAATTTTACAAAGAGATATTTAATAATTTCTACTGAATTAGAAGAAATGAAAAGAGAATTTATTGGCCAAGTTACTTTAGTAAGTGAATATTTAAATTTAACAAAAAAAGAAATAAGAAGTGAAAAATATGAATCATATAATCAAGTAATATATTCAAATATTTCTAATATTCCAACTATGCCTAATTATGAAAAAAAAATGCTTTTAAGAGTAGAAAAAAAAAAAGAAAATAAAAATTTTTATAATAGAAATAATCTAACTGTTAGTCATCATACTAGAATTAATTCATATATTGGTCAAAGAAATCAAACTATTAATTCAATTAATTCAAAATTTAATGATCCAAAAAAATTAAAATCTAATTCTGCAAAATTTTTAAGAGAAGATGTTGATGTTTATCAAAATCATAGAAATAAAATTAATATTAATAAAAAACAAAGTTTTAAACATGATATTTTACATTTAAATAGTTATCATATGAAAAAAAATGATATTTTAGATTCTTTATCAGATTTTCAATCTAAAGCAATTTTATTATTAATTAATTCTAATATTTTACATTATGAAGATAAAATTAAATTATTATTTACTAAAAAGAAAATATTTAATCAAATTAAACCAAAAGATATTTTAAATGATGAATTAAGTATTATTGAAAATAAAATTCAAGTATTAAATAAAAAAAAAGAAATAAATGAAGAAGATATGAAAATAATTAATAAAATAACTTCTTATCCATCAAAAACAGCAAAAACAGGATTAAATTACTTAACATCTGAAAGAGAAAAGGAATTAATGAATAATGATAATGATGTTAATAAAACATTAATAAAAATGATATATATTTGTCTTGGTGAAGAATTTTCTTCTAATAATATAAAAGAAGGTTATGAATATTTATTTAATAAATATCATGTAAATTCAGTTAAAAATTTATTTTTAGAGATAATATATAATAAAGTATTTAATAATTACTTAAATGAAAAGAATATAAAAAAAATTGAAAAAATAATTAAACATATTTCTGAAAATAAAACTTTAATGACACATAGTCTTATGAATAATATAAATAAAACTTTTAATTATGTTTGTTTTTCATTAGATGAAATATGTGAATTTTTAAAAAAAATTAAAGGATTAAATAAAGAAATGAAAAATAAGATAAAAATTGAAATTCAGTTAAAAACATTAATTGAAGAGGAAGAAAAAATTAGAAAAAAATTAAAAGATTAAAATTATATGAATGCTTATTTAAAAAAAGTATAGATAATTAATTATTTCTTTGAATATTTAAATAATTATTATTATTGATTTTTGAGATTAATTTTCTTAATAATATATAATAATTTAATTAATAAACAACATAATTCTAATCTTTCATTTGATAATTTGTTTTGTGTTTCAACATAATAAATGATATTGATAATATATTTTATAATTGTTTCAGTTTCTTCCTCAATTTTATCTTGATTTAAATCTTCTATAAAATTTATCATAATATTTACTAAATTTTTAAATAAATAATTTATATCAAATAATCTACAATCTATATTTAAATTTTCTTTTTTAAGATAAAAATTTATTATATTTAATTTTTGGTCAATTTTTAAATCATACAAAAATTTTGGTTGAGTAAAAGTTTCATCGAATTGAAAAAAATTTAACTCATTATCAGGAGAATTATAAAATCCTTTTTGGCTTTCTAATATAGAAATTCTTTTTATTAAAGTAAATAAAATTTCATTAGGAAATATATTTTCATTTGTGAATTTATTTAACATTGGATAATAAAAATTTATATAAGTTAATTTTTTAGTTGTTAAATTTTTATTATTTGCATCTTCTAATAATCTACAAAATATATCACACATTAAAGAATAATATTTTCTAAAAATAAAATAATGTTGTGTAAAAATACTTGTTAATAATGGATAAAGGAAATTTAAATCTTTTGCATTTAATAATTGAATTGAAAGACAAAATAATATTAAAATACATGTACAAATAATATCACTATCATCTAAGGTATGTTTATCAATTGCATTTTTTTCAATTAAATTTTCAATATCATTTATTTCAAATGATATAATTTTATTTTCTATTAATTGTTTATAATGTGGGAAAATTTTTATTAGTTCTTCAATTTTTTGATTTCCAATAAAATTTATATATAACATTAAAATTTCATTGTTTAAATTATAACTTATATATTTTAAATTATTGAAAGAATTAATAAATTGTTGTCCTTTTTCTTTTATTTCATATGTTTTTCCTATATATTCAAATAAATATCTCTTAAATTTTTTCTCTAAATTATTATAATAATATTCATCAAATAATTCAAAATTAATATTTAAATTTTGTTTTGAATTTTTTATATTACTTAAATATAAACTATCAATATTTTCTAAAAAATTAAATGAATCAGTGAAACAATTTTCAATTGATGGTTTAAATTTATTATTTAATAATGAAATATATTCTTCAGTAAAAGAAAAAGGAATTTTATATAAATCAATAGTTTCATATGATTGAATAAATCTTGAAACAAAAGAATCAAATTTCATTGTATCTTTCATTTGTGTTAAAAAAGTTTTTTCTTCAGGAAAATAATTATATTTTTTAAATTCTTTATCAAACTGTATTGTTCCTGCGTCTAAAATTTTAACTATATAACACAAATTTTGATAAAAATAAATTGAAATTTTTAATATAAATTGATAAAATTCTTCTTGAATTTCTCTATTTCTTGATTTAATATTTTCATCATAATCCAAAAATTTTGTTTTATTTTGATTTTTTAATTTTAATTTGAATTCTTCTAATTTATTATATAATTTTTTAATAGACACATTTAGAATATTTTTTTCTTTTTTTGATATTCCTCCTGATTTACAATATTTTTTAACAGTATTTAAAATAATATCATTTTTATTATTTTTATTATAAACAACACCTTTATCAAGATCAATTAAAATATGATTTTTAATATGATTACATTTTTTAATTAAATCAGCATCATAATTATCATTAACACCAATCATTGAACTAAAAGTCTTTCCAACAAAAGGTGAATTTTCATTCATTAAAGTTTCAAAAGATACAGAAGCATTTATCCAATAATATTCACTATCATTCAAAGGATAATTTAAATTAATAAATGAATAAATTATTAAACTTAAATATTCCATATTTTTACTAAAGAATATTATATCTTTTTCTAATAAAGTATAAATAAATATTTCAACTATTACAGAACTTGAAAGATTATTTAATAAAATTTTTGAAAGATTACATTCAAAAATAGGATAACCAGATAATAAATCAAAATGTATTTTTGGTAATAATTTTTTAATTGAACCACTTTGTCTTTCATTAAATAAATTTTGATTCATAAAATTTTTTTTATAAGCTTGATTAGTATATGTTGTAGCTCTTAATATTGGAGCTTGAATAATATCTTTTTTATTAAAATCAATTTCAATATTTTGATTAATAGGTGATGGAGTAAAGGCAATAATATTATATAATATTATCTCAATAGGAATATTAATTTTTTTATTAAATAATTCTTTAACAATTTCTATTAAATTCAAAAAAGAATAAAAAAAAGGATATTCTGAAATAATACAAAAACAACAAGGAAAAAATAAAATTGTTTTTTTATCTTCTATATAATATTCTTTATAAAATATATAAGCTAATCCATTAATAGATTTTTTACTATTTTTTCCATCATGAGGATTACTATTAAATACAACTGAATAATTTATTGGTTTATTTCTTTTTTCATTATTAATTGAAACATATAAATAAGGTTTATTAGGAAAAATCATTTCAATTATTTGTTCATTATCAAGTGATATTTTTGAATAATTACTTGAAATATCATTTAATATAATTGGATATTCTAATAAAGGAAATTCATATAAATTTAAATTAGAATTAAAGTTATTTTGTTCCATAAATGATAATGATTCTGTATTTTTTCCTTGATTTTGATTATGATTTTTAATACTTGATAAATAACTTTTTATTGGTTTTTCATAACCTATTATTAAAAATTTATCAATTAAATATTTATCTTTTCCATGAAAAGGATATTTTTTTGCTTTTTCTTTTAAATTTGTTTCTGGGAATAAATTCATTTTTTTTTGAAAAATTAATAAACAAAACAAATATTTAATAATATTATTTATTAATTAAAAAAAATTTAAATAATTGATTTTTGTTGAAAAATAGTAATTTGATTTTCTTCATTTCTTTCTTCTGTTTTATAAGAAGGAGGTTTTAATTCATATTTACTTCTTTTAGGTTTTGTTTTAAATCTATTCCAATTTTTAACTCTTTTATCTCTATAATTATCCCATTCTTTTTTTCTTTTTAATTCCTGTTGTTCTTTTTCTTTTTCAGCTTCTTCTAAATCTCTTTCTCTTTTTTTATAAGCAAATTTCATTTTTTCAGAATATGCTTTTTTATCTTCAATTTCTTGAATAATTGTTTTCATCATTTCTCTTACTTCATCATCAAAAGTATCTTGAGGTAAAAAATTTAATCCTTTTGCTTTTCTTATTTTATTTTCTTTTTCTCTTTTCATTTCAACTCTTTCTTTTGATTCTCTTAATATTCTTTTAAAATATTGTTTTTTATCTTCATTCATTAAAGTTTTAAAAGCTTCATCTAAAATATGAAAAGCTTCAGAAGATTTTTCTTCTTTACATTTATCTGGATGAATTAATAAAGATAATTCTTTATATTTTCTTTTAATTTGAGAATCATTTGAATCAAAACTTAATTGAAGAACTTCATATGGATTTATAAATTTTGTATTTATTATTCTATTTATGTGATATTGTGCATTATTTTTTTCATCTTTTTCTTCTTTGTTTGTATTTATTTCTTTATTTTTTTCCATATTTTTTTTTAAATAAAAATAATAAAATGAATTTAATGCCTGAATATGAAAATTTCGAAAATGAAATAAATTTTTGGGATGATATAAATAATTATAATGATATTATTAATTCTAGACTTAAAACTCAATCTAATTCTTTCATTAAGAAAAAAATTAATAAAAAAACAAATATTCAAACATTACAAAAATTATATAATAAATATGATTATTTAATTAAAGAATATGGAAATAACGAAAAAAATAAAACTATAGAAACTCAAATATCAAATAAAAATAAGAAAAAAAGTTATTGGGAAATATTATATGAAGCTGATAAGATAAGAAATAAAAAATTAGAATTACAAAGAAAAGAATATGAGGAATTAAAATTATCGAATGAATTAAAAGAATGTTCATTTCAACCTAATATAAATTTCCCAAATAAAAATAGAAAAAAAAATATTTTAAATAATTCTTCAATATATGAGAGAAATATAAATTGGTTAATAAATAAAAAAGAGAATTTAGTGAAATATAAAAAAAAAAATGTTGATTGTTTGAAAAATTCATTTAATTATAAACCAAATATTAATAATATAGATGATAAATATATTGAATCTTTATTTAATGAAGAAAATAATATTGAAAATTATCCTGAAAATGCCTCATATTTAATTAGACAATATAATGTGAGAAATAATAAAAATAATAATAAGAAAAATCATTCTTTAGATAATTCTTATTTTATTCAAACGTCACATTATACTGGGAAAGATTTAGGGAAAAAAATTACTAATCATGATTTTAGTTCATTTAAAACACGAATTCATAATGAAATTCAAAATATTAAATAATAATTAATTTATAAATAATAAATTATATTAATATATTTAAAAAAAATTATTTTTATTTGAACTTTTTAAAAAAATAATTATTTTGACTATATATATATTATTCAATTTTTTTAAATTTAATATTTAATTAATCACAAATATGGAGGGCAATGATGGTAATTTATATATATATATTATTATTCTTTTCTAACTAAATAGAAGCAAATAATCAAAATTTAATTCAAATTGAAAATAATATATCAGAAATAAAGCAAAAATTAGACAATAAAGGTAAAAAAATTTTTAAAAATTTAGATTATCAAAACATAAGTAATATTTTCAATAGCTTGACACTTGGTTTTGAAAGAATAAAACCACAAGATAGATGGCCTTTTTACAAAAAATTAATCCCAACTTTTAATGAAAATATGAAAAAATTTTTATTAATGGATTCAACTTATAAAGATAAGATAGATAGAAATATTATTCAAGTTAAAAAGTTAATAATTGACTTTTATCCAAAAAACACTTTCAATAATGAAGTAAATATAAATGATAATTTAATAAAAGAAATTTTTGATATTATGAAAGAACTTTTAGAAAAAGATATTGAAGAAATTGGAATAAAAGTTAAAACATATTTAAATGACTGTTGCAGAGAAAAATCATTTCAAATATTTGCATTTAAAACTATATTAAATTATGTGAATACTTCTTTAAAATCAATAAATGAAATATTTGAAAAAAATATGAAAAGAGATTCTTCAAAAGAAAATATTATTAGTAATTGTTCTTTTAAAGTTATTTCTGATTTAACATCATATTCTGCTTTTTTTTATCAAAGTATTTATCCAAATCATCAATTAAATAATTTAAAAGAAGTGTTTAAAGGAGATATTGAAGAATATAAAAAAAATATTAAAATGTTATTAAATAATTATATTCCAAGAAATGATAATATAATATATACAAATGAACAATCACATTATTTTGAAGATTATTTAATTTTACTATGTAAAGGGATATGTTGTTATTTTTTTTTTAAAAGAATTGGATTAGAAATTGTACAAATTCCAGATTTAATTAAAACTATGAAATTTATTTTGGATAATACTTCAATGAGAGATACAACAAAAGATATTTATAATTATTTTCTTTTATTAAGAGAATCACCTCAATTTGTTGAAGAAAGGGAATATTTTCTTAATGAAAATAATTTTCTTCAGAAAGGATTACAATATACTGATACAAATCAAAATGAAGTTTATAAATTAATTTTAAAATATCTAGATTTAATTAAAAAAAAAAATGTATATACAATGAATGAAAGAATGAAAACATTAGAAAAATTAATTTATAAATTAAATAATTACCATTTAAATTTTGAAATAAAACTTCAAATTTTAATTCATATATCAAGTTATCTTGAACATTTCATAAAATATAATGTAATACAAGAAATATATTCTTTAGTTGATTTATTATTAAAAGAATTAAATTATTTTTTTGAATATTTGGTTAAATTAACATATGAAAGAGATCAAGCAATGTATTTTTTAAAAGAAGGAAAAAAGAAAAATAATAAAAAAGAATATTTATATAGAAATATGATTGAAGTTGATTTTAAAGAATCTAATAATGATAAAAATCAACCTACTTCAATTTTATTTGATATTTTATTATCAAATGAATATGATAAATATTCAATGATTGAAGAAGAAAAAAAATTAGGAGAAGTTTTCAATAAGACAATTGAAATTTTAAAAAGTCTTTCAAAAATATTTTTAAGTAAATTTCATTCACCAAAACAAAATATTCTTCAAATTAGAACTCAACAATATCCTCAAAATACTTTACAACAACAACAAAAAAAAAAAACAGATGATGAAATTTTAGATTCAGTTAAATATTATAATGAAATTAATATAAAGAGTAAGTATTTGTCCAAAATATTTTATAATTATTTACTTTTATATGAATTATTGTATAAAAATCATAAACATCCTAAAGAAGAAAATAGTGAAAATTTAATTGAAACAATGATTATTGATATATATATTAATTTTCCTCCTTCTCTTTGCATTTCAATTTTTAAACAATCGATGGATAAAATATTTAAATTAATACTATTAAATTCTCAAGTTTGTAATAATAGTTGTTGTATAAGTACATTATTAATTGATAATATATTTAAATATAAACAAAATAATGAACCAGCAATAAATAATTTAAAAAAAGATTTATTTGAAGTTTATTTTGATTATTTTAGTAGAAAAATTTATGAAATAGGGAATTTTAAAGAAGAATATGATATAAATTATTCTCAAAATAATGCATATTTATCATATACAATAACAACAATGAAACAATTATTTAAATATATTCTTTATTATTCATCAGAAGATTATGTAAAAAGTAAAATAACAACATTATTAGTTAATTGTATTCTCTTATCAAAAAATTCACAATATTTTGGAAATTATATTTATATTATAAGATGTTTATTTAAGTATTTAAATTTAAATGATAGAAATAATCCTGCACAATATGAATTTCATAGAGAAGGATTACATATAGTTTATGGTGTAATGAAATATATGATAAATTTTAAAGAAGCTTATCCTTTTCTTAAAGAAATGATTACTGAAATTATAATGATTCTTCCACTTAAATTTAAATATTTAATTGATTTTACTCATTTAATTTTTCCTTCTATTATAGATTCTTTAAGTATGACTCCTGAAATTATTCCAATTGGTTTACAATTTTTAGAACAATGGATGAATGCTTTATTTCACAAACCTGAAAATGTTAAACCTTATCTTCAAAAAAATATTCTTCAATTAACAACATTATTAACTAGTCATTTATATAAAAATTTAAGTATTTCATTAAATTCACTTAAATTATTATCTAAATTTGGAGGAAAAAGTAGAAATTATTTAGAAGATAAAGGAATTAATTCTAAAACATGTCCAACTCATATTATATTAATTAATTTAATGGAAAAAAATTCAAATAAAAAAATTGATTTTATATTAGATTATTTAGTTGATATATGTGTAAAAATTTCCTCAAAAAAATTAAATATAGTTACAGTTAGATTAAGTTTAATAATATTAAAACATTGTTTTATGACATTTATTGATCCTATAATCGATTATAATTATATTTTAAAAGTTAAGAAAGATATTATTAATAATATTATTCCAAATGATGAAAATTTCAATTCAAAAGGTTATTTTAGAAATATAAATGAAAATGAAGAACAAGTTAAAATTAATACTATTCAGAGACATTGTGAACATTTTGTTCTTGAAAAAATATTAAGAGGATTATTTATTTGTTTTACTTCAAGAGATATTGAAAATGAAACAAAAGATTTAATTAAATTTATAGCAGATTATTTTGTTATGGCAATGATTGCAAAAGATAAAAATAATAAAAATATGCATTGTTTTGAAATTGATCCAATGACAATATTTGATACAACTTTTGAATTTTTATTTACATATAATCCAA
>JAEEGL011641638.1_pt1 | contig 10866 bp, 8 predicted proteins | sample 9134231 | NCBI WGS metagenome assembly JAEEGL01 (sample SAMN16246548, study PRJNA631951) | gut metagenome | biome: gut microbiome; feature: rumen; material: fiber-attached | host: Bos | place: Iran: Karaj | collected 2018-10
GCAAAGAATGCATCAAACTGATAGAGCGGAGGTTATTTAATTATTATGTGGAAATTAATCATCTGGATTATTGATGTTATATCGATAATTGCTTTTGTAAAATTCGTTGATGTTAATAGTGCCAGTGATAAAACGGCTGCACTATATGCATTACTTATTGGTATTATGGGAATACTATTTTTTATGATTCCTATTCTCTCATTTGATTCTTTTTTATGTAATCTTAGAATTAAAAGACATAAGTATTATTTAAGAGCAAAATTTCCTGAAATTGATATTGATGAAATGACGAAAAAAGAAAGAAATAAAGTAATAGCAGAAGTAGACAATTTGGCATGTAGAAAATATATGCCATCAGGGTCTCAATTGGGCTATAGAAGATCTTTGATATCAATACTATTTATGATTTTAATAGCTTCACTTAAAACAACTGATTTTTATGAAAATAGAGAAAAATGTAAAGAGGAGAATTTAGAATATTTAAAATCTCGTCATCCAGAAATAGATTTTGATGAACCGACGAAGCAAGATAAGATTGTGATAAATGACGAGCTAGATATAATTATGTTTTTAAATTCTAAATATCAAGAATAATAAATAATATCAAATTAGATAAGATAATATAGAAAGCTTATTTTGAAACATATATTAATTTCATCTTACTATGATTTTAATAATACTGGCGATGAAGAAATGATAGAAACTATGTCAACTTTACTTGCCAAAAAAGATTGTTCTCTTTCAGTATTATCTTCAAATCCAGATAAAACAAAAGAATTATATAATGTTCAAGCATATGATAGATTTAAATTTTCAGAAATTAGAAAAGCAATTAAGCAAGCAGATTTGCTAGTTTCTGGAGGTGGAACATTATTTCAAGATATAACTAGTAAAAAAAGTATTTGGTATTATCTTGGAATAGTAAAACTAGCACAACTATATCACAAAAAAATAGTTGTTTGTTATCAAGGAATGGGTCCTTTAGATACTAAATTTTATAGATGGATGACAAAGCATATTCTAAATAAAAAAAGTGTAAAATTTATTGGTTTAAGAGATAATAAAGCAATTGAATTTGCTAAAAAAATAGGAATAAAAGAAAATAAAATTATCTTTTCTTCTGACATGATTTTTATGATGAAACCACCAGCTGCAGAAAGAATAGATAAAATAATAAAAGATAATGTTTTAAATTATGAACAAGGGCAAAAGCTAATTGGAATTTCAACTAGAGAGTGGAGTGACAAAGATAGAACTGATGAACTTGCAAAGGCTGCAGACTTAATAGTTGAAAGATATAACGCAAGAATAGTATTCTTTCCATTTCATAAACCTAAGGATGCAGAAATTAGTAAAATTGTAATGCATAAAATGAAACATGAGGATAAGGCATGTTTAATGCCAAATAGATATCTTCCTTCTGAGATTTTGGGCGCTATGGGAAGAATGGATGTAAATATTGGAGTTAGACTTCATTCTCTTATTTTTTCTGCATGTGGTAATGTGCCAACAATAGGAATTTCTTATGATCCAAAGATAGATGGATTTTTAGACATGATACATTTAAATCCTGTTTGTACTTACGAAGAAATGGATGCAAAGAAAATTGCTGATGAAGTTGGCAATAAACTTGTTAATAGAGATGTTAATTATGTGGAAGCAATAGAAGAATTTAGAAAAAAAGGTGAAGAAGCTCTAGAAAAAATAATAAATGAAATATCGTAGCGGCGGCCATTGGCCGCCATGTAACGGCGCCTTGTAGGGGCGACTATTAGTCGCCCGAAAACAATAATATAAAGTTAAAAGAATAGTACGTTTGCCGCTATAAAAAGGAGTGAAATAATTGTTATCTGAACAAAGAATAAATGAACTAAAAAATATTGCAAAACAAATTCGAAAAGATATATTGCTTGAAGTATATTCAGCTCAGTCTGGTCATCCAGGTGGTGCTCTTTCATGTGCAGATATATTAACGGCAATTTATTTTGCAGAAAAAAATGTTGAAGATAAAGTTGTTCTTTCAAAGGGCCATGCTTCTGCTGCTTTATATGCTGCTTTAGCAGAACATGGAGATATTCCTAAAGATGAATTAACAACATTTAGAAAATATGGAAGTAGACTTCAAGGCCATCCATCAACACATGCATTAGACAAAGTTGATGTTTCATCTGGTTCTTTAGGCCAAGGTCTATCTATTGCAAATGGAATAGCACTTGCAAACAGATTAAATAAAAAAGATGATCATGTATTTGTTATTCTTGGTGATGGTGAAATTGCAGAAGGACAAGTATGGGAAGCGGCTATGAGTTCAGCTCATTACAAATTAAAAAATGTAATTGCATTTTTAGATTATAACAAAATGCAAATAGATGGCACTAATGATGAAGTTATGAAATCTAGACCATTAGATAAAAAATTTAAAGCATTTGGATGGAATGTCCAAGAAATTGATGGACATGATTTTAATCAAATTATAGATGCTATTGAAAATGCTAAAAAATCTAAAAAGCCAAATATGATTATTGCAAATACTATAAAGGGCAAAGGTGTTAGCTTTATGGAAAATCAAGTTTCTTGGCATGGAAAAGCACCAAATCAAGAACAGTATGAAAAGGCAATGCAGGAATTAGTATAAATCATTATCTGGAAGGTGAAAAACTTGAATGCATATAAAAATCAATTGTTTAAAGCGTTAATAATTATTAAAAGAATGCCGGATGATAATCCAAATAAAATGAAGTTACTAGAAGCATGTAACCATCTCATAAATTATTGTAGGAAGCACAAAAAGAATTCGACTTATGATGTTGAATCATCTGGACTTCAATCAACGAATCCAAGAAGCACTATTATTAATTTCGTTTTATCCGTTGAAATGGGAAGCATAGAATCAATTGATTTCAATGAAATAAAAAACGAATTTGATATATCTGGAGAGTATATTAGTGATAATGTAAAAAATTTATTATCAGATTTATCGTTACTAATAGGAAGAAATGTAATAGTAGAAGATACAGACCAACTTGCTGAAACAATTAAAAATTGTGAAATTGAATACAACAATCTTGATTTTTATAATATTGAAGAGCAAAAGAATTTTGAAAATCGTTTATTAGATGCAAAATATAAACTTATGATATTGTTGTTAAAGCAAAACAAAATTCAAGAGGCCACAGCATATGCAAAAGAATTAGATGCTGATATGGAAATGTTTATATATGATAAATTTGCTGTTCGAAAAGATAAATTAATTAAAATAGGAAGAGAGGACGATGCCGTTTTTCTATCGAGATTTCTTGTTTATGGGACACCGCCATTATCTGACCTTAAACTTTGGGAAAAGATAGTAAATTTGGAATTTCCGTATGATGAGTACAAATTACCTGTTCAAGAGCCAAATGTAAAAAAACAAAAATCATTCCTTTCAAAAATGAGAGAAGTAATTTATACTTTAAGTCCAGAAAGGAAAAAAGCAGAAAGAAGAGCAGAAGAGCTATTACGTGAAGAAGAAGAAAGAGATAGAAGAGAAGAGCAAAACACGGGAGTGATTATCTGTAGAATTCATTGCGATAAAGAAGATAGAACCAAAATGAGTCAAGAAGATGTAAAAAAGATGGCTGAAAGATTGGAGCAAATACAAAGCGCAAGAAGGCAAACGCATACTCGAAGTTCGTCACAAGTTGTCAAAGTAATTTTTGAAGAAGGAATAACTGATATAGATTTTAAATTCCCGCCATTTCATAATTATTATACATGGTCTTTCGAAATGCCAGAGTCATTAGAAGTAATAGGAGGTTTCCATTCATCAGATAGAGTTACAATAAAAGATATGGATTTATCAAAGACTCATTTAAGAAAAATTAAACCCCACTCTTTTAGTGGCTACTACTATGGTAAACCGCGTGATGAGTATGCAATTCCTTTGACAATTGAAAGACTTGTGTTACCACTTTCATTAATTGAAGACAAAATAGGCCAAAACGCATTTGAGAGTTGTTTAATTAAAAGATTAATAATTCCACAAAAATTAGAAGAGTTCTTTATGGGAGAAAATGGAGTTTTTGAAGCAAGGTATAGACACATAGTAAGTGAATTATCCGGAATGAATGGAACAATAAAACCTGATTCTATAGAATACACTGAAGAGTTAATTAAAAAGCGTCAGGAAGCTATAGAAAGTGTTTCAGAAATTAGAGTACAAAGCATTGCAAAAGACATAGAGGAAATAAGATTACAGAGAGCAGATGGAGGAGATTAAAAATGAAAGCAACTCGAGAGAGTTATGGAGAAGCTTTAGAAAAGCTAGGAAAAAAATATAAAGATATAGTTGTGCTTGATGCAGATTTGGCTGAAGCTACTCAAACCAAGAAGTTTAAAAAGTTATATTCTAAAAGATTTTTTGACATGGGAATTTCCGAACAAGATATGATGGGAACTGCCGCTGGCTTTGCAATAGGTGGAAAAATTCCATTTGCAAGTACATTTGCAATCTTTGCTGCAGGTCGAGCATATGAACAAATTAGAAATGCTATTGCATATCCAAATTTAAATGTAAAAATAGCAGCAACTCACGCAGGTTTAACTGTTGGTGAAGACGGAGCTTCTCATCAAGCTATAGAAGATATTTCGCTAATGAGAACAATGCCTAATATGGTTGTTTTATCTCCTTGTGACGATTTAGAAACGAAGTGGGCAATAGAGTGGGCTTCAAAGTACGTAGGACCAGTATACATTAGACTTACACGTCCTAAAATTGAAAGTATTTATGGTGAAAATCCAGAACTTGTTGCTTGTGGAGATAATGAAAGAGAACAAAAAAGAAATTTAAAACCAAAATTTGAAATGGGTAAAATGATAGTTCACGGAAAAGGTGAAGATGCCACAGTATTTGCTACAGGAGTAGAAGTACAAGAAGCATTAAAAGCTAAAAACGAACTAGCAAAGCAAGGAATTGACATTAGAGTAGTTGATGTTCACACAATAAAACCAATAGACAAAGAAACAATAATTAAATGTGCAAAAGAAACTAAAAAACTAATTACAATAGAAGATCATAGCATAATAGGAGGCCTTGGTTCTGCAGTATGTGAAGTTTTGGCTGAAGAATACCCAGCAAAAGTAATTCGTATGGGAATTCAAGATACGTTTGGTGAGTCTGGCAAATGGCATGAACTTTTAGAACATTATCATTTAACAGCAAAAGATATAATAGAAAAAATATAATCACATTGGCATCCTATGGGTGCCAATTTTTTGTAGCGGCGACCATTGGTCGCCATATTTTTTGTATGAGGCTCAGAATATTACAAATATTACAAAAATTACATTTTTAATATTAATAACATTAATCACTTATTTCCGTAGGAAAGTGATAAAATATAGACAGACATTTTTATAGAAAAAGGAGAAGAAGAGTAATGAGAGCAAAAAGTTTAATTATTTTTATGATTACATTATTTTCATTATTTGCATCATTGAGTTACGCACAAATGGGAACAGTTGATAAAATCTCAATAACAGATTTTGGAACATTACAGCTAAGTATAGATTATGATGATTCATTAAGTTCATGCATGGATGTTCCTGCTACGATTGATACTCTACGTATTATTCCAGGTGAAAGAGTAGATGCAACTGTAAGCAATGGAGAATATGTGACGATTAGTCCATTAAATACTATTGTTGAAGGATTTGTTGATAATATCACAGAGAATACAATAGAAGTTGGCGGCGTTGTTTATAGCTATAATGGAACAATGAATGATGTTTATACTAACGATTATGTTGTTATGGAGATAGAAAACAATAATGTTAGAGTAAATAATGGTAATGCAGTTATTAAAATACTACCTACGACTGGAACTTTTGCACGTAATCAAGAACAAATAGATGATGATATTGCAGTAAATGATTTAGTTTTGCTTTCTGGGGTGTATACATCTTATAGCGATGTAACTGTTGGAAGTGTTTATACAAAAATAGATGTTGACAATGGTTACTATTGGATGGTTAATACAATTAATACGTACGACGTATTTGATATCATGTTTATTGAAGGTTTAGGTAATGGCGAGAATGCATATTTTGTTAGTTTAAATGACTATGATTACAGAATTACAGACGATTTTGTTGCATTTGAAGGTCTGAATAATAATAAAGAAGTATTACATGATAAATTAATGGTCAAATTATCTAACAATGAATACACAAATCATCAAGTGACCACATACTATAATTATTTAGGAATACCTGTAATGATTGAATTTGGAGAGATAGATCACGTTTCAAAAAATGCTGGATATTTCGCAGTAACTTCAAATGGAATGTGGAGTGAAGGTCAAGGGGAAGGCAGAATATGGAATGTAAGACTGGTTGGACAAGATGGTGTAGAAGACATATATAGTACAACTACAACTGTAATTATAGATGAGGCAGATGATTGCTTAACTTCTAGTGATCCTTATAGAGAAAAGACATCATTTATATGGATTGAGTTTGATGATGATGGAGAAACAATTAAAACAATAGTTGAATTACGTGATGGTTTAACTTCAGGAGACCCAGCATGCTACTTGGGTAAGTATGAAATTGTTGAACTTCAAGAGGTTGCTATGATAGATGGTAAAAAGCTTGGAAATACAGAATATACAGTAGTCGCAAGTGCATACTTTTATGAAGCAACAGCTTGTAGAAACGATGATGGTGAAATCACAGGATATGAAGTAGAAATAACAAATAGAAGAGATGAATATGATGGCTATACAATACCAGCCGGTACACTTATTGCGGTTGATGAAAATGGAAAGGTTAGGTATTTGTTTATTTGCAAAGAAGATAATGGCATTGCATGGGGTAGAGTATCAGCTATAAATTACAATAAAGAAACTATTGAAGTTGAAGGAACGGATGCTACGAAACTTGGCGAAAAAAGTGTTGATGGAGCCGCTAAGGGAGATTTAGTCGGATATAGATTAAATGGTCTTGGAGATACTGCAACTATTGTTACTGTAATTTATCCTGATGATTTATGCGATGAAAACATGTACATTGTTGATGGAAGCGTTGATGATGAGGATATCGAAGAAGGAGAAATTCCATTAGTTGGTGGTGGAATATATGACAAAGATGATGTTGAAAATCAAATCAAGAATTATAAGATTGTTCATGTAACGCTTAAAAAGGATAGCGAAGGAGTAGTTGCGATTAATTCAACAAATACATTAGGTGATAGGGGATTTGACGAATTGGAAGCATGCCTATCTAACTGGGATAGATTCTTTGTCGATGATGAAAATAAAGCAATCTTTGTTTTTCATGGTGTATTTAGCAGAGATACGGAATTAGAAGATGGAATAGTTTCCATTAAAGTTAATCCTGGAACAAATACATTTGGAATACTTACGGATATAAATACGAATACCATAGCAGTTGCTTCATTAGTTGATAGAAGTGGAGTTGAAAGTGCTTTTGAAGTAGTGGAAGGCTCATCATTACCAGACTTTTCAACAGGAGATAATCCAATTTTTGTTTATGTAGAAAAAGAAATGGTTGAAGTGGAAACAGAACCAATGTCTTATGAAGAAGTAGAAATGGTAACGGGTATTACAAAATTAGAGGATGGATTAGTTTGTGGAAATTATGAAATTGTTGAACTTCAAGAAAGAACACGCCTTGATGGGCAAAGTTTAGGTGATTATACAGTTGCATATAGTGCTGTGATTTTTGAATTGATTGTTCAAGATGGTGATTTTAATTACACAGTTGCGACTGGAAGAAATGAATATGACGGTTACACTTTCCCTGCTGGAACGTTTTTAGCAATCAATTCCAATGTTAGATATATTTTTACAAGTTCTATTGAAGGCCCAGGAGTACGTTGGGGTAGAGTTGCGGCTATTAATTACAACAAAGAAACAATAGAAATAGATGGCTCAGATGTTACAAAACTAAGTGAAAGAAGTATCGCAGGCGTTTCAAGAGGGGATTTGGTAGGATTTAATGTAAACGAAATTGGTGATGAAGCTACAATAATAAGAGTATATAAGGCATCAGATTTTACTGATGATAATATGATGATTGTTGATGGAAACGTTGATGATGAAGATATTGAAGAAGGAGAAATTCCACTAGTTGGTGGCGGAGTTTATGACAAAGATGATGTTGAAAATCAAATCCGAAGTTATAAGATTGTTCATGTTACATTAAAGCAAGACAGTGACGGATTGATTTCCATTAAAGCTGCGCATGCATTATCTGATAGAGGATTTGACGAATTAGAAGCATACCTATCTAACTGGGATAGATTCTTTATTGATGACGAATATGAGACAATTTTTGTTTTACATGGAGTTTTTGATAAGAATAAAATATGCATAGATGGTGAAGTACATAATGCAAAATTAGGAGATTTAGACTTTGATACTGAGAATACAGTTGTAGATTTAAGATTAATGTTGCAAGAAGCAGTTAATGCTAGTATAGGAAAAGTATGGACATATACAGAGCGTAAAATCATGGATATGAACGGTGATGGTGTTGTAGATATCCTTGATGTTAGATTGTTATTGCAAGAAATACTTAATCCACACGGAGAAGAAGAACCAGTGTCTGAGCCAGTAGCAGAGAGTGAACCGGCTTCAGAGGTTGAGCCAGAATCATTTACTGAGCCAGCAGAAGAGTCTGAGCCAGCAGAAGAGTCTGAGCCAGCACCAGAGATTGCACCAATAAATCAATCAGAACCTGCTATTGAGCCAGCACCATAATTACAAAACCAATATATAAATGGCGGTCTTTTGACCGCCATTTTTTTGTCTTTTTTGATATACAAAAGTAATATGCTCGTAATATGCCTGTAATATGTAACTTTTTTGTGTATTATTCAGTCTAAAAGTTGATTATACAAGCATTTATTGGTAGAATTTTAATTGGTAAATTGGACTTTTTATGTAGTCATAAATATATGCAAAGCATTTTTGGAGGAAGTTGATGATTGAATTTAGAAATGTAACTAAAGTTTATTCAACAGGCATAGCTGCTGTTAATAATACTAGTTTATACATTGAAAAAGGTGAATTTGTTTTCATAATCGGTACAAGTGGTTGTGGTAAGTCTACACTTATGAAAATGCTTATGAAAGAAATTGAACCTTCTTCAGGACATATTTACATTAACGGTATTGATATAACTAAAATCTCAAAAAGAAGAATTCCAAATTTAAGAAGAAGTATGGGAATTGTGTTCCAAGATTTTAGATTATTGCCAGATAAAACAGTATATGAAAATGTTGCTTATGCAATGCGTGTTATAGAAGCAGATCCTAAAATAATAAAAAAACAAGTGCCAAATGCACTTGCACTAGTTGGGCTTATAGATAAAGCAGATTTCTATCCAGAACAACTTTCTGGTGGTGAACAACAAAGGGTTGCTATTGCTCGTGCTATTGTTAATAATCCATCAGTTTTAATTGCAGACGAGCCAACAGGTAACCTAGACCCAGATACAGCATGGGAAATAATGTCGCTTCTTAATGATATCAATAGGAGAGGTACTACAGTCGTTGTTGCAACTCACGCTAAGGACATTGTAGATAAGATGAAAAAAAGAGTTGTATCGATAGACAAGGGTACAATTACTAGTGATAGAGAAAATAGTAGCTATGTCGAAGAACATGATGCAAATATTACTCAAAACCCACATGATTATTCTCATCTTTCTAAGCACAACTTCCCTTGGAGCAAGAGAAAGGTAGGTGCTTAGTATGAGTATAAATACAATGGGCTACCTTATTAAAGATGCTTTTGATGGTATGAGAAAAGATGTTAAAAACACTTTGATTTCTCTTGGAACAATGTTTGCGACAATGCTTCTAATTGCAGTTGCATATCTTGTTTATATGAACGAAAACAAATTAATTGATGACACGAAAGATAGAAGCTCAAACATTGTTGCTTATGTTGATGTTTCTGTTTCTGATGAAGAAGCTAAAAATATGGGAACAGAAATAGCAAATATTAGAGGAATTACTTCTTCAACATATAGAGACAAAGCTTATGCAGTAAATCTTGCAAAAAGCATGAACCCTATCATGGTTGAGGGCTTTTCTGATGAAGTTTTAAAAACAATTTATCCTGCTTACTATGTTATTACTTTTGATGATGTTTCTATGATTGAAAGTATGGTTCATAATTTATCAAAAGTAAGAGGTATAGAAGAAATTACAGTTAATGAATATGCAAGAGCAAAAGCTAGAGATGCTGAAATTTATAAAGCTGTTGCAATTTTAGCAGTTATATTTATCATAGAATTTTCTGTATTTCTTATGATGAATACTACAAAACTTATGATGTTCTCAAAGAGAAGAGAAATATCTATTATGAAATACGTTGGTGCTAAAAACAATTTCATTCGTGCACCATTTGCTATGAGAGGTGTATTTACTGCAGTACTTGCAGTAGCATTAACAGTATTGTTTGTATATATTGCTTATCCTGCATTTATTAAATCGATGAGCACTTTAGAAAATGGATTTAGTTTTATTTCATTTGATTTCTTGTTCAAACCATTAACTGCAATTTTATTAATTGTTGCAGTGTTTATAGGTTTGTGTGGAAGTACAACATCTATGAAAAAATATCTTGATGTTTAGGATTATAATTACAATGGCAAAATCGAGGTGAGATACAAAAGTGAAAATAAATAGAATAGTATGCTTCATTCTAGCTATAGTAATGTGCTTGCATTCTTCTTTGGTAATTGCTGCAACATCTAAAGAACAGCAATTAAAAGACAAAAAGAGTAGTATTACGAAGACACAAAATGAAATTAAACAAAATGAGCAAGAGCAAAAAACGGTTAGAAGCGAAATTA
>JAEEGL011670357.1_pt1 | contig 10866 bp, 11 predicted proteins | sample 9134231 | NCBI WGS metagenome assembly JAEEGL01 (sample SAMN16246548, study PRJNA631951) | gut metagenome | biome: gut microbiome; feature: rumen; material: fiber-attached | host: Bos | place: Iran: Karaj | collected 2018-10
ATAGAACCAAAAAGAACCCGAAATCTCATGCCATCACCCCTTCTATAAGATCGATATAGGCTTCTTCAAGGGTAGCCTTCTTTCCTTTTATCTCAGCAGGGGTACCGCCTGCAACTAGTTTTCCCTTATTTATGATAATGAGTCTGTCGCAAAGTTCCTCTACTTCTGCCAGATTGTGAGTAGTAAGAAGCACGGTCCTGCCCTCATCCTTAATTTTTCTTATAACATCTCTTAGCATTTTAGCGCCAAGAGGATCAAGCCCAACAGTTGGCTCGTCCATAAATATGATCTCAGGGTCATTAATAAGACCACGCGCAATCTGAAGCCTTTGTATCATTCCCTTGGAATATGTCTCTGCAAGATCATCTGCCCGCTCGTACAGATTAACGATCTTAAGTATCTTATCTATTCGTTCCTTTTGTTTTGCAGCAGGAATAAGGTACAGATTTGCAAAGTACCTAAGATTATCTCTAGCTGAAAGCCTTCTGTATACTCCCATTTCGCCGCCAAAGATAAAATTTATCTTTGGTCTTATCTTTTTTTCATCTCCAAATGTGTTGTATCCAAAGACCTTGCACTCACCCGACGTAGGCGCAAGAAGAGTTGTGAGCATTTTTATGGTAGTGGTCTTTCCTGCGCCGTTCTGCCCAAGAAGGCCAAATATCTCTCCCTTCTTTACCTCAAAGGAAATGCCGTCAACTGCCTTTATTACAGGCTTCTCTCTTTTAAAAAGCTTACCCTTTCCGTAAAATTCTCTTTTAAGGTCATGTACGCTTATGATCTTTTCCATAATTCCCCTCCTGATTGATGCGTATCTAAATGTATATTTGATTTGCGTCTAATTAGATTATAGTCTAATCTCCCCAGAAGTCAAGAAAAAAGCGAGGACTTTATTTCCTCGCTTTGATGTTTACATTATCAAGTCATTCTTAAGGCTTGTAAGCAGCCTTCCTATTTTTTCTTTATTTGCTCCGTAATATTTTGCATTTTTAACACGCTCTTCCGTAATCAGACCGGCTTCTTTAAGTTCAGCCATGTGATGAGATATAGTAGCCGGAGTAAGGTTAAGCTTTGCTGCTATGTCCTGACCCTTAAACTGGCCTTCCGCTGCCAGCATGGTAAGTATCTTATACCTTGTCTCGTCTGATAATGCCTTTAAGGATTTTACTTTATCAGTATTTTCATCCTCATTTTCACCTATGTTGTAGATAAGAACCAGCCTGTTGTGCGGTGTCCCGTTTTCATAGAAGAATCTCACCTTTTTAAGCGGGAACATGAGAGATGGCATGAAATAAAAATTTTCGTAAGGCCCTCTGTTTCGGAAGGTTTTCTCCATAAGGGCTTCCGATACAGACATGCCATCGCCTGTGTCAGCAAGCTTTATAAGCCTTTCTTTAAATGCCGCACGCTCTTCCTCTTTTTCTTTATAGGCAGCCTTAAGCTCCTTTGTATCCATTTCCTTTGCCAAGCCAAAAAAATCTTTAAAAAGCTTTTCACTTTGCCTGATTATCGATGCAAAGCCAAGGAAGCTGCCGCATTTATCACTGAATTTAGCGTATATAGCCTCAAGATCCCTGTCGCTTTTTAATGCCTTTTTTATATCATCTTCCGTAATTTCAAGGGAATCTCCGCCTAACATGCGAAATACTCTCTCATTTTCAGGCAAAGAGAGAATGTGTTCAAGGAAGCTCGCTTGCGTAAATTCTTTTTCAATGACATCAGGAATAAAGTCAAAAAGCAATACCGGGTCAAGCCCTTTGATCGCCTCAAAAGTCTCAAAAAGAAAGCGATACCTGTTCCTAAGACCATTTATCAATTCTGCGTCATAAGTTACAGAAAGCTCTCTTCCCATAAGAACCCCGAAGGCTACAAACAATGGCTCAAGCTCGTAAGCGTCCACATATATGCAGTTTTCACTTATTTTTTCAAAATGCATATGTTCTACCCTTGTCTATCATTTTAATTCAAGACATATTTTACCACAACATTTTCTACGTTGCACCGAGAAATATACGATTTAATCTGATTTTACGGATACATTTAAAATCATCAAATCTCCATAAATACATCTGTCTCGTTGCGGTCGTACTCTTTAAAGCCACAGCTTTCATATACATGAATGGCTCTTGCGTTATCAGGATATACCTTTAAGATAATACGTGTAAGACCAAGCTTTTCTTTTCCGTACTTTACCATAACAGGTATAGCCTCGCTGCCGTAGCCCTTATCCTGCTTTGCTGCAGTTATGGCGATGCCAAGTTCTGCCTCATTATCGTGCCTGTCCATAAATTCTATATTTCCGATAAATTCGCCGGTACTCTTCTCTATCATTGAATAGATCGGATCATTATCTTTCAGGTGATTCTGTACAAATTCAATCTCTTCTTCAAATGAGACAGTTTTCTTCATGCCAATAAGACGTCCCACATGCTCCTCATCATTTATCATGGTAAGGTAATCATTTACAAGATCCTCGGTTACTTCTACAAAATCAATCCTTTCTGAATCAAAGATCGTCTTAAACTTTGAAGCTCCAACAGGTGCTTGTTCACCCGTTTTTTCGTCTTTCCTGTAAATGAAGAAATACGCAGATGCAAAGGTTCCGATACCAAATACGGCTACTACTGCTTCAAGTGCTATAGGCGGAATCACCAAAACACCCGCAACGTAGAGCCCTGCCACAAAGTCCATAGCAGTATGAAGCGCTACAGCAAAGGGATAAAGCCAAAACTTCTCTTTATCTCTGCATGCATAAAAAACAAGCATTGACGCTCCCACATGAAACAATACCGAAAACATTCTTTCTGCGACAGCAATGGCAAGACTCCCAAAAGAATAGGCTGCAAGCTGGTCTGCTACTACCTTTAACTGATCAACCTGCTCCGGCGCCACTGCCTTAACCTGCTCTACCACCGCGCCAAAAGTGCCTGTATTTATCATAACTGCGTAAATAATATTATTAAAGAATGTAAGTCCCAGCAAAAGGATCACTTCAAAACAACCATGGCCGATACCGTGAGAGATTCCAGTCTCTTTGTTTGTGCGATTTTTAAGTACAGTCTTAAATACTACAAAGCGCCCTGTCTCCTCAAAGATTCCAGGAAAAAGTCCTACTATAAATGCCCAGAGTATCGGTTTTGAAGCAATAAAAGCTCCAAGTGCATGATTGGGGTTAATAAGCAGATTTTGAATCGGCTTTTCAAGTATCAGTGCAAAAACCAGAAATGTACAGGCTCCAAGAAGGATCGTCGAAAACTTATCCTTAGACCTTATCTTCCATACGATCGCTACCGCAACAGGCACAACAGTAAACATCAAAAGTCCTGTTATAAAGGCTGCAAACTGCATTCCACCAATCATCTCAAATTCATTCATACAAAAAACCTCCCTCTTTTTTTACATATGTACCAGGTACCTGTGTAAATTTTTTACATACGTACCTGGTACATATGTCATCATTTTCCAATTTCTTCCAGATAAACTTTATGAGCATAAACTACAGTTATAATGCTTACAAGTATTATAAGACCAAGCGCCGCAAATGTTGACACTATTGAGCTTTCAAGAACAGCTCCCAAAACAGCCGAAAGAAGGCCCGCTATCATGATCAAAATCGCTCCAAATCGATTGGTCTTTTGCCATGTAGTTTCGTTATACATACTCCAGGAGATGCGAAAACCCACAGCAGAATTGATCCTGGTCTTAGTCATATAGTTTCCAAGAACTATCATAAGGATTCCCATGAGGATGACCGAAACCTTTCCGATATCAACCGGACTTTTGACCATATCAGGGGATGCCACAAAATCCGCATACACCATAAATGCGTGCATAACCGTAAACATAACTGCCATAGAAAAGCCCACAACAGACATCACCTTTGCATTGCTCATGCTCTCTGCTGCCGCCTTTTCATCATCTGCTTTCTTTGCTTTTTTCTCAAAATAGTTTATAAAAAGCGTCCAAAACAGAGACATAATGATTATAATAACCGGGAAAATCAGGTTTTCATACCTTGAGCCCCATCTGTCAATATTTCCCTCAAAATCCATATGCATAGGAACGCTCTCCGGCAAAAACTGCACTGCCACGGCAGTTCCTATAAGTGTAATAAACGATAAAGCCCACATTGCTTTTTTCATAGCTATATTCCCCCCTTATTTAAGATTTGAAACCATTTATCCACATGATCAGTTCCTGAAAGACCGATGTGTTGATCTCATAATAAATAAAATTCTTTTGTTTGTATTCCATAATAAGGTCTGCGCCCTTTAGAAGCTTCAGGTGGTAAGAAAGAGCCGCCGGGCTAATATCAAGCCTTTCTGCGATCTCTCCCGCATTCATGCGCCCTTCCTTAAGCATCTCAAGAATCTGCCGCCGCTGGGCATCTGCCAGCACCTTAAAAATATTGTTTTCCGCCATTTACATCTTCCTGCTTAAAGCTATTTAAAAATATTTTTAATTACAGCCTAATATTATAGCTGCTGACCCAAAAAGTCAACAGCTATTTAAAAAAATTTTTAAACACCTGTACCAGGTACCTGTGTAAAAAATTTACACAGGTACCTGGTACATATGTAACTTTAAGAATTTTTCCCTGGTGAGTAAACACGAGTCGATAACTTTAAGCGACCCGTCCCATGGTCTTGTCATTTCATACGTATGGTCATACTCAAAGCCAAAGTGCTCTGCTACTTTCTTTGACCTGATATTATCCTGATAATATCCATATGTAAAATCAACAGCTCCAAGCTTGTTGAAGGCAAGATCTAAAAGGAGGGCCACCAATTCTTTACCATAACCCTTACCCTGATATCCGGTTGCTATGGCAATACCGGATTCGTCAAAATGACCGGGTGAGGGTTCTTTTATTGCGCAAAGGCCGATAGCCTCATCAGTTTCTTTGTCAGCCACAAAATAAGCAAAATGATCCTTTTGAAATTCCATGCTCCTTTTGCACCTGTCAATAGCCTCTTCTTCTGTAAGAGTTGGCGCAAAAAGCATCCATTTATAAACTTCCGGATCTCCCCACACATTCTTCAGCATGGATCTGTAATCGCTTTCCTTTGCCTTTCTAAGGATTATATGCTCTCCTTCAAGTCTTTCATACATACCCCTCATCTCCTCATTTTACTGTTTCACTATGTAATCTATATTACCACGAAATAAATGATACACAATAGCTGTTTTATGCTAAAATTATCTCATAACATACATATGTAAAAAAGAAGGGAGACATGAAATGAGCATCCTGGCAGCATTTATGGTTCCGCACCCGCCGCTTATTGTGCCGGCTGTGGGAAAAGGCGGTGAAAAAGAAATAATCGAAACGACCCGTGCTTACGAGCGGGTGGCTGACGAGATTGCGGCGCTCGCGCCTGATACCATTATAATTACAAGCCCTCACTCCGTAATGTATGCAGATTACTTCCACATTTCTCCTGGGAGCAATGCAAAGGGAAGTTTTGCAAGATTTGGAGCGCCTGAAGTCTCCTTTAAGGAAGAATACGATAAAAACCTGACAGATATGATCTCTGACCTTGCTGAAAAAGAAGGGTTCCCTGCCGGGACCCTTGGCGAAAAAGATCCTGCCCTTGACCATGGCACCATGGTACCTCTTTATTTTATAAGGCAAAAATACCGTGGCGGGAAGATTGTAAGGATCGGACTTTCAGGTCTTACCCTTGCGGAGCACTATCATTTTGGGCAGATGATCGCTGCCGCCGTAAATGCGCTTGATACAAAAGCGGTCATAATAGCAAGCGGCGACCTCTCACACAAACTGCAAGAATACGGGCCCTACGGCTTTGCAAAAGAAGGTCCGGAATATGATAAACGGATCATGGAAGTTTGTGAACGCGCTGACTTTGGAAGGCTTTTTGACTTTGACGAAACTTTCTGTGAAAAGGCAGCTGAGTGCGGGCACAGGTCCTTTGTCATCATGGCGGGGGCATTTGACGGTATAGCCCTTAAGGCAACAAAGCTTTCACACCAGGACGTTACAGGTGTTGGCTACGGCATTTGCACATTTTACCCCGATGGGCCTGATCCCGAAAGGCATTTTCTTAAGGAATATGTGGAAAAACTTGAAAAAGAGCTAAAAGAAAAGGCTGAAAAAAGCGATCCTTACGTAAAACTTGCAAGGGCATCAGTTGAGGCCTGGGTAAAGCAAAGGCGCAAGATAGAGATCCCTAAGGGGCTGCCTGATGAAATGTATAACAAAGAGGCAGGCACTTTCGTATCCATACATAAGCAGGGGAAACTGCGAGGTTGCATCGGCACCATCGCGGCGACTACTGACTGCATCGCTGAAGAAATAATCGAAAATGCCATGAGCGCAAGTTCAAAGGATCCGCGTTTTGACCCTATTACTGAAAGCGAACTTAAGTATCTTGATATAAGCGTAGACGTGCTTTCTGATGCAGAAGATATCGACTCTCCGGCGCAGCTTGACGTAAAGCGCTACGGAGTTATAGTAACCTGCGGTTATAAGCGCGGTCTGCTGCTGCCTAATCTTGACGGAGTTGATAATGTGGAGGATCAGATCGACATTGCAAGGCGTAAAGGCGGCATTGGGGAAAATGAGCCTTATAAATTGCAACGATTTGAAGTTGTAAGGCATTATTAGAAAGGGATAGTTATGGCAAAGTGTGAGGTTTGTTTCAGACATTGTAATATAGAAGAAGGAAGGCTCGGCTTTTGCGGAGGAAGAACCGTAAAGGACGGTGTCGTTAGCCCGTTTAATTATGGGAAGATCACAGGCCTCGCCCTTGATCCTATAGAAAAGAAGCCTCTTGCAAGATTTTTTCCCGGAAGCCTCATACTATCTGCCGGCAGCTTTGGCTGTAACTTAAGATGCCCATTTTGCCAGAACTATGATATCTCGTGGGGAGACGAAGCAAAAACCTTTGCCGAAAGGTGTGAATATGTTTCCCCTGAAGAACTTGTAGATGTCGCTATAAAAACACAGTCCAAAGGCAACATCGGCATTGCATTTACCTACAACGAGCCGCTTATCGGCTACGAGTATGTCCTTGACTGCGCTAGCCTTGCAAAGAAATCAGGCCTTAAAACCGTTATGGTAACAAACGGAACGGCTGAGATCGGCATTCTTAAGAAGCTTGCGCCCTATATTGACGCCATGAACATTGACCTTAAGGGCTTTACGGACGATTATTATAGTAATGTACTTGGCGGAAACAGGCAGCAGGTTTTAGATTTTATTACGGAAGCTGTAAAAAGCGCCCATGTGGAGCTTACCACCCTCATCATTCCCGGTGAAAATGATTCCGAGGAAGAAATGCGAAAGCTTTCAGCCTGGGTGGCAAAATTAAAGAATCCTGACAGTGAGAGTATCCCCCTTCACATATCAAGATTCTTTCCAAGATTTCATATGACTGACCGGGATGCCACGCCGGTTAAGACCGTATACAGGCTTGCAGAGGTTGCAAGAGAAAACCTTAAGTATGTGTATACAGGGAATTGCTGAACATGACAGATGTACCTGGTACATATGTCATAAAGTTTCAACATAGAGTTTTTCTGCATCCACGCAGCCTGTTCCGTCTAAAACATGGCTGATCTCACGAGTGCAAAAGCTTACGGCTTTATCAATATAGTCTGTGATAACGTCCCAATTCAGTAGCTCCAGATCTTCTTTGGCGCAGGGCGGTGCAGCTATCTGCGCATTAAAATTGCTAACCACCCGTAGTAAGGACTCCGGGTCAATCTCTTTATCTGGCACCTTAGAAAACTTCGGCGGAACGATAACAACGTCATGTTCCTTTTGCAAAAGATAATTAAGCCGCATGTAATCCCTATAAACTTCACGGTTCTTTTCTATTTTGATCTCTTTATCGTATACCCTGACAAATGGATGGCAAACGTTATGAAACCACAACGCATCCTGCATTATGTGGCAGCAGTAACCGATGTGGTAATCGTCATTCATCTTGTCTGCATGCTCGGCAGCGTATCTTGAAAAATTAAAGCCTTTGATACCTTTTTCCGAAATCGTATCAAGATAGTGGAGCTTGTGATAACTGCCATCTTCTTTGTTGCCTGTATCAGTAGCAAATGCCGCGCCAAGCAGAAACATATTCAGGTCTTTTATATTTATATTTTCAGCCACTTTGCTTGAAATGATGTAATGTAGCATTGTAGATGCCATAATGATGCCTCCGGTATACATATGTCATTATTTTACATTTGCATTTATTTCTTTAACAATCTCCAATACTTCAATATCCCCATCGGCAAGAATCTCAACGATAGGTTCACTGCCATCTTCGTTCGGACCGTTAAGCCAGTACTCAATATGTATACTAACCTAAAACCATTCCTTCGCTGCTTCCCTTCGGGTAGAAAAGCTCTGAATACTTATCATTATCGTGGATCTCAAGTACTTCCTTCATGTTCCAGATAAGGTTTGCCTTGGCAAATTCGTCTCTACTCATCCAGAAAACCCTGCCTTCTTCAGAAGACTTAAGGGTGCCTGAAAACTTATCCGTTTTATACATAAGCACAAGATATCTTGCGCCGTCATCCTCAATCCAGTCCTTAAAACCAAAAGGAACAGGATTCTTGATATCAAGTCCCGTCTCCTCCTTCATTTCTCTGACTACGGCATCAAGAAGCGATTCGCCCATTTCCACGTGTCCGCCGGGAAAAGCGATCCCTTTCACACCGTGCCAGTCTTTTTCTTCAACAAGAAACTTATCCCCATCGCTGATAACGCAAAGGTTCGTAAGCTCTACAATGCTTTGTCTGCTCATATTTTTCTTTCCCCTGAATCTTTACATATGTACCGGGTACCTTTGTCAAACTTTTACACAGGTACCCGGTACATATGTCATTATTTATTGAAGCTTGTCTCAAGCTGCTCTGAAAGATCGGCGATCTTTTCCACTTCTGCGGTGATGTTTACAATGGCGCTGTTCTGCTCTTTTACGGTGTCTGAGATACCGCAGAGGGCTTCTTCGCTGTCCTTTGTGCTTGCCACCATGGCGTCCATGTTCTTTTTGATCTCTTCAAAGCGGTCTTTTACGTTGTTAATGATCTCGTATTCTTTAACCGCATTTTCCTTGGCTGCGTTTGCAGTAGAGGTGATGCTCTCAAATACCTTTAAGATATCGTCAACCTTTTCAACGCTGGCGCCTGCTGCACTGGCCCCGTCTGTTATCTCCTTGGCTACGCCGCCGATACGGTCTTTAAGCTGCTCAAGGATCTGTCCGATGTTGCCGGCAGCTCCTGCGCTGTCCTCTGAAAGCTTACGGATCTCATCAGCGACTACCGCAAATCCCTTACCATGTTCTCCTGCTCTGGCTGCCTCGATGGAAGCATTTAAAGAAAGGAGGTTGGTCTGTGATGCGATGGAGTTGATCTCATCAAGAATGGATGTGATCTTGTTCATCTCATCAAGAAGTGACTCAGTAGAAGTCTTTGCACCGGAAACCGTATTTTCCATCCCGATAATGAAGTCCTTAGCTTTAACAATGGCCTCATTTCCGCCGTCTACGGCGTCCATAACACCCTTAAAGCCTTTATCCATTTCAAGAGCTATCTTATAATTTTCATCTATATCTTTGTCTGCATTTTCAACTGCTGTAACTACAGAAGATGCAATGTTTGCGGTAGTCTCCATAACCTCGCCCATCTTTTCCGTAGCGTTTTCAACGTCCTTTGAACCGTTTACGAGAACCTGCATCTCATCCTTGCTCTTAAGGATATTTGAATTAAGATTTACCGAGATGTCAGTTGCAAGGCGGGCGTTTTCCTTAACCACATCAAGAGTGGCTTCCGTCTCTTCCACCATAACAGAGCCACGTTTAACGCATTTATAAAGCATAACGGCTGTAATAACAAAAAGCGCAAGCTTGGTGATACCGCCACCAAAGCTACCTTTGTATCCGTCAATGACCCTGTAATTTATAAGCAACATAATAAACGAAAGAACGGAAAAAGCGATAGAAAATATCCTGATGATGTGCCTGTCAAAATATGCGGCAGCCATTGCTAGAAGAACGAAGTTTGCTATGAAAGCAATGCTGTTACCGCCGTCAAGCCAGGAAAATACCAGAGTTCCGATAGCAGGAGGCATGACAATGAGAAGACCTTTTTTCATGTCATCAAGCTTAAGGTTAAAAGCCACCGTTGAAATAATGCCGCTTAAAACCATAACTATGGTCTCATTGATGGTAGACTTTGTAATGCCGTAATTAGAAAAAGCCAGTCCGATAAGTGCCACAACCGCGATCCAGATAATTATAAGGTTGGTTTTGTGAATACTCTTCATATATAGCCTCCCGTATTTGGTTTTCTTATACAGAAATTATAATTTATTCGCACGGCATTGGCAATATAATTCCCACAACAAAAAGACCAAACGTGGGTTCACCGTCCTCCGAAAGGGAGCCCCCTAGGGAACCCCTCGCACTACTTTAAAAACGAAAGCAGCTCTTTTATATGTTCTACATTTTTGCTACCGACAATTATATGATCACAACCGTCCAAAGCAAATTCCAAAAGTTCATTTAGGGAGTGTTCTTTTAACGCATCACCCATAGCTAGAGGCATACTTGCTACGGTCTTAAAGCCCAGCTTGTGACATGCCTCGGCAAGAGTCAATGCTTTGCCATTAACATGCTGGCTAAGTACTGTCTGAGGATAAGGGCAAAGCATGTTGTACTCAAAAATAACGTACTTTAAATGGCTTTTCCCGCCGGCTACTATGTCCGCATGCCTTTTCAACTCTTCAAGCTCAAAGTGCCACTTTACATCCTCCGGTTCTTCTCCCATAAATTCAAGAGCGATACCATAATTTCTGATCTTATTTTCCGTCACCTTACCCTCATACCAAGCAAACAG
>JAEEGL012770541.1_pt1 | contig 10866 bp, 4 predicted proteins | sample 9134231 | NCBI WGS metagenome assembly JAEEGL01 (sample SAMN16246548, study PRJNA631951) | gut metagenome | biome: gut microbiome; feature: rumen; material: fiber-attached | host: Bos | place: Iran: Karaj | collected 2018-10
GTCATAATCGACCCTGCGGCATGGTCGGCACTGCTGTAGAGGATATTGAAACTGCTTTGCGACACCTCGTACTTAGCCGTTTCGGGATTGAGTCTGACGGTGAACGACGTTGCTCCGTCGTTATAATCCCACGGTCCACCCCACGACGGGTTGATGGTGATGAGGTTGGGATAGTACGTGCCATTGACACCCTCTTTGACGATGGTATAAGTCATCTCGAAAGAGTTGGAGAATCCGAGTGCCGGTTCAGCCCCTGTATTGGTGAGGTTGCTGAAGGGCGAAGCGATGACGGCTCCGTTTGCCGAATTTTTTCCATAGACATTGAACAACTCCACGCGATAGACGCCTTTGTTCTCAATATCGCCGTAGCAGAAGTTATTGGCGTTGAAAGGAACAGACTTGCCATCCACTTTGATTTCATCGATACGGACGAAAGCATCGGGGTATTTCTTGCATAGGTCAATCAGGTCGAGCGTAAAGACCATACCGTCCTTGACACTACCTTGATAGGTGAAGGAGTGCTGTCCGTTGAGTTCTTCAGGAGCCAGCTCATCCACGAGCACATCCCACACACCGCCCCAGTCAGAGCCGCAGGCATTGAGCTGCACCTTGATGGCAGCATCCTTGTCGGCCTTCGATTGGCTGTAGTAGTTGAGCGAGTACTGATAATCATCGTTATTGAGGATACCAATCTGCAATCCGTCTTCTGTGAGGCTGAGGATATTGAGCGTTCCGCTCTTCACGGCCACCCAGGTGTTGGCGCAGAGCACGTTGATGTCGATGGTGATGGTCTTGTTCTTCTCGTCGATGGTGAATGTACCGTTCTCGTCAGTGACTACACCACTATCGTTGATGCGGTGGATGAAGACCGTGCCATCCTCCTTGAACTCCATATAACCATAGTCAACACCATAGGTGTAGCCAATCCAACCATTGTTGGTACCCATCTCCCAGTGGATGTCCTGGTAGGGGTTAGGCTCGTTGTTGGTCACGGTGCCCCAGGTGTCGGTCTTGCCCCACTGTGTGAACGGACCTTCCCAGACATGCTGTTTGCCATCCTGACCGTTGTCGAGATACCACTTGGTGTAGAGCAACGACTTGTCGAAAGGCACGTTGCGAGCCACAGTGACAGGTCTGACGGCCATGGCCTCATAGACGGCACGTGTGGAACGGTAGCCGGTGGCAGAGGTGAACTCATAATCGACAGCGAACTGGCTGTTGTTGACATTGACCGAACCGGTGAGGTAGTAGCCGTGCGTGCCCTCTTCGCTGACCCCTGAAGCCACGCGCTTGCCGGCAGCGGGGAGGAAGATGCTGTTACCGTTGGGACCCGTCACTTTGTATCCCTCCACTCCATCTTGCGTGGTCCACTCGGTGGTGCAGAGACGGAAGAGTTCCTCGAAGAGGTCGGCCGAAGGCAATGTGGCGATACCGCCGGTGGCGATGTATGCCAGATCGCCAGGTGTCTGATAGATATTCTCCGAAGCATAATCAGCCGGGTCGATACTGGGGTTGACACCTGTGAGGTCGCCGAAACCGAACTGTCCGCCGAAGTCGGTCTCACTCTTGGCACCGATGTTGCGCTTCGCCCATTTCACGGATAGGCCGAGGTCAACGAAGTCGTTGTCAGCGTTCCACTCGAAAGCACCCGTGGTGAACGATTTCACATCGCCGTAGATGACGCTGGTGCCGAGGTCGAGGAAAGCAGCATAATAATAAGTGGTAGAGGGCAGCAGACCCGCTTTGGTGACATTGAAAGCATCGAGTTTGTCAGCCTCAAGACGCAGTCCGGCACGCACCGCCTCCTGGTCGGAGGTAGCAGCGATGACGATACCGGCCTTGGCCGTTTCAGGATATTTGGCCGCAGCGCCCGCCATGGTGGCCTGTGCGTAGTCAACAGCCGTGGCATCGCCGGTGGTGATGGTGGCATCGGTGGTCACGAGCGACTTCACCTCGCCCCTGTAGGTCATGCGTCCTTGAAGGGTGACGAATGCCTGATAGTAGATGGTCTGTCCGACAGACAGTCCCTGAATCGACGCAGAGAATTCCGCACCCGACGCAGCGCCGAGGGTCTCGGTGAGCGCCGTGGCAGAGTTGCCGTAATAGAACCCCGTGGCATAGGATGCCGTGCTCACATTGTCGAGTCCGGCCACGGTGCCGTGGAAGGTGGCCGTGGTGGCAGTGACGTCGGACGAGCCGGTGACGACAGCCCCGTCGGTGAGCAGGGGTGTGGTGTTGGCGTAGTAATCGTCTTCATCGCTGCACGAGGTCATCGAGGCAGCGCCCATGACCAATGCCATGATTCCGAAAAATATTTTGTTCAGTTTCATAATCTGTTTGATTTGAGGTTATTCAATCGTAATACTTTCGATGGTGCAAGCGTTCTTGTAAGAGCCTTCAGAGTCGGGGTCAACAGAGGCATAACCCACATACTGCATGGTCATGGTGAGCGCAGAGGTAGCATCGTCCCATTTTACGGTCGAGCCGGTGTCGTTGGTCCATGAGATGGTATAGGTGCCATTGCCGTTGACCGTGATGGCACGTGCATAGTCAAAGCACTCCGTCTCCCATCCCTGCTCACTGCCGCGGTTGCAGCAGAGCACCATCTTGGCGGGTTGTGTGAAGGTGAATCCATGAAGAGTGAGTGTCACCTTGACCGTCTGGTTCTTCTTGAGTTTGAGGTCGGCCGGGTCGATGGCATCGCCACCGCCACCCCACGGGTTGTAAATCTGGCAACGGAAATACTTGTCGGATTCGATGTAGTTATTCACATTATCGGGGTTGAACTTCACGTTGATGGGACCAGACTGTCCGCCGCCCACAGGCTTGTACGTGAGGTTGACCACGAGATAGGTGTTGTAAGCGCCCGAAGCGTCTTTCTTGTCAGGAATACCGATGATGAGTTCCGAACCCGGGTCGCACTTAAACACCTGCCATTCCTGTCCTTTCAATTCGATGACACGGTTGTCGCCCGTGACGGTGAAGAAGGACACCTCCTGGTCGAAGACGAGTTTCGACTCGTCGATGGTCATGGTGCCGCTCTGTTCGCCCATTTCGTAGGTGTACGTGCCGTCCGACTTCTTGTTGATGGTGAATTCCACATCGGCCACCTCTTCGCCCCATTTCGGAGCCCAATCGCTGCCGTACTCTCCTTTGACGATGCCTTCCCACTCACTGGTGCCGCCGTTCCACCACATCCAGTCGTATGCCGCCTCGTCGCTGACGAGGAACGTCATGGCCGAGCCAGTGTAATTGACACCGTTGATGTCGGTGGTGAAGAGTCCCTCTTCGAGGTTGCTTATCTCAGGCAGAACAGGTGCCGACGGTTCGATATATCCGGGTTCGTCGGTGGGTATTTCAACTGTACCATTTTTCACATCCTCGGCGATGAAGTTCCAAATAATCCACCAGGGTTCCACAGTACGCTTCGTTGCCAGTTGCAACATATAAGGTGTGAGTTCGGTGATGATGACATCGGTGGTATAGCTGTCGCAAGCACCGTCGAAACCGACATTATGCATACTGTACGTATCGGTGAACGAGATGACGGGATAGTTCTTGTCGCTCAGGTTGAGGTTGAATTTACCCGTATGGGTATCTCCGTCTTCGGCACGATACTCCGTGATGGAACATCCGTTGACATCATCGAGCGAGAAGATCATATACGAATCCATATAGGGGCTGTCGGCGGGGATGAGCCAGTTCTCAAAGCCCGGATCCCAGTTGGGCACCATGTGGTTGATGCCGAGTTTGGTGTCGCCTGAGCCGTCGTTGAGCACATCGTCGGGGTTACAGTACATCACCGGACCCGTACATTGTCCTACGCCATAGGCTTTGTCGCAGGGCACCCATTTCTTACTGTGTCCCACACCTCCGGTGAGGTATTCATAGAGCGGGTCTTCGAGCAGTGCCATGTTGTTGGTCGAGATGGTGAACTGATAGGGTTCGCCATACACGACGCCCCCTCGTGTGTCCACACCGAATTGCACCTGGTAAGTGCCCGCGAAGGGCAGTTGCAGTTTCACCTCATGTCCCTGGCTGCGCCCGTTGGGCTGTGTCCAGTAGCATGAATAGCTCTTGTCGAGCAGACTTTTGAGCGTGACGGTGTTTTCCGCATCCACATCGACGGTAAAGGCGATGCCCTCAACGAGGTCCTGCGGGTCGAGGTTGCGGTCCATCAAGCTATAGTCATCGGGCGAGCAAGCTGCGAAGAGCAGCGCTGCTACCGCTGACAAATATATTGATTTTTTCATGTCGTTTTTTGTTTTATTGATTATCATCGTGACTATAGTGGCTATAGTATCTATTTACTATTACCATCCGGCATTCTGTTTGAGTACGCCGTTTGAGAGCTGAATCTGCGTGAGAGGAATCTGCTGGAAGCCACGCTTCGAGACGATGTTATCGGCCTTGAAGGTGACCGTTGCTTCATTGCCGCCGTTGAGCACTTTCTCGCCCGATGCTACGATGGCACGGGCCGCCACGTCAACACCCTGACGGAGGAGATCCCAATAACGGATGCCCTCGAAGGCGAACTCCAACCGGCGCTCTTCCATGATGTTATCCTTGGTCACGGCTACGCTGTTGTTGGGCGTGTTGATGCTGCCATCCGCATTCTCGGTGGCATAGGCGCGGTTGTGCACCTGGTTGAGGTATGCCTGTGCGTTGCTGCTGCCCAGTTCGGCTGCCATGAGGAGCACGTCGGCATAGCGCATGATGGTATAACCGATGGGCTGCGAGATTTGGAAGTCGCCAGCCATCAGACCGTCGTAATAATGGGTGAGCGACCATGAGCCGGAACTTTCACTCTGATGATAACCTGAACGGGCCGTATATTTCTTATTGAAATAGCCGGTATATTCGCGTTGGTCGTTGATGGCACTCTGATATTCAGTGGTCGAGGCGATGCCCTCGCCTTCGAGGTCGATGACAGAGGCCGTCAGACGCTGGTCACCAGCGGGGAACGACTCGACGAAGTTCTTCGGCACCGTGGCACCGCCCCACCCTTGTCCGTAAGGAGCCTTGAAGGTGCCGCCGCGGATAGAGAACATCTGGATGGCATTGTTGCCGCCCGCATTGCCGTTGTAGTCGGAGGTGTAGTTGAACTTCATGGTCAGGATATTCTCAACGTTATCCTCACCAGCGTATGTGCTGACCTCGCGCCATCCTGTCTGGTCGCTGCCTTCCCATGTGGTGCTGGCGCAATACCAGAGATTTTTGTAGAGAGGTACAAGCGCATATTCGCCGCTGTTGATGATGTCCTCGAGTCCTTGCAGCACCTCGGCCTTGGTCACGCCAGCCGGTTCTTTTCCATAGACGCCGGTATAGAAGAGGTATGCGCGGGCCATCATGGCCTTAGCGGCATAGCAGGTGATGCGGCCGTCGTTGGTTGACGATGAGGCTTTCGGATAAGCGTCGGCTGGGATATTCTCTGCCGCATATTTCAAGTCATCGAAGATCAGCGCATAGACATCATCGGGGTTGGCTTGTGGCACATTCTCCGTTGAGGGTTCGGTGAGCAGGGGCACATTCTCAAACACGCGCACCATGTCAAAATAGAGGATACCGCGAATGGCGCGGGCTTCGCCGATGAGTTGTCCGTGCGAGGCTTCACTGTTCCATGCAATCTCATTCTCTTTGACAATCAGTTGGTTCACGCGGTAGATAGCCGCATAATAACTCTCCCAAAGGGTGTTGTGGAGGTTTTGCTGCGAGTTGTCCTCGCCGATGTCGAAGCGGTCAACAACGGCGGAGTTGCGTGCGTCGTTATTTCCCGTACCACCGAAGCACTCGTCGGAACAGAGTTCGGAGAGGTAGTGGAAAGCAAATGTCGGTCCGTTGGACACGGTGCGCTGCCATCCGTCGTAGCAGCCGATCAGTGCGCGTGAGGCGGCCGACTCGCTGGTATAGAAGTTGCCGGTAGTGCCTTCGGTCTTCGACTGCACATCGAGGAAATCCTCTCCACAAGATGTCAGTCCTAAGGTCAGCAGGCTGAGTGCAGCTATGGATAATATTGTTGTTTTCATATTCCTGTTTTTTTAGAATTTAAGATTCACGCCGAAGAGGAAAGTGCGGGGACGCGGATAGTAACCGTAGTCGATGCCCGACACCCAGCCGGAGTTACCATAACCGATTTCCGGGTCCATGCCATCGTACTTGGTGAATGTGAAGGCATTCTGCACTTGTGCATAAACACGGCACTGAGAGATGTATTTGCAGTTTATCAGCTTGGCGAAATCGTAGCCCAGCGTGATGTTGCTGATGCGGAGGAAGTCGCCATCCTGTATGAACAGGTCGGAGAACTGATAGTTGACATTGGTGTTGGTGACGCGCGGGATGGTGTTGGATGTGCCTTCGCCAGTCCAGCGGTCCAATATTTTCGTGGTGTAGTTGGCAGTGGTGGTACCCACATTGCGGTAGCTCTGCACGATTTGGTTGCCAGCGGAACCATTGGCAGTGACCGAGAAGTCGAGTCCGCGCCAATCGAAACCGAGCGTGAAACCGTAAGTGAAGTCAGGCATACCATTGCCGAGGTTCACCTTGTCATGTTCATCAATCACGCCATCGTGGTTGACATCGTAGTATTTCACATCGCCGGGTTGCACGTTGGATTGGAGCACGCCATTGCCCGCTGCAATCCAGTCATTGATTTCCTGTTCGTTTTGGAAGATGCCGGCCGTCTTATAGCCCCAGAAGTAACCGATGGGCTCGCCGTTGGAGGCGCGGTAGAACTCACCTGAGTTGTCGTAGAGCACCGAGCCGGTCTCGCCGTGAATGATGCCATCCTCATTGGGTATGTTACCTACCTTATTTTTATTATAGGCGCCGTTGACATTGACAAAATAATGGAAGTCCTGTCCGATGCGGTCGTTCCAAGAGAGTCCGAGTTCCACACCGGTGTTGACCACGTCGCCGCCATTGATATAGGGTGCGCCGGTTCCGACGGTAGCGAGCACGGGCGGTTGCACGAGCCAGTCTTTGGTCGATTTACGATACCAGTCGAAGTTGACGTTCAACCGCTGGTTGAAGAACCGGGCATCGAAACCGAAGTCGAGTTGCTCAGACGTTTCCCATGTGATTTCGTCGTTACCGATGCGTGTGGGCACGGCACCCCACATGTCAGCGTCTGAACCGAGTGTGCTGCCGAAGTTGTAATAATAGTTGTTGAAGCTCATGGGAGCCAGATACATATAATTGCCGATGTTCTGGTTACCTACCTGTCCCCATGAAGCACGGATTTTGAAGTAGTCCATCACCTTGAGCACGGGCTCCATGAAGGGTTCGTTAGACACCACCCAACCTGCTGAGATGGAGGGGAAGGTACCGAAACGATGTCCTTTCGCGAAGCGCGAGCTGCCGTCGTGACGCAGGGTAGCAGTGGCCATATAGGTCTCTTTCCAGTTCCAGCTGACACGTCCGAAATAACTGACCATGCGCTCCTCGTCCCAGGGATTGCCGCTCACGGAGAGTCCTTTCTCCTGGCTGGTTGCGGTGCCGTTGCTGAGCCATGCGTACTGCCAGGTGTCGAAACCGTCGCGGAGGAATCCGTTAGAGCCGTACATGCTCTGTCCTTCGGTGCGGTAAATCTCATAACCAATCATGCCGTCGAGCGTATGTTCGCCGAGCGTTTTCTTATATGATAAGGTATTGGTCCAAGTGATGCCCCATCCTTCGCCGGAACTCTGCGAGGCACTGGTGCGTGTGTCTTGATAGCTGTAGATGCTGAAGTGGTAGAGCGGTCCGTAGCCACGGTAGTTGTTGGAGTTGTAGTTCACACCAAGTGTGGTACGGAATTTCAGGTCTTTGATGAATTCCATCTCAGCATAGAGGTTGGCCGCAAGGGTGAAATTCTTGCTGAGGTTGTTGTTGGTGGTCATCATCACACCGTAGGGGTTGCCGTCGGCGTTGTACCAGTCGCTGTCGGAAGTGTCATTGTAGGGACTTCCGTACTTGCCATTATCGCTATAGACGGGAGCCAAGGGCGATGTGCCAAAAGCGGCACGGAGCGAGTTGTTGTATGCGTTGCCCACGCCCAGGCCGTTCTTCTTGGTATAGATGAGCGACACTTGCTCGCCCACTTTGAGGAATTTGTCAATCACCTGGTAGTCGGAGTTGACACGGAAGTTGTAGCGTGAATAGTTCGACACGTCCTTTCCGCCGACGATACCTTCCTGCGTCATGTAACCCAGCGAGAGGGCGTAGTTGCCTTTCTGGTTGCCGCCGCTGATGCTGAGGTTGGCGCTGTAGGTCTCCGCATTGTCTTTGAACATCTGGTCAATCCAGTCGGTATCGATGACACCGAGTTGATTGCCGTCGGCATCATATCGCCAGATGCTCTTGATGTTGTTCCAATTATAGAGGGCATTGCCTGAGTTGACGTTCTGCTCGTCCATGATGGTCATGTACTCCTGCGCGTTGAGCATATTGATTTTGCGCACGGCATTCTGTATGCCATAGTAAGCATCGAAAGCGATGACGGAGCGTCCCTCCTTACCGCTCTTGGTGGTGACGAGCACCACACCGTTGGCCGACTGCGAACCGTAGATGGCAGCCGAGGCGGCATCTTTGAGCACATCGATGGACTCGATGTCGGCAGGGTTGACGGTCGAGATATCGCCGCGCACACCATCAATAATGTACAGCGGGCCACTGGAACCTGTAGTACCGAGACCACGGATGTTGACTTTCATCCCCTCGCCGGGTTGTCCCGACTGCGAGATGATGGTCATACCCGGTGTCTGACCTTGCAGGGCTTGCAAGGGGTTGGAGGTGTTCAGTTTCGCCACATCGTCGCCCTTCACTTGCAGAGTGGCGCCGGTGACGAGTTTTTTCTTCTGTACGCCGTAACCGATGACAACGACATCTTCGAGCGAGTTGGCTTCCTCTTCGAGCACGATGTCAAGGTGCGAGCCTGTGACCTTGACGTTTTTGGTGACAAATCCGATGTAGGAGACGACCAGTGTCTGTCCCTCCTCGGCATTGATGGAGAAGTTACCATCAAGGTCAGTAACCGTGCCTGCCTGAGAGCCTTGCACTTGAATGGACGCTCCGATGAGCGGTTCTCCATCGACAGCCGATGTGACCGTACCGGTGACCACCTTAGCGCTCAGTTCACCCGCTTGCAACACATTCATTGCCGGGAACAGCAGCAGAGCCACCAAGGCAATTTTGCAGAGAACATGGTTCTTGCAATAGTTTTCAAACGTTTTTAGCATAATGAAACGATAGGTTTTTAAATATTAAGTGAAAATAGTTGTAGCAGTTGATGATTTCCGGTTGCAAAAGTACGACAAATACACGAAAAAAGGCACCCCTTACGGAGTGCCAAAATGTTTCTTTGATATGTATGATTTGTTATCTGACGGCCGTTTTATCGCTGCTTTCACGTATTTTCAGGATCATCGGCACCACTTCGTGATAGATTTTGGTGTCGCCCTTGATATTACGCATGAGCAACTGACAGGCTTTCACGCCCTGCTCGTATGCTTGGTCCATGATGGCGGTGACCTTGGGCGAAACGAACTCAGCCGCATCGCCGTCTGTGAATCCGATGATGGCCACATCCTGCGGAATACGCAGGTTCAATGTCTTGATGGCATCGAAAACGGCATAGGTGATGATGTCATTGAAGGCGAGGATGGCATCGGGGCGCCGGTCGGACTGTAGGAGTCGGAGTGTGGCCTCGCGAGCCTCATCGAAGTCAATCTTTCCGCAGACCACAAGTTCCCGTTCGATGGGTATGCGGCTTTCGCGCAAGGCCTCGAGGTAGCCGTGCTTGCGCCGTCGCACCATGTCGAGGTGGTTGGGACCGCCGACGAAGGCAATACGCCGGCTGCCCGTGTCAATCAGGTGTTGTGTGGCTTCTTGTGCCGCCACATCACCGTTGGCCACCACGTGCGAGAAGAGTTCTGGCAGACAAGTACGTGCGAAGAAGACAAGGGGGATGCCCATGTCATGGATTTCGCGGAAATGCGCATAATCGGTGGAGTCTTGCGCCAAACAAGCGATAATCCCCTCTACGTGAAGAGAGATGAAACTGTCGATGGCCTGTTCTTCGCGGCAGTGGTCTTCATGGCTGTTGGCAGAGAAGACGGAATAGCCCTGACTGCGTGCATAGTCCTCGATGCCATCGAGCACAGCTGCATAATAATGGGTGACCAAATTGGGCAGCACCACTCCAATCACCTTCGGAGCCTCTTTGCGCAGACTTTGTGCAAAAGGGTTGGGTCTGTAATTCTTTTTTTTGGCCAGTGCTTTCACTTTTTCGCGCAACTCTTCTCCCACTTCGTGGCTATTGCGCAGCGCACGTGATACCGTTGCGATAGACACACCCAATTCTTCAGCCAAATCTTTTAAAGAAGTGCGTCTTTTTTTCATGAGTAATGATATAGTAATGATAATTTGATGCAAAATTAGGTAAAAATGTGTTTATTCGCAAACGTTTACGTATTTTTTCGGCCGAAAAATGCATTTTTTTGTGCAAGAGTAATATTTTTGCAGTAATTTTGCAACGGTAATAAGAATGAGTAATGAATAGTTGATAATAAGTTAGTTAGAAATTTTACTCCGAAGTTGTTGTGAAACAGCTTCGGTTTTTTGTTTTTGGGGGGGTGTATAGGCGTGGGAGAAAGAGGATAGATTACTGTCTGCATTAACCAAAAAGACATAGTTACTAAGGAATGACGAAAAGGCGAGGCTGAAACCGTGGTTATAGTAAGCAATGTCTGGAGTGCTAAAGTATCGGAACGACACTCTACAATTAACTGCGTTGCTATAACAACTGCCACCCCGGTGCACTCGGTTAGATGCCGTGGTATTGTTGATGGGGTCGTTTATTGGAGACTTGCTGTAGTATTTTTCATCGTA
>JAEEGL014654528.1_pt1 | contig 10866 bp, 9 predicted proteins | sample 9134231 | NCBI WGS metagenome assembly JAEEGL01 (sample SAMN16246548, study PRJNA631951) | gut metagenome | biome: gut microbiome; feature: rumen; material: fiber-attached | host: Bos | place: Iran: Karaj | collected 2018-10
ACAAGACTATCAAAAAAAACACCTGAACGTGAACAAGCACAAATCACATGATAACCTGATTCTTGTAGGTCTCTGATATGAGGAATTAGGAAATAATAAATCATTGAGTCCGTCGTACATAGTACTAGAATATTATTCAACATTATATCTCCTCTTATTGTCCTCTTACTGATACTCTTTGCCAAGCACAGCAAACACCGTACGGAACATCGTGAGGATCTCCTTAATAAAGCTGAAATGACTTATGCTGTCTAGATTCCATTTCATCTTTGAAGGCAAAACCTCTTCCATATAAACCTTGTCCACATCCTCCGCTTCATTCAGCAGCTTATCCTCATCTTTATACCGGATGCTGGCTTCGCTTGTTATGCCTGCAGGCATAAGGAGAGTGGCATTGTATTCCGGTTTGTACTGTTCGACATATCTGCTCGCTTCAGGCCTGGTTCCGACAAAGGACATATCCCCTTTTATTACATCAAACAGCTGCGGGAACTCATCCAACCGATGACCGCGAAGCTTTGCTCCGATCCGCGTGATACGACTGTCGTTCCCCACTGTCACTGCCGATCCGAACTTATCCGCGTTGTTCACCATTGTCCGGAACTTATGGATACGGAATCGTTTTCCATATGTGGTGACCCGTTCCTGTCTGTATAACACGGGGCCGGGACTGTCTGCTTTTATCAGGACCGCGATCAGCAGCATAGGAAGGGCAAGGATAATCAGCAGAATAACGGAGGCCAAAATGTCAAAAAGCCTTTTCAGAAACAGCTCTCCGCGTTTTCTATTCAGCACTTCCCAATACGGTCTTACTTCCGGGATTTTCATAAAGTCCGGCAGTTCTTCCCATCTCCGCAGCATTTTATCCTCTGACCTCTTTTAGAACAGTTTTCAGGATCCAGCAGACATATTCCACATCCTCGTCGCTCAGCAGCGTATGCAACGGCAGGGTAACAAGGTTATGATAGTAATCATATGCATTCGGATATTTCGAGCAGTCTCTGCCGTAGGCAGTCATCATCGGAAGCGGTTTGTAATGCACATTTGTTGCGACTCCCTGCTCCGCCATTTTCTCAATGATTTGATTTCTGGTTTCTGAACTGATACCGGGAACGCGAATAAGGTAGAGGTGCTTGGAACTGTCCATATCTGCAGTCCGGTGTACAAGATGAAAGACTCCCAACTCATCGCAGACGGAATCATACTCTCTGATTATTTCTGCCCTTCGAGCAAGAAGATCCGGATAACGATCCAGCTGTCTCAGCCCGATGGCAGCCATGATATCCGTCATGTTGCACTTATACCAAGGACCTATAATATCGTACTCCCATGCTCCGAGTCTTGTTTTTGCAAGAGCATCCTTGTTCTGCCCATGAAGAGACAGAAGCTGGAACATTTTATAGATCTCAGCATTATCTATGCCTTCCAGCGGCCGCCAGGCGGCTGCGCCTCCTTCAGCAGTCGTAAAGTTTTTCACCGCATGGAAAGAGAAAGAACTGAAATCTGCTATTGCCCCACAGTTTTTCTTTTGGCCTCTAACGAGTCTTGATGCGCCGAGGCTGTGGGCACAGTCGGCCACAACCGCTACACGACCAATTGCATGCTGAATGCAACTGCTCAAGTCGCCCAGAGGAGTCTGATCGCTTTCCACCGGCTTGAAGAGATTCTTTTTACGCTCTGCTATCTCAAATATCTTCTCATAATCACAAACGATACCACCGATGTCCACCGGGATGATTGCCTTTGTCTTTTCGGTTATAGAAGCCTCAAGCTGTTCATAATCCATCTCCGGCATGTGCGTGACCGGATCGCCGTCCCTCTGAATATCAATAAACTTTACGGTTGCTCCACAATGGATGGCAGCCGATGCCGATGCCGTATAGGTATAAGCCGGGACAAGGACCTCGTCCCCTTCCCGGATGCCGAGGATCCTAAGATTGAGTTCTTCTGCTGCTGTAGCTGAATTCAGGCATACAACGCGGTTGCTGTATCTCTCAATGTTCTCGTGAGTGGTGCAGTCAATGTCATTGCAGCCGGTTTCAATAAATGCAGCAAGGCGGCGTTCCAGAAGTTTGGTGCGGGGTCCAGTGGTTATCCATCCGGATCGCAGAGTATCTACAACCTCTGCAATTTCAAGCTCTGTAATATCAGGAGGACTGAATGGAATACTTCTCTTCTCCATTGAGATTCTCCACCTTTCTTTTCATAACATGCCAAAAGCAGCTCCTATGGTCCGCGGTGGCCGAGGGAGCTGCTGTTAATATCTCAGTTGCTTTCTGCAGAAAACGCATTGATCAGTTCGTCCAAATGGACGGGTTTGAGAATGCAGTTATTTATTCCTGCCTGCAGGGCTTTTTCTGTTTCTTTCTGATCCGCATCTGCCATCATGCCGACTATGCGCAGGTTTGAAAATCCGGGGATCTGTCTTACAGCCCGAGCGGTCTCAGCGCCGCTCATGGATGGCATCGAGTAATCCAGAAGGAGAAAGTCCCATGCATCAGGGCCTTTTTCCTTGAGGCGGTCTATAGCTTCTGAACCGCCGGATACGGACTCGGTACGCATGCCGATCTCGCGAAGGGTCTCTTCCGCAATGTTCCTGTTCAGGACAACATCATCCACAATAAGCACTTTTTTCCCTTGGAGGCTTTCAAGCTTCTGCTTTACAGACTCCTCCTCATTCTCAGAAAAGAGACTCATATTCAGCTGTTTCTGCTTATTGGGAACATAAGTGGGGACGACCGTCTGAAGACAGAGTTTGACGCCTTCATCCGAATTGCGCTCTATCGCTTTGCGCAGAAGATCGAGGCTTTTATTGAGCTCCGCAAATGTGATAGGATCATCTTTCTCAATAAAAATAAGGGAGTTGTCTGTTTTGGTCAGTGTCTCGCTCTGGATGAGGAGCTCCTCATAGAGTTTTTCTCCCGGGCGGAGGCCGGTCTCTTCTATCTTAATGTCCTTATCCGGAACGAGACCGGCAAGACGAATCATGTTCTCGGCAAGATCCAGAATCTTCACGGGTTTTCCCATATCCAGAACAAAGAGCTCTCCGTTCTTTGCCATGGCTCCGGATTGAAGAACGAGCTGGGAGGCCTCTGGGATCGTCATAAAATAGCGGATAATCCGCTTATCTGTCACAGTAACGGGCCCGCCGGCGGCTATCTGTCTGCGGAAGAGCGGAATCACCGAACCTGCAGAACCGATGACATTCCCGAAACGGGTGGCAGAGAAAGAAGTCCGGCTTCCTGCAGCAGCATGGCTCATGACGATCAGCTCGCACATACGCTTGGATGCTCCCATTACATTGGTTGGGTTCACAGCCTTATCTGTGCTCACCTGAATAAATTTTTCCGCACCGTACTGCTCAGCAAGTTCAACGGAATTCAATGTGCCGAAAACATTGTTCTTGACGCACTCGATGCAATTCTTCTCCATAAGGGGAACATGCTTATGCGCCGCAGCATTTATTACAACCTGGGGATGATATTCCGCAAAGACGCGCTCAAGACCGACTTTATCCACAACAGAGACTATCTCTATCCGGATATCAAAATCCCGGCCGTAACGCAGGCGGAGCTCCTGCTGGACATCGTAGGCACCGTTTTCATAAATCTCAGCAATGATGATCTGCTTCGGGGCCATTCTGGCCAGCTGCCGGCAGAGTTCGGACCCGATGGAGCCACCGCCGCCCGTTATGAGAACAACTTTATCTTTGAAGTATTCCTCTGTTCGCTCGTCCTTCATCTCAACGACTTTGCGGAAGAGAAGGTCTTCAATGTCAAACTCGCGCAGACGCACCTGGCCACCCTTGATCGATTCAAGTGCGAGGAAATCATAGAGCCATATTTTGCGGCCATATGGCGAGTATCGCTCATAAAGCTTCTTCAGAGTATTCGGATCAGTATTGGAGATGGCAAAGACAATCTCCTGAATACCTAAACTCTCGAGAAACTCCGCATCAATCCTTGACTCGTCCAGAACGGGAAGTTCGTGGATATATTTGCCGATCTTAACCGGGTCCTTGTCAATGAAAGCAACCGGGATATTGGTCTGGTTCTTGGCAAGCATATCCTCCGCAAGGCTGATGCCGACGGTACCGGCACCGACTATGGCAGTCCGAATCTTCTGGGTCTCATTTGCCATGTTCGGCATGACACTGCCGCGGGTCATCACTCTGAGTAAAAACCTGCAGACTTTTCCTCTGAAATCATCACTGCCGCCGCACTTATAGGCATAGCGGTAAGCCATCCTCATGGAAAGGACAAGCAGGGTATCTGTTGCGGCAACACCAAGGGCACGAGCAAAGGAAATGGTCTTGAAGAAGGGGATGTATTTCTGTATAAGGAAATACACAAAGAAGCCCAGAAATGACGAACCAAGAATTGTGAAATAGGACTGGATGCCCCCATAGCGCCAGATCTGCTTATAGACGCCAAACAGATTGCGGCAAACAAAAATGACCAGCACAGCGAGCAAAACATGCCAGATGAGCTCTGGGATGGTAAGCAGCTCGCTGCCCCGGTAATATATGAACTCAGCTGCGAAAACAGTCAGCAGGATGATCAGGTCATAGAGGACCAGCACCCAGCTGATATTGCGCCGGTTCATCGCTTTTTTCAACTTACTGATTGGCATAGGGGAATTCTCCCATAAGAATGTGATAAGGATCAGAATCCTCCGATATGCTCGGGATAATATGAGGGAATCCTGTTCTTCATTCAGGTTTTAAGAACGCGGAGTACCCTCCGGTCAAATTTGCGGAGCAGCTCACTCCCATCCTTCTCCGCCGTGATCACTTCTTCCGCAGCAGCCATATTGGGAGAGCGGTCGGTCGTGTTATGGCAGTCGGAACCGATGAAATGGAAAAGGTCTGCCCGCAGACTCTCCATTGCGAGATCACAGGTGCTCTGCCGCAGAAAGAAAGAAGCGTTCACCTGGCACAGGACCCGCCGCTCTTTCAGCCGTTCGAGAAGTTTGGGATCTCTCAGGATACTCATATATCTGTCTACATGGGCTATAACGGGAATGACCTGCAGATTATTCCAACATTCCTCGATCTCTTCAAGCATCGATTCGGACCAGGGCGACACAGGCGGCTCAATGAGGAGAAAATGTGTACCTTCGAGGCAAAGCATTTTCATTTCTTCTGCGCCACTGATCCCGGGGAAAAAAAGCACCTCAGCGCCGAGCCGGATCTCCGGCCAGCTTTCTTCCGGCACCATCCTTCGACGAAGATCAAGCCAGGCCTTGTTCCTGCGTTCAAGAAAGGATAGGGGATCTTCCTCGTCAGCATAAAAATGGGGCGTGGCGCAGATAATGTCCACCCCCTGACTGCTGCTTTCACGGAGCATCTCCAGAGAATCGAACACATTCGGCGCCCCATCGTCTATACCGGGGAGTATGTGGGAATGAAAATCTACCATGAATCAATAGTAACTATTATAGTAATTCTTATACTTGCCGTACTGATACTTCTTTGCAGAGCCCTCAAGAGCTCCGTTAATAACAAAGCCCAGCACATTCACATTTGCATATTCAAGCTGAGACATGCATTCTGCCAGCAGCCCTCTGGGACAGGCGTTCTCACGGATGACAACAAGCATACCGTTGAGCTCGCTCGATACCGACACTGCATCCACAACGGCACCGACAGGAGGCAAGTCGAGCACAATATAATCATATACGGTCGAGAGTTTTTGCAGGAGAAGGCTCATGCGCTTTGAGTTAAGGAGTTCGGAGGGGTTGTTCGGAGTCTCTCCGCCGGGAATAATGTCGAAACTGATATCTGTATGCTTTCCTGTGTACTTTTTCCTGGATGCGTTGATGGAATCCGATTTTGAGAGAAGCTCGCTCAGGCCTGGAGCCTTTGCCACTCCGGCCTTCTCGTGAACACTGGAGCGGCGCATGTCCGCATCAATGAGCAGAACATTCTTGCCCAGCTCAGCAAGTGACCAGGCCAGATTGATGGCTATGGTGCTTTTGCCGTCGCTCGGTTGGGCGCTGGTGATACCAACCATAAAGCAGGAGCTCTCATCGTGCTGAGAGGACTTTATCATATTTGTGCGAAGACGTTTGAAGGCTTCTTTTGCCGCAAAGCTCAGATCTTCACAATAGCGCTCACCTTTTCGGTGGGATCTGCGGACCTTTTCTTCGCCGGTGTTTTCTGCCATAATCTCTCAGCCCTCCTTCTTTTTATCTCCGTAATAGGAGGAATAGTAGTAGCCTTTTTTATCTGAAAGACGCATGTCCGGGATAAGGGCGAGAACCTTAATATCCGGATAAAGCTTGCGCAGGTCATCCGATGAATGGATGACAACATCGTTTCTTTCCTCTATCAGAAAGCGAACCGTGATTATCGCTACAGCAATCACAGCCCCAATCAGGAAACCGATGACTGTGTTTTGTGTATAACTTGGTGCAGAGCGTCCCGCAGGGACTATTGCATAGTCCACGATGCGGACAGAACTGCCGTCCACAATCTCAGCGATACGCGAGGGCAGAACTTCGGCAATGACATTGGCGATATGCTCTGCCTCAACGGGGCTTGAACTGCGTACGACCACATCAAACGCAGCTGTGCCTGCTACAGTTTTTGTAGTGATCATTTTTGAGAGACTTTTATATGAATACGGAAGTTCCCCTTTGGCGATAACATCCTCGAGAGTTGTCCTCGACTTGAGAATATAGATATAGGTGTTAACTAGAGAATTCGAGGCAGAAAGTTCGGAGGACGAAATAGAGAAACTTGTTGACCCGAAAGAGAAGGAACTGTTGTTTACAAAGAAGGATGCGGTAGCATCATAGGACGGTGAGATGAAAAAAAGCGTGAACGCAAAAGCCGCGGCAGCAGCTATCGCGGCAATCAGTATGATCACAAGGGTCTTTTTCCAAAGAGCCTTGACAAGTTTCAGAAGGTCTATTTCTATTTCATTATTTTCCATGAGCTACTCCTTCGGGAGGAAGAAATAAGTAAAGAGCCGTTAAACTGTCTCAGCAATTCCTCGATGAGGGTCATTTCAGGCGACTGGCGAGAATGCGGTCAAAATATCCGGGATCGTCTTTGAGAATCTGCTTCATAGTTTCCCGGATGGACAGTTCATCGAAGACTTCATCGAAGTAACCGAGGGACTCCATCCTGTCGTATATAAGCTTGCCGATGAGTGTATAGGCCTTGCCGGTAAGCTCAACGCCATCCGAGGAGATCTTAAAGCTATCGGGGATCCTTTTATCATTAATATTGTAAATGTCTTTTTTTGTTGGTTCAATGCCTGCATCTGCGAGGCCATCCCCCATGAGGTATTTCCGGACATTCACATAGCGGTTGCCGAAGGCCTGCATCATAGCAGTATCTATGGCATCCATATATGCGGACGAATAAACCTGTCCATTCTGCCCGAAAACACCAATTACCAAGAAACGCTCGGGATTGACTTCCTGCCTTGCCAGCAGCGCCTTTACCTGGTTTACAAGATCATTGGCAGACGTGAAACTGCCGTATGTTCCGATCCAGACAATGTGGATATAATCGCGATACAGATCAGAAGCAGCAGTCTTAACTACAGTTCCCGCATTAACAGCGGTCTCCTCGCCCGGTTCGAGCCTTGTGAAATAATACTGATATACACCGAGACGCTGCGATGTAGCATCGATGGAGAGCGTTCCTTCTATATCACCGATGAAGACATTGTTGATGCCATTGCCTCCGCCGACAAGAGGCCCGACCTTCCGTCCGCTATCTGAAACAAGCCGCACCTCAACACGCTCGCATCCGGCTGGGATCAAGACATCCGCGCTAAGAACATAGGGAACGGCGCCGCACCGCCCGAGAACTGTGTACGTGCTCTCCTGGGCGCAACCCATGTTCACCACCGGGATCGAGACTTTGTAATTATCCCAATTGAGACGGGCAAATTCATCTGCGTTTGGGATAGTGCTGCGGAAGTCATATATATCACAGAAATACGTATCTAAATAAGTCTGGAGCACAGAAGGATAAGAAATGTTGCCGGAGGTACCCTGAGTCAGTGTATCGCCCCAGCATACGATGCCGGGAAGATAGTTTGCAACGGTATCCATGTCTTTCTGATACTCCGCCTGAATGTTCTCAACAGATTCCTGACGGGCTTCCGTCTGCTGCTGCTGCTGCTGAACATAAAGCTCTCCGAGTTGCTCATCATATTTCTGCGTATCCTGACGAACACGCAGCATAGTATAGAGCAAGGCGCCAAGAATGGCGATAATCAGAAGGGCAAGAAAAATATTCAGAACGACAACTTTCCAACGATCATTTTTCCACATAGTGTTTCTCCGTTATCGTTTCAGTTTCAAACTGGCGATCAACTGCAAAAGGCTCTCCGGACGCAAGCCCAAAGAGATGCTTGGTCCGGATAGAATTCGGCGAATTCACCCTCAATGTACTCACCCTCATAAGTCAAAGTCGGGAGCATCTCATAACCGGAAAGGCGCTCAACCATATCCGAAAACTGCTCCACGGAAAGGTCTGTGCAGATATAGGGCTCGAGTTTGTTGAAGGTGCTTATCGCCAAGTTGCTGTCAGAAGCGAGCGTGGAGCGCGCTGCCTCTGTGAAGGCCGTCATATACTGACGATGGCGGGCCATACGGTCACGATTAGAAGTAAAGTCTTCCACATTGCGTGTACGAACGAAACGGAGGGCTGCAGGACCTTCGAGCGTAATGTGCGCTCCGCTGACATAATCCTCTCCGAGCGCAGGCAAATCTTCCGTAAGCTCCACCGTTACACCGCCAACAGCATCGTTCATGATGGGAACGGCGTCCATCGTGAATGCAAAGAAGTTATCAATTGGGACACCGTAAAGAAACGAAGAAACAGTCTTAACAGTATTCCTGCAGGAAACCGTCCCTCCCGGTCCGTAAGTATGGGCATAGCAGATCTGCTCGTACTCCGTTGTGCCATCTGCAATTCCATTGACAGAGATCCAAAAGACTTCACACATGGTGTCTCTATTTATCTGAATGGGCGTGACTGTTTTTGCCTCGTGGTCGAACACAAGAATAATGAGATAATCGCACATATCAAAATTGAAGTGCAGATCCACCTCGAATTGGTCATCCTCTTCCGCATAATTATCCGTGCCAATGAGAAGAACCGTACTCAGGTGCCTTCTAATCCTAGCCTTTTCGCCGTTTGGGCCGCCGAGAGTCGGAGCAAAGCGGCGGCCGAGTTCCGAAGCGCCGATTTCGGCATCCTGCTCAGCCGACCTAGAATGATTAATAAAAACTCCGACTGCAATAGCAATGATCAGGACTATATCAAGAACAATGAGAAGTAACTTCGTTTTTTTTGACATTTGATTATATCCCACTATATCTATGACGTCAATAAAAGGGCGGCCTCAACCGCCCTTTTATGAATTAATAGATGTTTAGATGATATACGGCCAACACAAAATGCGATCAGTCGCTGGTAATACAGACAGTGCCAAACTCGGTGAGTTTTGCAAAATAACGCACACCGCCCTCGGAAATGACCTCCATCTCTTTCCCGTTGACAGTAAGCTGAACATTCTTGCCTTTGCTAGTGAAAGGAAACTTTGCATAGGCAAAATCATTCAGATTCTTATACTTATCAGGAATATCAAGCCAGAAAAACTGACGGACGACCTTATCCTTAACGTTCTTTGCTTCTTCATAGGCCTTGAGGAAAGCTTCCTTATTGCTCGCATCCAACAAGCCAGCTCTGCTAGGAAGATATTTCGTTACTTCTTTAGCCGGGACAACTGCAATGAGCTCATCTTTGGAATTGTAAATTTCAAGACCAGAATCGTTCGTTGTCGGGTTTGGCTTTGTCTGACTCGCAGCAAAGGCATTGATGCACAGTGCAAACGCAATCACAAAAATCAAAACAAATGAAACAAATCTTTTCATTTTATACCTCCGATATCCGCATAATCACAGGATAACTAAAAAACTGATCTGCAGATGCAGATTTTATTATTATCGAAAATGAATAAACGCTATTCTGCATATTACAATGTATAATATATCAAGTTTTTGATATATGTCAATAGCTCTACATCTTTTTAATAACTATTAACTATTATTCATCATGTTATTTCTTATGAATTTGCACATACTCACTATTTTAAAATGTATTATAACAGAATCATATGGTAATATCCACTCTTCATACAAATCACTATCCAGTTTAATAGTTTGTCTCATCTTAAATGCATCTATAGCAGTTTTTATTGTATTCCCAGAGTTCTTCTGATATACTGATAATTTGCAGTGACAAATACTATTATTTCTCTGCGGCAGCCAGCCGTGGGACACCTGAGCCGTGTCCCGGTTCGATATGCCGGGAAAGGAAACAATGAAAAACACCGAAAAAACAATGGATAAAATCGTTGCCCTGTGCAAGAACCGCGGTTTTATCTTCGCCGGGAGCGAGATCTACGGCGGCCTTGCCAACACCTGGGACTACGGTCCTCTCGGCGTTGAGCTGAAGAACAACGTAAAAAGAGCCTGGTGGAAAAAGTTCGTTCAGGAGAACCGCTACAATGTGGGTCTCGACGCCGCCATCCTCATGAACCCGCAGACCTGGGTGGCCTCCGGCCATCTGAGCAGCTTCTCCGATCCGCTGATGGACTGCCGCGAGTGCCACGAGAGGTTCCGTGCGGACAAGCTGATCGAGGACTGGTGCGGACAGAACGGCTTTGAACTGCCCAAGCCGGTGGACGCCTTCTCACAGGCCGAGATGAAGGCCTTCGTGGACGAGCACGAGATCCCCTGCCCTTCCTGCGGAAAGCACAACTTCACCGATATCCGCCAGTTCAACCTCATGATCAAGACCTTCCAGGGAGTCACCGAGGATGCGAAGAACACTGT
>JAEEGL014893830.1_pt1 | contig 10866 bp, 10 predicted proteins | sample 9134231 | NCBI WGS metagenome assembly JAEEGL01 (sample SAMN16246548, study PRJNA631951) | gut metagenome | biome: gut microbiome; feature: rumen; material: fiber-attached | host: Bos | place: Iran: Karaj | collected 2018-10
ATATATAGTTTTCGTAATAAAAAAGGACTTTATTTATAGTTGTGCTATAATGAAAGTGGAAATTTGTAGGATGTAGAAGGAGGCTAATATGAAAAAATTAGCAGAAAATTTACAAGATAGTTTAGTATATATGAGAAATTCAAATGGAGAAAAGGCAAATAAAGTCCTTGCAAAAACACTTTCTGCAACAGGTACATTTATTACACTTGAACAATTAAAAGGATTGATGCCAGAAAAAGCGCAAGAAATAGAATCAATGATAAGAGCAAGAATAGAAGGAGAGTTTGCAGGTCACGATCCTTCAATGGTAAATATGGATGCTAAAGCAGCACTTATGGAGAGTAATTATAAAAGAGCATCTTTTGTTATACACGAAAAGGAAGATGGCACATATTCATTATTGAGAAGTACACTGGAAGATAGAGCATATAAAAAAGAATTCATGCCATTTAAACCAGAAAGTATTGATACATTGGAATTTGCAAAAGTTGCAAAAGAAGCAATGGAAAAGCATAAAAGTTATGGAAAATTTGATGGAACATCAACATTAACCGCTGATGAAGTAGAAGCAACATTAACAGTTGGAATAGAAGAGGCAGCAAAACTTGAATCAAAAGAAAAAGTCGAAAGATTGACTTTGCCATTAGAAAACTTAAGCCAAATGACAGAACAAGATGCCAAAAGAGTAATACTTGATGTTATGGAAGCAACAGGATCATGGGTTGATAAAGATGGTTCTGAAAGATTGCTTACTGATGACATGAAAGAACAATTCGATTCTCATGTTAAAGCAAAAGCTGAAGAAAAATATGAAAATCAAGCTAGAGGAAAAGATTTATTAGCAAATGGTTTTACACAAGAAGAACTTGATGGTATTAAACAAAGTTATTTAAAAGAGTCGGGGGAAACTTATGTAAAAAAAGATCCTTCAACAGGCGAGTACTACTTGCAAAGATTTGAGGATATGTTTGTATTTGATAAAAGTAGAATTAAAAGATTTCCAATAGATTTAGAAGCATTAAAACTTGAAGACTTAAAAGAAGTGTCATTAGCAGCAATAGAAAAACATGGACAATCTGATTTTTTTAGAAATACACCTAGCTATACTGGAGAAGAGATAAAACAAATATTATCAAATTCTAAGTATTGCCTATCAGGTAAGTTAGAACAAAGAAGACAAGCGGCTCAAGCTAGTATGGGAAGAGCAACTAAAGATGTAAGAGAGCCGGAAATGAGAGGTGCTTTTGCTGCATTAAAAAGTTTATTCAGTAAAAAAGATCCTAACAAAGATGATAAAGATAAATAGAAATATAAAAAGAGTAATTTTAAATTACTCTTTTTTTGTGTGAAAAATATGTAAAATATCCTAGAAAATGGGCGTTTCACTTTTAAAACACTTAAAAACGTGCTATAATAAAGGACGATGTTACTTTTGGTTCTCTTTTTTGACCGCGAAGGGAATAACTTTTTAAGTAGGGCACATTGCCCAAGGAGGATGAAATGGCAGAAGCAAGAGTATCAATGGGAATGAGCGCACCAGAAATCATCATAGAGATGGGTGGCGGAAATCCCGGAGCAATGACGTGTTTGGCTCAAATGCTGAACCGGAGGACAGAAGGCTTTTTGGATGTCCTTGCACTAGACAAAATGAGAATCTATGGAGCCGAAATCTACTATCTGTGGAACGACTGCTGTGGCAGAAACATGGAAAAGCTCCACGAGACGATTCGGTATCTTAATACTGGGAAAGTCCCTCTGGAAGATATTCACAAAAATCTGACGAGTGACAACCCGAAACCATTTATCTAATGCCATTTCGAGGCATTCTCTCCACCCTGGTGGAGAGCTTTTTTTATTTTGGGCTTCTTCTTTAGATAAAATGTGTTATAATGAACATGAATTTAAAAGTAGGAGGAAGAGTAATGTCAGAAGTTGCAAAAAAAGCAAAGATACAATATGAGAGAAAACCTGGAACACTTCATTCATTTTTTGCACTAAAGTTTCATGAAGGTGATGAAGATAGAAACAAACTAGAATCTATTGAAAAGGCACTAAACAAAGCTGGAATTGAAATAACGGTAATGGCAAGAGATGTTGAAAAATGGGGTAAAGCTGATATTCCAGAAGGAAAAGCTTTAATGAGAGATTATGCATTTCCAGCAATGAAAGATTGCGATTGCAATATTATTGAGTTTAGTGAAAAAGGTGTAGGACTTGGAATGAATGGCGGATTCTGCTATGCGGTAGGAAAACCAATTTATGTTATTGCAAAAACAGGAAGTGACATTTCTACAACAATGGCAAATGTGGCATCAGAAATAATCTTTTACGATAAGCCAGAAGATTTAACAAAACCATTTGAAAAAATAGTAAAAGAGTTTCCAAGAGTAATTTTAGCATCAAAATCAAAAGTAAGAAAAAGACAAATGATAGATAACTCTATTCCATTTGAAGTAATTGTAAGTGATGCTGATGAAACTCCAGATGAAACAAAAACATTTAAAGATCAATTGTCAGAAATAGCAATGAGAAAAGCTAAAAAAGTCTTTGAAGAAACTATTGATAGAGGAAGAAGACTAATCGTAGCAGGAGATCAAAATGTAGTATTTGATGGCAAGATGTATGGAAAACCAAAAACTTTAAAAGATGCCAAAGAATTAATCTTAAAAATGAATGGTTCAGATGAAATATATGCATATACAGGAAATGCAATTTTACTTGCTGAAAAAGATAGAATTCTTCAAAGTGTTAATATCACAGATACAGCAAGACTAAGTATGGATGAACTAACAGAAAAAGAGATAGATGAATACATAAAAGATGAAGTATGTCTTACAATTTGTGGAGGAATATCAATAAATAATTGTTTATTCTTGCACCTTAAAGAGGGACGTATGTCAACAGCAAAAGGAATGACTTTGGAATATGCTAAGGAACTAATGCAAAATTTAAATGATAAATAAGGGGGAGATTTATGGATAAGTTTAAAGAAATTCGACCTATAGTGCTTGGTTTACTTAAAAGAAATGGAAAGATTTTAGTAAGTGAGGGATATGACAAAGTTAAAGACCAACACTTCTACAGAAGTATAGGTGGTGGAATTGAATTCTTAGAAAAAAGTACAGATGCTTTAAAAAGAGAATTCAAAGAAGAATTAGGAGTAGATATAAAAGTAGGAAAATATCTAGGTATAGCTGAGAATATATTCACTTTCAACGGAAAAAATGGACACGAATTAATCCTATTTTATGAAGTAGGGCTAGATGATAAAGATTATAAAGAAAAATATCATATAGTCGATGGTTCTACAGAAACAGATGCTGTATGGATTGATATAGAAGATTTTAAAAGTAGAAAACTTAGACTTTATCCAGAAGAAGTATTTGAATATCTATAACAAAGTATAAAAAGAAGATAAGATGTGATATAATAACATGCAATAATAAATAAAAACTAGGAGGATAGTATGAAAAAAATAATTATAATTATCATAGCTATAGTTGCTATTATCATAGGAACTGTATGCTTATATAACCACTATCATAGATTTGTTTTAGTAAATGATGGTACATCAGGAACAGCAACATTTGAGAGAGTTAGAGAACAGGCTGGATTCGGTAAAGATATCGATAGAGGAGAATTTCCATTAGAGATTAAAATGGCTGCCGGAACATTAAATATAAAAATAGGAAATGAGAACGGAACTATATTTGAAGAAACAGATATAACAGAATCAAAAACAGAAAATATTAATATTCCTGAAGATGGATATTACTATGTAACTCTATGGGGAGATAAAGCTACTGGAACATTAAAATATCCTGTAGCAGAATCACAAAATACACCAGGATTTGTGGAAGAACTAGATAAAGAAGTTGAGGCTCAAACAAATGCAGATAAAGAAACAGCTTCAAATGTATTAGAAACATATTTAAAAAGCAATGATGAATATATAGAAGAAGTAAGAATAGATTCTATGAAAGTATATTCAAGAGAAGAAATTGCAAATGACCCACTATTAACATCATATGAAATTGGAGAAAAAGATATAGTATTTACTGCTGAATATTCATTAAAAATAAGTGATGAATGCGAAGATAAAATGCCATATACTGCAGCAACAGGAGAGATTGATGGAGAATGGGTAATCAATAAATACAATGTTGGTATAGCAAAATATGATGCAGAAAAAGATTCATATGAATTAACAAATTTTGGAACAGGATTCTAAAAAGTAAAAAAGATGCTTAATATAAGCATCTTTTTTTGTTAATGAAATGAAAACTAAACTTAATAGAAATAAAATTGTATAAAAAAGTTATTGTGATAGAATAATATTGATATACTGGATAAATATATTTAAAAAACAAAGGAAAAAAAGATGATAATAAAATCACCCGCATTAATTAATTTTTTTGGTACAAATAACATAACAGAGCAAGATGTTATGTCTAAAGGCTATTTGCAAATTCCAAATAGTATTGAGTTTTGCGACCCAAAAGAAGTTAATAAAATTTTAAATATGTGTCCTAATTTGGAAAAAGTTACCATGGTTATGGAAACAGGTGGGGCAAGAGTAAATGTAATGGCAGAAAATAATGTAGATTTTAGTCAAATTAAGTCTGTTACATACACAGGAGACCTAAATGGCTTTAATGCTGGTAGAACTGATTCTCATTATGCCTACATATTTCCAAATGCAACACATATGAATCTATTTCATACAGGTCCAGGTACTGCACAACTAGATAATTTTGAAATAACAGCTCAAGTTCAAACAGTAGTTATGAGAGGAATATCTGCTGTTAAACAATCATTTATTCCGGATTGGGAGCTAAAAAAATTTAATGTTGATAGAGCTTTTATTGAAGGTGCAAAGCAGGGAAATATTGAAAGAGGTTTGCTTTCTGTAGGAGAATTGGATGTATCAACAGTTAGAGATATTTCTTTAGAAGATGTAGCTGGGATGAGAAAATATACAATACTTCCAATGAAGGTAAAAACATATGCGGCACTTCAAACAAGTTTAGCAAGAAATTCTAAACAACTTGAAGAACAGTTACAAGGATTCTCTAGTTTAACTCAAGGAGTAATACTAAGTAAAGCTGATGGATTAAGACTAAGAGAAAAAATGGGAAAAAACCGTGATGTACAGAATTTAGTAAGAGTAGGAAATAGATATATTGATGCTTCAGCTCTACCTGTACATTCACTAGATGCTGCAAGAAATCCAAATTCACCTAAAGCTATGAGTAGCACATATGCAATCAAGGTAAGAAATATTGCAGAGTTTTCTATGGAAGATGCTATGAGACTAAAAAGAGAACTTGCTCCAAAAGGTGTATTAGGAATAGTAAAATTCGAAGATCGTAATAACGGCCTTGAACAAAATACAGCATATAGTATTGATGAGTTTATTGCTATACATGATAAATTTAGAGAACTACTAGAGGGAATTGATCCAAATTTACCAGAAAAAGTAAAATTTGCTAAGGTATATGAGAGAATAGCTAGTAACATCAAATATGATAGTAGAGCTGCATATCCATTTCTTCCACCTAGTAAAAAATACAGTGATAGAGAAACAGCAGATTGCAGAAACTTAAGAAATGCATTATTTAAAAGAAAAACTGTATGTGCTGGATATGCTGATGTATTAAGCAATGCATGTTCACTTATGGGTATAAAAGCAAGATATGTTCATGGCCCAGTAGATAGTATTTCAACACGACTTTTAGCCAAATTAATGGATGAAGATGTTGTGAAAAAAGGAATTACAGTTATTTCAAGAGGTTATCACGCATGGGTAGCTGCTGAATTAGATGGCCAAGAATATAATTTTGATCCAACATGGGATCATGATGCATTGAGAGCAGGTAAGAGACCAAAATACTTCGGAGTAAGTAGCTTGTCACTTACAAGAAATGGAAGAACGGGATTAGTTCAAAGAGTCCCAAATGCAGATAGAGATATGTCTGATAAAGAGATTGAAGAGTTGTATCCTGATCTTAAGCCAACAAAGAGAGACTTTAAACATCCAAACAAAACTATATTAGCACATACAACAGGAGAAAAAATTTGGCAAGTAACAGATAAGCTTTCAATATTCGATAGATTAAGAAAGAAAATATATGAAATGAGGCATCCGACTGAAATGCTTCCACCAGGACCTGATCCAAGTACAAAACCAGATCCTGCAAAGATGAGTCGAAGTAATGTGTTTGATGAATATAGGCAAGAAACGCCAACGTATAATCCAGAGTATTCACAAACAATAAACCCAGATAAACAGGTTGATAAAGGAGATAGATAATATATGGATCCACAAATAAAAAAATTAGCTAAATACAAATTAGGAATATTTGATGAAGAACAAGAAGTATCTGCTGAAGAACTTAGAGAAGTAGATGAATTAGAAGTATTTGCAAAGTCATTTAGTGGGAAAGACTATAATATTGATTTAAAGTCATTAACTGAACTTCCAGGACTTAAAATATTATCTCTTTCTGGCTTTACATTATCTGATGAAGATGTAGAAACTATTAATTCACTTCAAGAGTTAGAAGAATTATCTTTAGACCAATGTAAGGTAAAGACGTTAGGCTTAACTCTTCCAAAACTTCAAGCATTAGTAGTGTCAGATTCATTTGTGGCATCATATGGTGATACAGAATTTCCTGAATACACGGAATTCTCAGGAATAAGAACATTAGATTTAAGAAAATCTAAACCAAGTACTAAGCTATCACAAGTATTAATAGAAAATTGTAGAGTAGCAGGTTTTTCAAATATTGTAAATTCACCAAATTTGACAGCAGTTTCACTATATTCATCAAGTGTAGATAATAAGATAGCACTTATAAAGCTTGCAAGTAATAAAAATATAAGATTTGAAGATGATAAACATCACTTAAAGGTTGAGCCAAAAGATTTTTCAGAGGCAGATAAAGAATAATTAGATTTAGATAAAAAGATTTGAGGGTTTCCTCAAATCTTTTTTTATTGTAAAAAAATATATTAAATGTTATTATTAATGTGTATCCAAAAGATACTTGTAACCATTTTAATGCACCATAAAAAGATATAAAGGGGGGATTCCTGGTGAAGGAATTAACTAAGTGGCGCATCTATGAGGTACTCAGTATGCTTTTCTCCATTGGAGGAACATGCGGGTGCATCATGGCTTCAATTCATTTCTTCAGCAGAACACATGTTGGAGACAACTTAGTGTTTTTGCTTCATTCTGGTTTGGGATGTTTCTTCGTTCTTTGGGGAACAGGATTTGTGATGGCTGCGGCCTTCGTTATCATGCTCACCATAGAAGTGAACGGAGAGCTTAAAGGAAGAATGGATGAAGAAGAATGTGCGGGGTAAAATGGTAACCTAGGGCTAAAGTCAGCCCAAGAGAGAGAGGGGGCGCTCCACAAAGGAGTGCTTCTTTTCATGTAATGAAAAAGTAATCTTAATTTTATATGCTTTTACTCTATTTATACTTATAATAGACTTGAGATAGTTTATGAAAGCCAAGGAGGTTTATATGGGTGGAGCAGTTTTTTTACTTCTTGCAGCAGCTGAAATGAAAAGAAGAGAAGATGCATCAAGAAGAGCCGCACATAGACGTCGTGAGGAAGAAAGACGTAAAAAAGAAAAAAACAGTAGATATGGATATTCTAGTTATACACCAAGATATAGTTTTGACGAACATATAAGAGGAATTATTTCGGACAATCCTGATTATTTAGATTATGTTCAAAAGGTATATGATGAAGCATCTGAAATCGATAGCCAAGATCAAAAAGCAATTGAAGATAAACTAGAGCCATTGATACCAGCATTTACGGATGCAGATAAGAAGGTTGAGGACTTAAAAAAACAAATTGAAGATAGTGGTATAGTAGTTTCATCAAGTCAAGGGTATATCGGATTAATGAGATTTGGACCAAAAGATTATAGTTATGGAATGAAAGTAGGTAGCCGAAAATTCGTGAATTCAGGTTATCCTATTACATTTAATGGTATTAAGATTAATAAGACAATACTTGATGAAGATGGAAGACAATACCAAGAACAATATGATAGTCATCTAGCAACATATCCAAACCTTGAGGGGGAACTGGAAGAATTAAAAAAGGCTCTTGAAAGACAAGAAAGAATCCAAAAATTACCTCTTATGAATACATATAACAGACAGCAAAAAATAGCTGAACTAAAAAAAGACATAAAAAATCATGAAAGAGATTTAGAAACAAGAAGAGAAAGAGAAAAAGAGTTAGAGGCATATAAAAACTTGACTCCTGAGCAAAAAGACTTAATTAAACAATATTTAGATGCAATAGATGCCGCAAAAGAGACAGAAGAACCTGTAGCAAAGTTGGTAAACGAGCATTACAGTATAACTATGAGATATTCTACTCAAGAGACTAATAGAAATAGATGGGGAAGAGCAGAAGAAAGCGCTTTGGCCTCAGGAAAAATCTCAGAAGAGCAGGCAAAAGCATTTAATGACATGATAACAGAAGAACTAAGAGATCCTCAGACATCATATGATGAAGGTGTAAGAGATTATGATTTAAAAATAGAAGATGCACTTGGGAAAAGAGGACCTTTAGCATGGATGATAAAGGTAAGATCAGTAGAGTTTGCAAGAGCAGAAAAAGCAAGACTTAAGGAAGAGGAAAGATCATTAGATGAAGCAGTAGCTCTTACAGAAGAAAGAGATAGAGCTTTATCTGCAAGTGGAGTAACAACAACAGCTTTAGAAGATAAAGAAAAGTCTGATAAAGAAAAGGAAGAAGCAAAAGAAGCAGGAGAGACTAAACCAGAAGACAAAAAAGATCCAGCTGAAGAAGAGCAAAGAAAAGATGCTGCAGAATATGCAGAAAAAGAGGAAAAGGAGGAAGATGGTAGAGATGAGCAATAAAAATGATGAAGAACAAAAAGCTTTAATCGAAAAGAAACCCAACTTTTTCCAAAAAATATTAGATTTCTTATTTGGTGAAATTGTAATTACAGAATCTGAAGATGAAGAGTTAGATGAAGAAGAATCAATTGAAATAGAAGAAATAAAACTAAAAGAAAATGAAGAAAGTGAAGATGAACCCCAAGAAGAAACTGATGATATGGATGATTATACAGAAGAAGATATCATAAAACTTCAAGAAGACATTGAATCTGGAAAAATAAATAGTGGTAGTCTAACAGCTGCTCAAACTAATTTATTATTCTCACTATACATGAATCAAATAGCAGAACTTAAAGAGTCAAATGAAAAGAAAAAACAAAAATTATTAGAGTATAGAAATTCGATGAATAGCTAAAAATAAGCACTTTTAAGTGCTTATTTTTTTGCCATTAAAAAATGTAATATTACATTTTCAAAATTGTGTTGTTTATTTTTTTTATTATGATATTATTAAATTCCAATCGACAAAAAAGGATAAAAAATATGATAAAAAAGTATGCGGATGCAAGAGGCGTTAAGGCTTATAAATTAAGGGATTACAAGACAATTGAAATTGATGATAAGGGAGTAGAAGGATACTGTTCTTACCTACATACAGATGAGTATATTATAAGTGATGAAGGTGAAGAAACATATTATACTACCAGAGTACATCTTCAATTTTTTAGAAAAGCCGGAGATTATTGTTTTACAGCCACATATGAAGATGATGAATCATTTAGAGACTTCTATATAGATATAACAGATGGAATAGGACTTACAGAAGATAATGTTCCTTATCATAATGATTTATATCTAGATATGATAGTAAGATCAAAAGATGATTTTGAAGTACTAGATGAAGATGAATTGAAAGAAGCATATGAAAAAAATGACATAACAAAAGAGCAATTTAATCGTGCTTATGAAATTTTAAATTTTCTAAAATCTTCTTTCCTTAGTAATCTAGATAGCTACAAAGAATTGGCTGATAAATATTACAAAATTTTACAAAAGTAAAAGCTTCCAAACCATTGGAAAATAAAGGAAAACAAGTAAACCAAATTGACTAAATAACGTTTTGGTTTATTTTTTATTTTAGAAATATTTCATTTCATTTACATTTTTCAAAAAGGTGCATTTGCAACTTTTTATTATAAAATTTTATCAGTATTATTGATATAGAAACATACAAAAACTAATTTGAAGGGAGCACACTAAAATGAAAATTGCAGGAATGGAAAAACTAAGCCTTCAAGATTACCCAAATCATATGTCATGTATAATTTTTACTCAAGGATGCAACATGAGATGCCCATTTTGTCATAACTCTAGTTTAATACCACTAGAGGGAGATGCAGAAGTATCTGAAGAAGAATTCTTTGAGTACATTGAAAAAAGAAAAAACATGCTTGATGGAGTAACCATTAGTGGCGGGGAGCCAACAGTTCAAAAAGATTTAAAGGACTTCATCAAAAAGGTTAAAGCGATTGGATATGAAATTAAACTTGACACAAACGGTATGAACTTTAGTCTATTAAAAGAATTAATAGATGAAAAATTAGTTGATTATGTTGCTATGGACATAAAAAATAATGTGCATAAATATGGAACTACATCTGGAGTAAATAATATTGTTTTAGATAATATTAACAAAAGCATTGAACTTTTAAAGGAAAACAAAGTTGATCACGAGTTTAGAACAACAATTGTATCCGATTTTCACACTTTAGATGACATCTATGACATTATAAAAGTTATTGGAGATAGCAAATATTACTTGCAAAACTTTAAACTAAGCGACGCAGTGATAGACCAAAGCTTAAAGAGCTTTACAGAAGAAGAACTATTAAATTGGAACAAAAAACTAGAAAATTACCCGAATGTATATATTCGTGGTATAGAAAAGGGGAAGTAAGTATGTA
>JAEEGL014950755.1_pt1 | contig 10866 bp, 5 predicted proteins | sample 9134231 | NCBI WGS metagenome assembly JAEEGL01 (sample SAMN16246548, study PRJNA631951) | gut metagenome | biome: gut microbiome; feature: rumen; material: fiber-attached | host: Bos | place: Iran: Karaj | collected 2018-10
ATGCGGTACTTGTCGTTCTTGCGGTTGAACTTGATGAGCATCTCCTGCATGCGGTAGTCGATGTTCATCACGGCCATGCGGATGGTCTCCTTGTGGGGCACGGAATCATAGGGCACCTTCTGCATGGTGACCAGCTCGTAGCTGTAGCTCTGGTCCGCGCTGTCCCACTCGTTGTTCAGGCCGACCACGCGGCCGTCGTCCGTCACGTCCAGGACGGTGATGTTGTTGCCGTTGACGTCGCAGTTGATCCAGTTGAAGAGCTTTTCCGGCTCCTCACCCAGCTTCAGCCCGTAGAAGCTGGAGCCGTTGGAGAAGTAGAAGTCGTAGTTGCTGTCGCCGGGCACGGCGTTGTAGAGGTCAAAGTTCAGCTCCACACCGTCCTTGAGCTTGCCCGCCTCGTCGTCCAGGAAGCAGAGCATCATCTGCTCGCCGTAGATGGACACGCCGATGCGGCCGTCGGGCATGGCGATCAGGTTGTCGATCCAGCCGTCGGTCTGGATGGTGTAGGCGTCAGTGCCGTCGGGCGCGATGGCGCGCAGGCCCTGGTCATTGGCCACCACCACGTTGCCCTTGCTGTCCAGCTGCATGTTGTAGCCGCGCAGCCAGGTGTCCGCGGGCACGTCCACGGGGGCGCAGCTGAGCTCGTTGCCCTGCTTGTCAAACCAGCGGATGTAGTAGTCCTGGGTGTATTTCTGGTTCTGCCAGTACTCCTCGCTGTTCTTCTTGGCGTCGCCCTCGACCCAGGAGGTGGCCACGTACTCGATGGTCACAAAGCCGTCGTCCGTAAAGCAGATGCCGTTGAGGTCAGCGGTGGAGACAAAGTCCCGGCGGCCCTGGTCGTCCTCTTTGGGCGGCAGAGAGGTGTAGTTGTCGAGCTTGGTCACCTTGCCGCTGGCGTCCATAAAGTAAATAAAGCTGCTGTAGATGTCAAACTCACCTTCGTAGGTGGGGGTCTCCCCCTCGTGGGGCCGCTCGCCCACCTTTTCGTACTTGGTGAAGTACATGCCGCTCTCGTTGTACTCGCGCACGCTCATCCAGTCCTTGGATTTCGCCATCAGGGGCTTGAACTCCGCCGCGTACACGAACTCCGGCGCAGCGGTGGCCGCAGGCTTCTTGGCCGAGCCGGAGGAGGGAGTCTCTGCGGGGGCGTCGCCGCTCTTACCGCAGGCCGCCATGGACAGCGCCATTACCAGCGCCAGCACCAGGCAGCACAGTCTCGTCAGATTCTTTTTCATGTTCAGAACCTCCATCTATGAATTTCGGCTGCGGGGCAGCCGGTCTGTTTCACGGTGCCCAGTATAGCATACTGCCCGCCAAATGTGTCTTAAGCTTTCTTAAACCGAAAAAATGCGTTTGTCATGCGGGCGCGCACATGCTACAATAGGGGCAGAATGCTGGAGCAGGAGGACAAGACATGGACAATACCGCTCATATTCTGATTGTGGACGACGATCCCGACATCCGCAACGTGCTGACGCTGCTGCTGAAGGAGAGCTACCAGGTGGCCCAGGCCGCCGACGGGAAGGCCGCCCTGCAGTATCTGCAGGCCCATCCGGAGACTGATCTGGCAGTGTTGGACGTGATGATGCCCGGCATGGACGGCTTTGAGACCTGCGAAAAGATCCGGGAATTCTCCACGCTGCCCATCCTGTTTCTCACGGCCAAGTCCGCCGAGGCCGACCGCCTCTCCGCCTACAGCATGGGCGGGGACGATTTCCTGTCCAAGCCCTTCTCCCAAGGGGAATTTCTGGCCAAGGTGCGCTCCCTGCTCCGGCGCTGGACGGACTACCGCGGCAAGCCCGCGGCGGCCCTGGTGCTGGGAAATCTGGAGGTGGACCTGGCCCAGCGCAGCGTGAAAAACGCCGGCAAAGACGTGACGCTGACGGACACGGAGTACGCCATTCTCGAGCACCTGCTGAGCCACCGGGGCCAGACCGTCACCGCCGCCGACATGTACGAGGCCGTCTGGAAGGAGAAGTTTCTCCCCGGCTCGGGCAACACCGTAATGGTGCACGTGCTGAATCTTCGCCGCAAGATCGAGGAGAATCCCTCCACTCCGAAAATCATCCGCACCGTGTGGGGAAAGGGCTATCAGATTGATTAAGAAGATGCGCTTTCCCGGTTCCCTCCGGGGAAAAATGTTTTATGTAAACCTCATAGGCCTTGTCCTGGGTGTGCTTCTCTATCTGCTGCTGACAGCGCTGGGCAACCTGCTGGTGGACCGGGTCTATCTGAGCACCGAGCAGGTCAGCCGCCGCAAGGCGCAGATCTACTCACAGTTTTCCAGCTTCGTCACCTCCGAGGGCGTCAGCGGCAGGGACGCGGCCGCCGTGGCCCGCTGGACCGCCTCCCATGAATATGTGACCATTTTCCTCTTCGGCACCGGCCGCGAGCAGCAGCTCTACTCCGGCGGCGAGCTGGTGAGCGTCAGCGCCGCCCAGGGCTACAACCCCTCCGTGCACGGCAGGCTCTATCCCATCCGCTTTGCCGACGGGCTGTATCAGATCGCCATTGACGACTCAAGCCAGCTGCGCCTGCGCCAGGTGGTCAAACTCGTCTCCTTCGCGGCGGCGAGCCTCGGCTTCCTGCTGCTGGATCTCTGGTATATGCGGCGGCTGACGCAGCGAATCATCGCCCTGTCGAAAGAGGCCGCCGCGGTCAGTTCCGGGGATCTGGACCGGAGCATCGCCGCTCCCGGCTCGGATGAGGTCAGCGCCCTGGCCGCCTCCATGGACGAGATGCGCCGCTCGGTCATTCAGCGTCTCGGCAGCGAGAAGCGCGCCTGGGAGGCCAACACCGAGCTCATCACCGCCATCTCCCACGATATCCGCACCCCCATGACCTCCCTGATCGGCTACCTGGGCCTTCTGTGCGAGGAGGGCCGGGCGGAGAGCGAGCAGCGGCAGTTTGCCCAGTCGGCCTACGGCAAGGCCATGGAGCTCAAGGATTTGACGGACCAGCTCTTCCGCTATTTCCTGGTCTATGGCAAGGCGGAGCTGGAGCTGAATCTGGAGCGCTTTGACGGCAGGCTCCTGCTGGAGCAGCTGCTGGGCGAGGCGGAGTTTGACCTCAGTGACGCCGGTTTTACCATGCAGCGCATTGAGTTTTCCGGGGAGTGCAGCCTGCTGGCCGACCCCCTCTTCCTCAAGCGGGTCATGGACAATCTGGTCTCCAACATCAAGAAATACGCCGACCCTTCCCAGCCCCTGGTGGCCCTGTCCGAGCTGAAAGACGGGAGCCTCTCCCTTTGCATCTCCAACGCGATCTCGGCGGATCTGGCGCGCAGGGAGAGCACGAAGATCGGCCTGCGCACCTGCGAGAAGATCATGGAGGCCATGGGCGGCAGCTTCACCACTCTGAGCGAGAACGGGCGCTTTGCCGCGGAGATGCGTCTCCCGGCGGAGGAAGGCCCGGCGGAATAAAGGAAAGCGCAAAACGCCTCCCGGAACCGAACCCGGTTCCGGGAGGCGTTTTGCGCTGCCTCTTGTCAGCGCAGGGCGATCATCTGATCCCGCGCGGCGAGAATTTTGTCCAGATAGCTCTGATAGTCCGCATCTGCGGCGGTGCGCAGCAGCTCCGTCATCTCCGCGACAGGCGTGTAGATCGGCGTCAGGGACAGGTTGCCCAGCACGCCCTTGAGCGAATGGGCCGCCTCAAAGCCGGCCTTCTTGTCCCCTGCCGCCACAGCGTCGGAGAGCTTTTGAAAGCTCGCATCGTCCAGCGCCATGTTTACCAGCCGGAGATAGAACGCTTCATTGTTCATGCAGCGGCCGAGACCTTCTTTCGTATTGGCGCCGCAGGCACGCAGCGCATCCACTGACAGCATCCAAACACCCTCTTTCGATCAAAATATCGCGTTTGACAGACTTATTGTATCTGTTCTTTCCCGTGCTGTCAAGAACCGCTTCCGCCCAGCAGCGTTCTCTGCACCGCGGCGGGCACCGCCATGGGGCCGTCGGGCTCCACATAGCGGGCGGCGATCTTCACGCGGCTCTCCACATCCCGGGAGACCACCCGGATGCTGCCGGCGCAGTCGAGCTCGATCTGGACAAGATCGCTCCCCTGCAGGGCGATTTTCAGCACGCAGTCGCTCAGTTCCAGCTTCAGACGCCCGAGCTCCGGCACCAGTGTGGCTGCCAGATCCAGCGCGGTCTCGGAATCCAGGGAGACCGAGTAAATCCTGAGATTGCCGGACAAGCCGCTTTCAAACTCCCCCTTGAGGCACAGCTCCTTGGCAAGCGGCATGAGCTTGGCCGCGTCCGCGGCGTTCTGCTCGGCGGCGGAGAGAGGCAGTCCGCTCTCGGTGCAGGCGGCGGAGTCCGTGAAGTACAGGGTAAAGAGCTTGCCCGCCACGCTGTGCACATCCGTGCCGTTCACCTTCTGGCGGTAATACGCGTAGTCGGTGTCGAGGCTCAGCGCCCCGCAGTCGGCCTGCACGGCGATATGGGCCTTGACTGTCTCGGCGCTGTCGTTTTTCATCCAGGCCGCCAGCAGCATCAGCAGCTCCTCGGAGAGGATCTCCTTGCTGTCGGCGCTGGGGTGGTTGATGGCCTCCAGCACCGCGCGGGGAATCTCCGGCTTCTGGTCAATCTGCTCGGGGATGAGACTGGCCGTGAGAGAGAAGCGTTTGCCGCTCTCGGTCTCGCCCTCGCCGGAAAAGCGCAGGGCACTGAGCGCGCCGTCGGCCGCGTCCATCTCCGCGGTCATGGACTCGGCGTTCAAGAGATCCTCTGTATTGCCGGAGAGGATCAGGCCGAGGATCTCGTTTGCGGTGTCGGCGTCCAGCGCCGCGGTGTAGCGGGTCTCGCCGTCGAGGGCGGTTTTCCGGATCTCGCCCTTGCGGAAGACCTCCAGCGCCAGGTTCAGCACCGCGTTCTGGTCCAGCGTGCTGCCGGAGACGACAAAGGTTCTGCCGTTTTCCAGATAGACCATGCCGTCGTTGAAGTACATGGGAATGCCGTACTGCTCGGTATAGCCGACCATCCTGTCCTCCGCCTTCACGCGCAGGACCTTGGTGGAGATGCTCAGATCCCGCAGCTCGCTGTGCACGTCGATCCGGGTCTGGATGGCGGATTCCTGGGCAGCAAAGTCCTTGAGCAGGCGGTAGGTCTCCACGGCGGTGGAGATGCTGCTGAAGCGCACGATCAGTACCGCCGCCACCGCAGCCAGCACCAGCCCGGCTCCGCTCAGGATCAGGCCCTTTCTGTGCGCTCTGCGCCAGGTCCTGCGGCGCTCGGTCCGCGCGGCGCTCTGTTCGGTCTTCTCCTTTCTGGGGCGGCGCTTGGCCGCCCTGGCGATCTTGACCAGGATGAGGATCAGACCCGTCATCAGCAGCAGAGCGCCCGCGATATAGGCCACGATCCACCAGGACTGGATGGTGTCGATCAGGGCCAGGGTGGCCGAGGTTCCCGGCACCTCCACCAGATAGTAGCTGCCGAAGGCGTCTGGGTGCAGCCGCTCCCAGCCGGCATCTGTCAGCAGGTAGATACGGTGGTTTTCCGTGCTGCCGTCCGGCGTCAGATAGCGCACGGTGTGTGTCTGCAGCCCGTCATCCGGGAAGCGCAGCGCGAGCTTCTCCTCCACGCCGATGCAGACGGAGTAGTCCGGCTCTCCCTCCTGAAAGATGGAGCGCAGCTGCTCGCGGACGGTCTGCCGCCAGTCGCCGCGGAAGGCGTCGATCTCGTCTTCCCCGATCTCCAACTGCTCGAGCTCCAGCGCGTCGCCCTCCTGGAACTGCCCGTCCACATACACGGCGGCGCGGCCGTCGTCCCGGTTCAGCGCGGCGCGCAGTACGGTCTCGTCCATGCGAAACTCCGCGTTCACTACGGTGTCAAAGGTCAGGTTTTTCAGGTCGCTCCTGTCCCAGACAGCATAGGCGCCGTCGCGCTTTTCGACCTTGGGGAAGACGGAGCGGTCAAACGAATCGCCGTAGGCAAATGGGATTTCCTTGACGGTCCGGCCCTCCACCGTAAAGCGCAGAACAAAGCTTGTGCAGTCGGCGGGCAGATTCGGCACTGCTGCGAAGTCCTCAAAGGGCATGGGCTCGGCCTTGCCGTGGATGCTGAGCTTATCCATGCCCGCATAGCCCATGGGCACAAAGTAGTTCTCCTCGTACATGCCGTCGCTGCCGCCGGAAATGGCCCCGGCAAACTGCGGATCCTCCCGGATCTCGGCCAGGCTGTAGCAGCCGGCGACCAGGCTGGATTTTTCCTCGTCGTCCTTGGCGTTGTAGCCGTTGCCGAGGATGCCGCCCACATAGCGCTCGCCCGCTAGACTGATCTTGACGGCGCAGTTGCGGATAGTGCCGTAGCTCAGCCCGCAGATGCCGCCGGCGTAGTCGCCGTCCTCCAGTCTGGCCGAGCCGTAGGCCGCGGAGTTTGCCAGATACCCGAAGTCCATCCTTCCCGCGATGCCGCCCACACACTCGCGCTTGGCGGTGATATCTCCGCTGCTGGCGCAGTGGACGATCACCGAGCGCAGGCTGAAGCGGTTTTTCACCAGGGTGTTGTGGGAGATGTTCAGGCTGTCCTCGGGATCCAGCTCGTTTTCCACAGACAGAGAGCCCGCAATGCCGCCCACGTTGCTGTCACCGTAGACGCTGCCGGCGTTGGAGCAGTCAGCCACCTTGCCGAGGGTGATGCCGTCGTCCCCGGCGGAGGCGGAATCGTCGGAGAGGATGTCGGGCTCCTCCGCACCGGAGAGCAGGGTCATGGCCTGCAGAGCGGTGGAGGAGAGGGCGTTGACATTGTTGTTGATGTCCTGAAAATCCGCGATCAGCACATCGGAGCTGCCATCCATGTTGGCGCTGATGCTGTCCATCTCGGAGGCGATGGAGTGGACGGAGCTGTAGATCACATCCTGCAGGCCCATGGCGGACCCTGGGTCTGTCAGATCGATGCCGGCCACCGCGTCCGCCACCGGGCGCAGATAGCCGGGCAGCACGGACAGCTGCCCCACCAGCACGTCGGAGTAGCCGCCGGCGTCGGCAATGGCGTTGTCGATGGACTGGTTGAGCGCGTACATGCGGTAGCTCAGCCCCGCCAGCAGGTTCTGGGCCTGTTCGACCTCGATGAAGGGCTCGGCCTGGCCCACGATGCCGCCCACGTCCCGGCGGCCGTAGACCTCGCCGCTGTTGGAACAGGCGCGGACGTAGCCGCTGCTGCGGCCCACTACGCCGCCCACGTTGTAACCCAGGTGGAGATAACCCACGGTGCCGGTGTTGCCGCAGACTTCCACGAAGCCGGTGGAGGCGCCGGCGACGCCGCCGGTGTCGGTGGTGATGCCGGCGTTGTCACTCTGCAGACTCTTGATGAAGTTCAGGATGCTGCTGGTGTCGATGCTGTCAAGCCGCAGGGCGGGGTCCACGCTCTCGGTGTTGACGAAGGCGGCGCTCTCACAGCCGAAGAGCGCGCCCGCGTTGTGGCCCGTGATGCCGCCGGTCTCGCTCAGGCCCATGACCGTGCCGGAGGCGGTACAGCCGGAGACGAGGCCCGTGGCCTCGTTCTGACCCACCACGCCGCCCACCTGGCTCTTGGCGCTGACGGTGCCGGTAAAGCCGCAGTCCATGAGTGTGCCGCGGTTGAGACCCACGAAGCCGCCCACCATGCTGTCGTCCCCTTTGGGGGCGACGGTGCCGGTGATCCGGAGACTGCGGATCACCGCATCCGGACCGGTCTCCAGGATAAAGCCGCAGGGGGACTGGGCGTCGGTGAGCGTCATGTCGTAGATGGTGTGGCCCTGGCCCTCAAAGGTTCCGTTGAAGATCGGGATGGAGTCAAAACCCGCGCCGGAGAGCGTGATGTCGTTGTCGAGATACACCGTCAGCCCGTCGGACCAGGTGTCGAGCGAGCAGCTCTCGGCCAGCTTGAGCAGATCCTCCGCGCTTTGAATGTGAAACTCCCGCGGCTCCTCGGCAAAGGCGGCCGGGAGGCAGGAGGCCGCCACAGTCAGGCACAGCGCCAGGCATAGCAGCCGCTTGATCCACTTATTCATGGCGATCCTCCCCTTCTGTTTTATCTCCGCCCGCATCCGCGGGTCCCGCCCGGCCGGACAGCAGCCGGACGTTGACCTCGCCGTCGATGGTGCCGCGGAAGACGCCGTTGACCGTGCCTCGGATCTCACCCGCGATCAGGCCGTCCACGGCAACGAGGCCGTTGGCTCGGGTCTCGCGGGAGACGTTCGGCATGGAGAAGGAGGTCTTCTCCAGAATCTTGCCGCCGAGAATCAGAATCTGCGGCAGGACGAACATGACCAGGATGATGGAGATGATGGTGCCGCGGCCCAGCGCTTCCCCGATGCCGTTGATGGTGCACTCGGTGGTCAGGAAGCTGATCAGGATGCCGGAGACGGCGAGGATCGTGCCGGAGGTGAGGATCGTCGGGAAGGCGAAGTTCATCGCCTCGATGATGGCCTCCTTACGGTCCATGGTCTTGACGTTTGAAGTATAGCGGCTGGCGATGACGATGGCGTAGTCGATGTTGGCGCCCATCTGAATGGAGCTGACCACCAGCTGGGTCAGGAAGAACACGTCCTTATGCGCAAGCGTCGGATACGAAAAGTTCATCCAGACGCTGCCCTGGATGACCAGGATCAGCAGCACCGGCATTCCGGCAGAGTTGAAGGTGAACAGCAGCACCACCAGCACGATCAGGATGGAGACCACGCTGACGACGATGTTGTCGATCTGGAAGGACTTTTCAAACTCATACTGGTTGGTGGAGTTGCCCACCACATAGACCTTGCCCTTGGGGTAGTGCGTCTGGGCGGTCTCGCGGATGACATCGGTGAAGCGGTAGGTCTCGTCTCCGGCCTCGGGCAGCGTCAGGTAGACCAGCATGCGGTCGTAGTCCTCGCCTTCAAGCTGCTGCTTGCCCATGAGCATCAGCGCCTTGGCGTCGGCCAGGGTGTCGGCCTGGTCGCCCTCGAGAGAGATATAGCCGTCGTCCACCTTGTCGGAGATGTACAGCAGCATGTCGATCAGAGGCACATTGTACTTGGAGATGCCGCTGATGAGCTTGTCATAGTTCTCGCCGTGCACGGCGTAGGCCGCGTACACGAACTCCGCCGTCTCATAGTCCAGCTTCAGAAGCTCCGCAAACTGGCGCGGCGAGAGCTTGTCGGCCAGCTTGTAGCCGCCGATGGCGTCGGAATTGGCGATGGCGGTGACGGAGTCGATCTCCGGAAAGGTCTCGAGATCCCGGATCAGGCTCTGCTCCTCGCTGTAGTCCCCGCCGGGCACCACCACGGCCACCATCGCCCGGGAGGAGAAGGTGTCGCTGATCATCTGATCGGCGATCTGCATCTCGTTGAGTCTGGGCGTCACCAGCGTGTCATAGCCGTAGACATAGGGGCAGCGGTTGGAGAGCGTGATGGCTCCGACGACCAGAAGTACGAAAACAGGCGGGATGAAGGCGCGGGTGGCATAGGCAAAGCGCCCGACGAAGGGCACCTTGGGCACGAAATTCTTGTGCCGGGTTTTCTCCATGAGGTTGCCCATCAGCATCAAAAGCCCCGGCATCACGGTGAACACCGACAGCAGCGAGAACAAAATGGCCTTGATGAGGTTGACCGCCATGTCCGGGCCCAGTTTGAACTGCATGAACATCATGGCGATCAGGCCGCCGATGGTGGTCAGGCTGCTGGCCCCCACCTCAGGGATCGCCTTGGAGAGGGAGATGATGACCGCGTCGCGCAGCTCGTGGGTCTCGCGCTCCTCCTTGAAGCGGTTGCAGTAGATGACCGCGTAGTCCAGCGACAGGGCCAGCTGCAGGATGGTGGTCACGGAGTTGGAGACGAAGGAGATGGTGCCCATGAGGAAGTTGGTGCCGGTGTTCATGATGGCAGCCACAATGAAAGTCAGACCGATGATCGGCACCTCGGCGTAGGTCTGGGAGGTAAAGGTCAGCACCACCACCACGATCACCGCCACAAAGGCCGTGATCATGTTGACCTCCTGCGCGATCAGCTCCGCGCTGGTGTCGCCCAGGGTGGTGGAGACATAGGTGTCATAGGGCTCCAGCAGTTCCCGCACCCGGGCCAGCGCGGCCAGGCACTGGTCGTCCGTCTCTTCGTAGTCGAAGGTGATGGAGAACAGGGCCGAGGCCTTGTTGTAGTGCTCGGTGGTGTCGTCAAAGTTCACCGACTGCACGCCCTCGGTCTCCCTGATCGCGTCAAAAAGGGCCTCCGCCTCTTCATAAGAGACGTTGGCCACCATGATATTCGCCGAACCGTAGGTGATGAACTGCTGCTCCATTATGTCGAGGCCCTCCTTGGTGGAGGAGCCTGCGGGCAGGTAGGCGGTCAGATCGTTCTCCACCGTGACCCAGCTGCGGGAGAACACGGAGAAGGCGATGGCGATGCCCACCAGCAGGAAGATCAGGTTGCGCTTATCCACGATGAATGTGGCCACGCGCATCATCAAATTAGGCGAGGATTCCTGTTTATGTTCCATGGATCGTTTTCCCTCTGATCTGTGTTTTCGGAAAAGGACAGCACGCAGGAAGAAGCAGAGTGCAAACATGGCCCCATTCTATGCGCCGTTTTGGCGCCGCATGCGTGCCAAGCCCCGGAGCTTCCTCCGGGACAAAGTTGTATTATAATACAGTTTTTGGAAAATTCAAGTGCTTTTTCCCTGAAAAAGCGCTCTTTGTTCAGACAGACGAGGCCGAACGCTTGGTTCGGCCTCGTCTGTCTGTTATGCAGCTTTACAGCGATTTTGCAGTCGGCAGTCTCAAGCCGGGGTGAATCTTTGCGTAATGCTCCTTCCGGGCGCGCTCGAGCGTATACACGCCGTTCAAGCGGATCGTGGCGCCGCAGGTCTCACAGAAGAACGCGGAGACATATTTCTCACGCTTGCCCGTTTCTCCC
>JAEEGL015063193.1_pt1 | contig 10866 bp, 1 predicted proteins | sample 9134231 | NCBI WGS metagenome assembly JAEEGL01 (sample SAMN16246548, study PRJNA631951) | gut metagenome | biome: gut microbiome; feature: rumen; material: fiber-attached | host: Bos | place: Iran: Karaj | collected 2018-10
CGCGCGGCGCGAAGTAGCCGTCCTCGCGGTCCCACTTGGCGTGTTTCACGCCCACGTTCTCGGCCGGTATCATCTCGCAGTTGAACATCACGTCTTTGGTGCGGTACTCCTTGTTCTTCTTCTCTACCAGGCCCAGCACCGTCTGTACGAACTCGCGGTACTGCGGGTTGTCGTTGATGGGGATGCCCATGAACTCGGCTGCTTCCACCAGGCCGTTGACGCCGATGGTCAGGTACTGGCGGGCGATGTTGATATAGCCTGCGTCGAACAGCGGCAGCATGCCGTGTGCCTGCAGGTCTTTGAGATTCTCGTTGTAGGCCAGCTGCACCTTGTGGCACAGGTCTATGATGTCGGTCAGGAACTCCTTGTAGTCTTTGCCGTTGTTGATGGCGTACTGGATGCAGCGGTTGAGGTTGATGGTCAGCACGCTCTTGCTTCCCGTGCTCACGCCGCCGGCGCCCAGCGTGTAGCTGAAGCCGTTGTCCGTGATCTCGTTGCGCAGACGGCAGCAGCTCGAGAGCGAGTCGGCGTTGTCGCTAATGTAGGTGAAGAACGAGTGGCCTTCGGCATACATCTCAGCTGTGAAGCTGGCCATCTCCTCATCGACGAACTTGCCGTTCTTGTCGTATAGCAGCGCCATGGTCTCCACCGGGAAGGTGAGCACCGTCTTGGTGCGCTCCTGGTTGAACCACTTCATGAAACGCTTCTGCAGCCAGCACAGACCGTCCCAGTCGGGTGCCGACCCGTCGGGGAAGCGGAACTCGCCGAAGAGGCTTTCGAAGTAGGGCTTGTCGTAGTAGGCTATGTTCCAGAACACCGACTGGTAGTTGCGGGCGCCGGTGGGCTGGTTCAGACTGTAGACAATCTGCTCGAAGCAGTCGGTGATCACCTTGTCCATGGTCTTCTGCCGCAGCGAGAGGTCCACTACGCGATCCGGGTCTTTATAGTAGTCGGGACCGTAGTCTTTCTGGATGAAGTAGTTGAGGTACATCAGGAACTCCGGCGTGGCGCAGGCGCCGCTCAGCATAGAGCTCACCATGAACACCATGTTGATGAAACCTCCGCAGAACGACTTGAGGTTGGTCGGCGCCGTCGAGTTGCCGCCTATCGAGACCGTGCCGCCCAGCAGCCACGGGTACATCGTGATGCTCGCGCAGTAGTTGGCTAAGCTCGTCTCGTCGTTCTTATATATGAAATGGTGCGTCAGCAGGTCGATATAGCGGTTGGAGAGTTCCTTGCCGTACATCTGCTTGATGCGGTCCGTCAGCAGACGGCGGTTCAGGCGTATGAAGTTGCTCTTCGGCAGCTCGCCGATCAGCGTGGCGATGTTCTTGTTCTCCACGTTGGCGTTGGCGTCGTATTTGCTGCCCGTGGCGGCGTTGGCGGCGTCCACATAGTCGGCCAGGAAGCGCAGCTTCTCCATCGTCTCGCGGTCCTCGGTGTGCTGCTGGCGGTAGAGCATGAAGCTCTTCGCCACCTTGTAGAACCCCTCCTTCATCAGGGCCACCTCCACCTGGTTCTGTATCTCCTCTACCGTGATGCCGTTGTGGATGTCCAAGTGCGACAATATCTTCGACAGGTTGCCCAGGTCCACCGGCTCCTGCACACTCTCGAACGCCTTCACGATGGCGTTCATGATCTTGTCCAAAGAGAAGCGTTCGGCAATACCGTCACGCTTGGTAATCGATAACGTGTTGTCCATATTCTTCGCGTTTGTTATATCATGGCCACGGCAGGTCTCCTGGCTTTCCCGATGCGGAAGCGCCTTCTCGGGGTCAAAGTGCGCCCCCAATGGCATATTGCACCCGCCCACACAGGTATTACAGTTGCGCGTCAGCTCGTGATTCTCACACGATTCCCTATCGTCCGCATCTTGCGGACCGTGGCCTTTTCGAGATGCAAAATTACAACCTTTCCGAGGACTGACAAAGCAAAGTTTTTTAAAGTTTTTCACATTTGCTGTTGATAAGAACGCCCGTGTCAGAACTAATGCGGAAGATACGAAAATGGAGTTGATAAGGAGTGTAAAGTTTTTTTGCAGTATAGAAAATAATGTGTATATTTGCACTTCAATTAGTGATTGGTGACTGGTGATTGAAAGATGGTGAAAGTAATTTAATTTCAATAAAATAAACACTATGAACAACAGCATCTTCATGTTCCCGAAGCCCGAGAACGAGCCCGTGAAAGGCTACGCCCCCGGCAGTCCTGAAAGAAAAGAAATCCGTAAAGCCCTCGACGAACTCTACGCCAAGGTGACCGAGATTCCCGCCATCATCGGTGGCAAAGAGGTCAAGACCAAGAATATGGGCGAGATTGTGATGCCCACGGAGAACCACCACGTGCTGGCCCGCTACCACAAGGTGGGCGAGAAAGAGGTGCAGGCCGCCATCGCCGCTGCCATGAAAGCGCGCAAGGAATGGGCCGAGACACCCTGGATCGACCGCGCCAGCGTGATGATGAAGATCGCCACCCTCATCAGCGGCAAGTACCGCTACCTCATCAACGCCGCCACCATGCTCGGCCAGGGCAAGACCACCATGCAGGCCGAGATCGACAGCGCCTGTGAGCTCGTCGACTTCCTGCGCTACAACACCTACTATGCCAGCCAGATTTATAGCGACCAGCCCTGCTCCGACAAGGGCACGCTCAACTATGTGACCTACCGCGCCATGGAAGGCTTCGTCTTCGCTATCACGCCGTTCAACTTCACCTCCATCGCCTCCAACCTCTGCCTCAGCCCTGTGCTGATGGGCAACGTCTGCATCTGGAAGCCTTCGACCACTGCTCTGCTGTCGAACTACATCCTGATGAAGATCTACAAGGAAGCAGGCCTGCCCGACGGCGTGGTCAACTTCCTGCCCGGCAGCGGCGCCCTCATCGGCAAGGTGGCCTTCGCCGACGAGAACCTCGCCGGCGTCCACTTCACCGGTTCTACCGGCACCTTCAAGGGCTTCTGGAAAGCCATCGGCCAGAATATCGACAAGTACAAGACCTACCCGAAGATTGTCGGCGAGACCGGCGGCAAGGACTTCATCATGGTGCACCGTAGCGCTGACCCCGACCAGGTGGCCACCGCCATCGTCCGCGGCGCCTTCGAGTTCCAAGGCCAGAAATGCTCCGCCGCCAGCCGTGCCTATGTGCCCGCCTCCATGTGGCCCAAGGTCGAGAAGATCGTCGGCAAGATGCTCAAGGAAATCAAGATGGGTGACGTGCGTGACTTCAGCGCCTTCGTCAACGCCGTCATCGACGAGGCCTCGTTCGACAACTGCAAAGGCTACATCGACCGCGCCAAAGCCAGCGCCGATGCCGAGATCGTCTTCGGTGGCAACTGCGACAAGAGCGTCGGTTACTTCGTTGAGCCTACCGTCATCCTCGCCAAGGTGCCGAATTACGAGAGCATGGTTCAGGAGATCTTCGGACCCATCATCACCATCTACGTCTACGATGACAACAAGTTCGAGGAGATGCTGGATGTTTGCGACCAGAGCTCACCTTACGCCCTCACCGGCGCTTTCTTCGGCAACTGCATGAAGGCTCAGAAGATCGCCAACGACAAGCTGCGCCATGCAGCCGGCAACTACTATGTGAACGACAAGCCCACGGGAGCCGTGGTCGGCATGCAGCCCTTCGGCGGCGCCCGCGCCAGCGGCACCAACGACAAGGCCGGTGGCCTGTGGAACCTCATCCGTTGGACCAGCCCCCGCGCCATCAAGAACACCTTCGTTCCTGCTGCCGCTTACGGGTATCCGTTCTTGGCAAAGGATTAATCGTCATTTTATCGTCAGGCTGCCACAATGTGACAGTTCTACAACAAAAAATCCGTCAAATATTTGGCGGATTTTTTTATTTCAAAAATACAAAAAAGTGTGAACAACATCGTTATAAAGAGGAAGGTATTACTTATTTTAAAGATTTATATAACATAATTATTATAAATATTTTTAATTATTAAAAAAGATATAATTTTATCATAATATTTGTAGAATTAATCTATCATATTAACATTTAATTTTCAACCTGTTTATAAATTGTTAATAAAAAAATATTATTAACAAATCCTTTCGTTTCTATTTTTTATATCTTTGCGAACTTAATTGCGTGAAAAAGTGATTTTTATCAACTAATAATTCATCAAATTACTAATTAAACTAACAATTCCATGAAACGAGTTCTACTCTCAATGCTGCTTCTGATCATAGGTTACAGTGCCTATTCGCAGCAAAAGATTCAGCTTCGTTCGACCGACAGAGTCGAATGTGCGAAGAGCGACATGAATGGACTCAAGGCCAGTTTCTCTTTTTCCGGTCTTGAAGCCACCACTGTCGAAACCAAGAGTGGTGAGTTCTCGGAAATCCACATCGATGGCGCCTATCCCAACGGCAACGTTGGCGAGCCGTCGCTGCCGATGTTCACGAGACTCATTGCCATTCCCACAGGGGCCACACCTGTTGTTACGGTGGGTTCCCATTCCGAAACGCAATATAAATTGAGCGACTATGGCATTGGCACAATCTCTGCCATGCAGGCTCCCGTCCACAAGAACATCGACCCCAACACGGTTGAATACACTGTGAACGAGGCTGCATACACCCGCAACAGCTACAACGACGACCCGCTTGCTATGGTCGAGGTGCTTGGCACCATGCGTGGCATCACTTTCGGTCGTCTCATCGTGCAACCTGTCCGCTACAACCCCGTTGCTGGCACTGTGATGGTGTACAACGACATCGAGGTGAGCGTTGACTTCGAAAACGGCGATGCCGAAAGCACGGAACAGATGTTCGCTAACACCTGCAGTCCTGCCTTCCAAAGCGTCTATGACCAAGTCTTCAACATCGACATGCTGATGGGCGACGGCGCCAAGGATGCTTACACCGACCATCCCGACATGTACAACACTCCTGTCAAGATGTTGGTGATCTGCTATTCGGGCTTCGAAGGCAATGCTGCCCTGAACAGCTGGCTCGAATGGAAGTTGCAGAAAGGTTACTATGTCGATATATTCTACACTTCAGAGACAGGAACATCTGCCAGTAGCATCAAATCTTTCATTCAGAATAAATACAACGCCTCTGTCTCGGCTGGCAACGCCTACACCTATCTGATTGTGATTGGCGACACCGGACAAGTGCCGCAATACATGACCAAGACCATAGACAGCGATATCGGTCAATGTGCTTCCGACTTGGGCTATGCTGCGGTCAACTTCACGACCTCTAGCACAACCAACTATTTCCCGGACATGTACTACAGCCGTATCTCAGTTGAAAACACCACACACCTTACCAACTATTTGAATAAGGTGCTGACCTACGAGAAATACGAGTTCACTGATGGCGGTAACTACCTGAACAATGTGATCCTCGTTGGAGGTTGGGATTCAAACTGGACTCCTAAAGTTGCCAAACCCACCATCAACTACGGCACCACAAACTACTTTAAAACGAGCAACACCACCTACGGTGGCTTTGGCAGTGGCACTATTAAAGCTACGGTTTCAACATCGTCATCACAAGGTTACAGTGGCAGCAACAATGGTGTTTACCAAGGCATCAACAACGGTGTGTGCTTCCTGAACTACACTGCCCATGGCGACAAGCAGGAATGGACTCAACCTTTGATGACAGCAGCCCAAGTGGCTACGCTTTCCAACACCGGCAAGTATTTCTTTGGTGTCGGCAACTGCTGCTTGACGGGTAATTTCAACAGCACCATGACCACCTATTCACCAGGATCCTCCATAGGCACCAATGCCTGCTTTGCAGAAACGATGATTCGCGTGCCTAACGCAGGTGCTGTCGCATACATTGGTTGTTCTCCTTATTCCTATTGGTATGAGGACTTCTACTGGGCTGTCGGAGCACATGCTTATTCAGATGGAACCGCACCTTCGGTATCAGCTTCATCGAAAGGTGTTTATGATGTCATGTTCTCCGATCAATACTGGAATTCAGCTTCATCATTGTTGTATGTTGGCAACCTCGCCGTGCAGCAAGCTGTCACCGATGGCAGAACAACTTCCAGTATTACCGATGGCAACTGCCGCAACTCGGCCCACTATTACTTCCAGTTCTACCACACCTTCGGCGATGGTTCCGTGATGCCTTACATCACCAAGCCGGAAACGAACACTGTGACGAATATGCCGAGTACGGTCACTCCTGGCACCAACTCCATCACCCTTAATGCCGTGGCCGGTTCGTACGTTGCCGTCACCGACAACAGCTCCAAGATTTACGGTGTTGGCGTGGCCAACTCGTCAGGTGTGGCTACTGTGGATTTCACCAATGCCATCCCGAGCAACGGCACTCTCCATGTGGTGATCACTCGCCAACAATACCAGCCTTGGTTTGGCACTATTAATGTTGTTGGTGGTACCCAATACAACATCGTGGCCAATGCCAGCCCGACCGATGGCGGCACCGTGAGCGGCGCAGGTCAATACTATGAGACCACCGAGTGTACGCTGACTGCCACAGCCAACCATGGCTATGCCTTCGTGAATTGGACCAAAAACAATGTACAGGTTTCCACCAACCCGAGCTACACCTTCACCGTGAATGCTGGCGGCACCTATACTGCCAACTTCCAGGCTTTGACAGAGCACCATTTCACCTATAATCCTCAGCAGACCCATGGCACCATCAGTGTGAGCCCGACCACGGCCTACGCTGGCGATATCGTGACACTGACGGCGACTCCTGACGCTGGCTACTGCTTAGACCAATGGAATGTGAACACCGTGGGTAAGGGTAATGTGCCTGTGGTGAACAACCAGTTCGAGATGCCCGACAGCGACGTGACCATCAGTGCCACCTTCAAGTCGGGTTATACCGTGACAGTGGCACAAGTTGCCAACGGCACTATCATCGCCAGTACGACCTCGGCAATGGACGGCGATGTTATCACCTTAACCGCTACCCCGAATTCGGGCTGCGAGTTCTCGACATGGTATGTCTACAAGACCGGTGACCCGAACACCTTGGTTGCCGTTCTCAACAACAGCTTCACCATGCCGAGCTACGACGTCACCGTGAGTGCAGTGTTCGCAACCACATCGACTGGTGATGTCACTATCGGTAATGGTACGACCGAACAATATGAGCTTCCGTTGAACAACTACTATAACTATAGCCTCACAGAGGAAATATACACTGTCGCCGAACTTGGCGAAGCTGGAACCATCACGAAAGTGGCGTTCTATGTGTCTCAAAATGCGGCTGCCAGAAACATTGACATCTATATGGTGCCGACCACCAAGACGGCATTCTCGTCAACTACCAACTGGGAAGTGCTGAGCAGCGTTTTCAAGGTTTACTCAGGCAACTATACCTTCACCACTGGATGGAATACCATCACTTTAGACACACCTTATGAATATGACGGTGTCAAGAATGTCGTTGTCGGCGTGGTTGACAACACCGGCTCATGTGTGTCTTCAAGTAGTAGCGCAATGAGATTCTATGTTTACAGCACTGGCGCCAACAGGGCTTTGAGGGTGCGTCAAGACGGTAGTGCTTATTCTGTCGGTACCTCCCAACAGATTAGCAGTTACACAGGTTCATATGTTACTACAAACGCCAATGTGAAGTTCACCAAAGTCTTGAAAAACAATCAGTCGCTCACAGTGTCACCTGAGGCCATCAACGACTTCAGCTACCTGATGGGCATGGGCCCATCTGATGTGGAGGCTGTAAGCATTGTCGGCACAGACCTCAGCAGCGACATCACTGTTACTGCTCCTACCAACTTCGAGGTTAGCGCTTCATCCACGGGCACCTACGGTAGCAGCGTCACCATTCCTCGGACCACAGGCAGCAAGGGCGGTCGTGAAGTGACATCGTGGGGCTTTGAAGGTACAACACAAAGCTGGACGGCCATTGATAGCGATGGCGACGGTTATGGCTGGGTGCTCGGTTCAGCCACCAGCGGTGTCTATCTTGAAGAAGGTTCCAACGTAACCGACCAGGTTTCGGGCCATAATTCATCGACCGACATGATGGTTTCAGGTTCATGGACCGATGCCACTACGACGGCATTGACCCCAGACAACTGGCTTGTTTCACCGCAGTTGCCCCTTGGCGGTTCATTCTCGTTGTGGGCCAGGCCGTTCTACACTACCTATTTCCCTGAGCATTTCGGTATCTATGTTTCTACCGCAGGAACCAATCCATCCGATTTCACTTTGTTGGGCGAATGGACCTTGCCCGCAGAGGAGTGGAAACAATATAGCGTTGACCTCCATGCCTATCAAGGGCGTACCGGATATATTGCAGTGCGTCACTTCAATTGCACGGACAATTTCTGTATTTTGGTTGATGATTTCGAGCTTGACACAGATGCTGCATATAACCCAGAGCTTCCTGTTACAGTTACATCAGCCATGGTTTATGTGCGCATGAAGGCTAATCTTAGCGTTGATGACTATAGTGGCAACATGACTATTGCATCAGGTACGCTGAGCAAGACCGTAAGTCTGAACGGTGTCGTTGAGCCGAATGGTGGTGAGCAATATACGATCACCGTTAACGCTGATCCAGTCGCAGGTGGTACAGTTACCGGTGCCGGCACGTACTACGAGCAAAGCCGCGTCACCTTAACAGCGACACCTGCCACACACTACACCTTCGAGGGATGGCAACTCAACGGCACAACGGTCTCTACAAGTGCCAGCTATCAGATTACGGTGACAGGCGATGCCACTTACACTGCGGTATTTACGCCCATGACCGAACATACCATCACTTTGAACCAAGTGGAAGGTGGCAACATCAGTGCTGACCTCGGCACCGCCTATTCTGGTGACGTGGTAACTTTGACCGTAACACCCGATGCAAGCTACTTCTTTGTCGAGTGGAACGTCGTTTACGGTAATAACCAAACCGTTGAGGTGACAAACAACCAATTCACCATGCCTGAGGGCGATGTGACCGTGACTGCCGTCTTCAATCAAGGCTTTACTGTTACGCTGAGCCAAACACCTAACGGCACTATCAGCGCTGACCAGACCACGCAATTGCATCCTGGTGATATTGTCACTTTAACTGCCACACCTGATGCCAACTGTGTTTTCCAGGCTTGGTATGTTTATAAGACTGGCAATCCAAGAGATGTGATTGCGGTTGTGCAAAATAGTTGGTTCTTCATGCCCGCAAATGATGTGACTGTTATGGCTGTTTTTGTGACCGAAGAGGAGCATGAACAAACTGTTGGCGGTGGCACTGCCACAAACTATGGGCAGTACATTCCAGCTTATTTTACTAGAAACAACAATTACTACTCACTATCTCAACAGATATACACTTCCTCTGAAATCGGTTATAACGGTAAAATAACTGCTATTGCTTTTAAAGCTAATGGAAATGCTACGCGAACACTTGACATTTATATGGCACACACTGACAAGACCGCATTCAGCTCCAATACTGACTGGGAAGTTATGGGATCTGTTTCTTTGGTGAAATCAGGAAGTGTTAGCTTTGTCAATGGTTGGGCCACCATTACTTTAGACACACCTTTCCAATATGATGGTGAGAGTAATCTTAATATCTGCGTGGTGGACAAAACGCATCAGACTAATGCTTCCAGAACTTTTAATACATATAGTACTGGAGCCAATAGAGCCATTTATGTATATAGTACTAGCACTGATTATAGTTCTAGTGTAGGCTACTCCAACCAACTTGAGACTTACACAGGAACACGAATTCAGTATAACAACCAAATTAAGTTCACTATTTTGGTTCCTGGCAGTGCCGAATCACTCACTGTGTCGCCTGATGATATCAATGACCTCAGCTATGTGGAAGGCCAAGGACCGTCACACACACATAAACTTGACATTGTTGGTGTGGATCTTGAAAACAACATTACCCTGACAGCTCCTACCAACTTTGAGTTGAGTTTGGCCGAGGCTGGCACGTATAGCAACAGCCTCACTATTCCTCACGAGACTGGAAGCAAGGGCAATCGAAACGTGACCAGTTGGGATTTCGAGGATGGTTTACAAGGTTGGACTGTTGTTGATGCAGATGGTGATGGATACAATTGGGCGCATAACACACAATTCGGTGGACATAACGAGTCAACAGGTCTTGTTTATTCACAATCATACGACAATAGTGCTGGTGCATTACATCCTGATAACTGGCTGATTTCACCACAAGTGGAACTCGGAGGCTCCTTCTCGATGTGGGCACATCCCCAACAGGCTGCCTATCCTGCCGAACATTTTGGTATTTATGTTTCTACGACAGGTACCGATGCCTCAAGTTTCATCGAGTTGGGTGAATGGACTTTGTCGAATGGAAACTGGAAACAGTTCTCAGTTGATTTGACTGCTTTTGCTGGCCAAAACGGTTATATTGCTGTGCGTCATTTCAATTGCAGCGACCAGTTCTATATCAATGTTGATGACTTTGAAATTGACACCAATGCCGCCATCACTATTGAGATGCCCGTGGTCATCACCCCCGCCACCGTCTATGTCCGCATGAAGGACAATCTGAACGCTGGCACTTACAGCGGAACGCTTACTGCTACTGCTGGTTCAGGTGACAACCTTAATAAGAGTGTGAACTTGAGCGGTGAAGTCATTGCTGTTTACGACATCGCACTTACAGTCAATCCTGCTGAAGGTGGCACAGTTTCAGGCGCTGGTTCCTATGCTGATGGCACAAGTGTTACTGTAACGGCCAGACCACTCGGCGACTACAACTTCGTCAACTGGACTGAGAACGGAGAAACGGTTTCAACGGATGCTGTATATACCTTTACGGTTTCTGGCAATAGAAACCTGGTAGCGAACTTTGTTGGAAATAGTTACGAAATCACTGCCACGGTAAGTCCTGAGAATTCAGGTAG
>JAEEGL016625853.1_pt1 | contig 10866 bp, 10 predicted proteins | sample 9134231 | NCBI WGS metagenome assembly JAEEGL01 (sample SAMN16246548, study PRJNA631951) | gut metagenome | biome: gut microbiome; feature: rumen; material: fiber-attached | host: Bos | place: Iran: Karaj | collected 2018-10
GGGGCTCGGTCGCGCCGACCGGGTCGGCTTGGTCGCTCGCGGTCACAACAGTCCACCGGACTGTTGCTCTGTGCCGCTCGTCCTTCGAGCCCCTGTCTGAATCAATCATAAAAAGAACAGCCCGCCCTGTCGGGCAGACTGTTCTTCTGGTGGACACATTGGGGCTCGAACCCAAGACCTCTCGCGTGTGAAGCGAACGCTCTGACCAGCTGAGCTATGCGTCCGTGTTTTGCTGTGGGCATATTATATCACCATAGTTTTAAAAATACAACAACTATTTTATATTTTATTCCGAATCGGTTCCGGACGGAAAATTCAAACAATTACCTATTGACTTGATAGGCTTTTAATGATATAATTACGCGGATTTTACAGTCAGAGGTAGTTATGGAAGAATATATAATCAGAGAAACAGAGGATTTTCTTGCGCTCTCAACCCTTTTCAACGAAAGCGGAATGGGTGTTAAAATTGAGGAGCGCATGCCCGATAGAATAATCAAAATGTGGCGCATGGACGATCCCGTCACGGGCGAGCTCATGGCGGCGTCAACGCTTGAAAAGCGCGACGGAGTCTATTCACTGGGCGATATCGCCGTGCGCAACGATCTTCACCGCAAGGGCTACGGAAAGGTAATGCAGAGAGTGGTCTTCACCGAGGCGAAAAGCCGCGGCATAAAAGAACTCTGGGCTTGCGCCAAGGAGCCCGCATATTATCTTCACAGCGGCTGGGAAAAGATGGTCTGGGACGAGTCCCCGAACATCGCCGTCTACTGCACCTCCTGCGGCAAGCGCGGCACAACCTGCCACCCGGAGATTATGAGATACACTCTTGATTAAAGGCTGAAACACAATGAAAACAGAACTGCTTTTCACGGAGTTTGAATGTGACGAGAAGGGCTCTTCCCCCGATATTTACGAGCTTAACATAATAAGCGGCGGCTGCCGTCTTTACGGCTATCTGCTTTCGCCGGATAAAAGAATACCCGGCCCGTACCCCGCCGTCATAATGTCTCACGGCTTCCCGGGATATACCACGAACAACGACCTTGAGCTGGCGCTTATGCGCACGGGCTGCGTGGTTATTCACATAAACCACAGGGGCGCGTGGGGAAGTGAGGGGAATTACCTTTTCACAAATCTCAGGGATGACCTTGTCGCCGTCGCGAAATGGGCGCACAATCCCGCCACCGCTCAGCGGTACGGCATAGACACCGATAACATTTTCCTCGTCGGTCACAGCATGGGCGGGCAGACCGTATTGAACGCCGCAAAGGAATTGCCTTTTGTGCGCGGAGTTGCCGCGCTCGCCGCCTATGATATTGAGGCGGCGCTCGGAAACGGGCTTGAAAAGGAACTGTTCCTTATGATTGAAACCGAGGGCCAGTGCCTCAAAATGAATTCCGCGAGCGAGGTGTTTGAAAACGCGCTCAACAACCGTTATGAGCTTAGCGTTCTCAACGGCTGCGAACGCCTTGCCGGTCACGCGGTTCTGCTTGTGGAGGCGTCGCTTGACACGGTGGCTCCCGCGGATATTATGATGAAGCCCCTTGCCCGCACTCTCGAAAGTTTGTCTGCGCGGGTTGAATACAGTTCCATTGTCAGCGGGCACAGTTTCGCCGGGCAAAGAATGAAACTCGCGAAGGCTGTCGGTGAATGGATTGAAAAAACAATAAATACATAAACCGTAAGTCCGCGGAACGCTCCGCGGGCTTTTCTTATGCCTTTTTCAAAAAAATTCATTTAACTTATTCACAAACGGATTATATGGTGGTAAAATAACAATGTTATCAAAAACGGCGTTCCGGCGCCTTACGTAAGGAGAGAATCGTATGAAACCCGCAAAACCCGCGGATACAACAATGAAAAATAGGATAATCGCTTTTATGAACCGCCTTGACAACACCGATATTTCGGCAATGTCCGACGGCGATCTCGAATCCTACAGAAAAGATCTGATGACTCAGATAAGCTTTTTCCAGCACGAGCGCCTTATTCATCTTATTGTGACAATAACCTTCGCCATACTCACATTCATTACCCTTGCCATAGGCATTTTCGGTACATCCATGGCGTATATTATGTTGTTCTTCTTTATCGTTCTGCTCATACCCTATATCAAGCACTATTTCCTGCTCGAAAACGGTGTGGAAAAGATGTATCCGTTCTATGACGCCCTCGTAAAAGAGGAGGACAAACGCCGCCGCGAGGCGGAAAACAAGGCAGATGACGGTTCTTCAGAGGCTTGAGTCGCTCGCGGACAGCGGCTACCGCGAGTTTTCCGCGAAGCTTATTCCAAATGTGAATATTTCGCGCATAATCGGCGTGCGCACACCGGAATTAAAAGCGCTCGCGAAAGAACTTTACGGCACAAAAGAGGCGGAAACATTCCTTAAAAAACTGCCGCATAAATATTTTGAGGAAAACCAACTTCACGCCTTTCTGATAAACCGCGAAAAAAGCTTTGAAAAGTGCCTCGGTTTGCTGGAGAAATTCCTGCCGTATATTGACAATTGGGCTACCTGCGACCAGCTTGCCGCCCCCGCTCTCGCGAAGAATCCGGCGGAGCTCGAAAAGCATATTTACCGCTGGATTGATTCGGGCGAAACCTATACCGTGCGCTACGGCGCGGGCGCGCTTATGCGCTTTTATCTCGATAAAAATTTCAGACCGGAATATCCCGAAAAGGTCGCGTCGGTAAAGAGCGACGAATACTATGTCAATATGATGCTCGCGTGGTATTTCGCCACCGCTCTCGCCAAACGGTGGGATGAATGCATCGGCTATATCGAAAACAAAAAACTGCCCGTCTGGGTTCACAACAAGGCAATACAGAAATCGGTCGAGAGCAACCGCATCCCGCCCGAAAGAAAAGAATACCTCAAAACGCTCAAAATCCGCTGAAGGGGAGGGATAAACCTGGCTCACCCGCTCAAACATTTCAGAACAATCACAAGGCACCGCCACAAGGTTATGGCGCACTGCTTCAAAGCCGGCATACCCCTTCAGGGGCTCAGGCACGACCTTTCGAAATATACGCCCACGGAATTTCTGCCCGGGGCTAAATACTACCAGGGCAACCGTTCCCCGAACGAGGCGGAGCGCGAGGAATACGGCTACTCCTCCGCCTGGCTCCACCACAAGGGGCGCAACAAACACCATTTCGAATACTGGACGGACTACAACCCGAAGGTGCGTATGGTCGAGCCCGTGAAAATGCCGCCGCGCTATGTAATTGAAATGTTCTGCGACAGGGTGGCGGCGAGCAAGATTTATCAGGGCGAAAAATACACGGACTCCTCGGCGCTCACATATTTCGTGAACGGGCGCGACAAACGCAGAATCAACCCCGAAACCTCCGATTTCCTTGAGATGCTTCTTACAATGCTCAGCGAAAAAGGGGAGGAAGAAACTTTTAAATTCATCCGCGATTTTATAAAAAGTGGCAAAAATTATTGATATGAGGTGTAAATTATGAGACTCGGTATTATCGGCGACTGGACGGAAGACGGCTTCAGGTATGTTAAAAGCAAGGGGCTCGACTGCGTGGAGTTCTGCTACAACCACGACCAGCCCACGGACAAGCTTTTAGCGCTCATCCCCTCACTCAACGAGTGGCAGGAGAAATACGGCGTGAAAATTCTCTCAATGGGCCGCTGGGGCTCCGAGAGAATCAAGGCGGACGGCACAATAAACGAGCCCGTCTTCAAAGAGGACTGCGATGTGATTGACGCGGCGTCGGCTGTAGGTTGCCCGGTGTTCAACTGCGGCTGCAACTATACGGAAAGCAAGAATTTCAAGGAAAACTGCGACATCGCGATTGATTATTTTTCAAAGCTTCTCGATTACGCGAAGGGCAAGAATGTGAGAATAGCGACCTACAACTGCGACTGGGGCAATTTCGTATATAACGACAAGGCGTGGAGCGTGGTTCACAACGCCCTGCCCGAACTCGGAATCAAATATGATGTTTCGCACTGCTTCAACAGACGCGGCGATTATCTTAAAGAAATTCGCGATTGGGGCGACAGATTCCTGCACTTCCACCTCAAAGGCACGCTCTATGTCGAGAACGAGCATTACGACGACCCGCCCGCGGGACTTGACCAGACAGACTGGCCCTCGGTTATGGCAATGCTCCACATCAAGCATTACGACAAGATGATTTCCATTGAGCCGCACTCGCACAACTGGCGCGACGACCTCGGCGAATGGGGAGTCGATTTCACAATCAACTTCATAAAACCGTATTTAAGATAAAAACGGGAAAAACGGCGCGGAAATCCGCGCCGTTTTTACATTCCGTTTACTTTTTATTTATATAAACATATTGAAATGCGAAATGCGTTGTGATAAAATATAAAATCGTAAACAAATGACCGCGGGAGGTATGATTTTGGCAAAGAAATTTATGGACGCGGATTTTCTGCTTGACAACGAGCCGTCAAAAAAGCTTTTTGAGGCGGCGAAGGATATGCCGATTTTTGACTGGCACTGCCACCTCTCCCCCAAGGAGATTTACGAGAACGAACAGCCCGAGGACATCGCATATCTCTGGCTCGCGGGCGACCACTACAAATGGCGCGCCATGCGTTCCTGCGGCGTGGACGAAAAATACATCACCGGAAGCGCTTCGGGTTATGAAAAGTTCAGGGCGCTCGCCTCGGTTATGCCCTGCCTTATCGGCAACCCGCTCTATCACTGGACTCATCTCGAGCTTCAGCGCTATTTTGATATTTACGAGCCGCTGAGCGAAAAAACCTGCGACGAAATATGGGAAAAGGCGAACGCGAAAATAAAAGCCGGCGGGTTCACCCCGCGTGAGCTTATAAAGAATTCGAATGTTACCTGCCTGTGTACAACGGACGACCCCGCGGATTCGCTCGAATATCATCAGCTGCTTGACAAGGACGAAACCTTTACAGTTAAAGTAATTCCCGCGTTCCGCCCCGACAAGGCGCTCGGCATTGAACTGCCCGGCTGGAAGCAGTGGCTCTCCGCCATGGAAAAGACAGCGGGAGTGCAGATTTCAAGCTACTCAAAACTTGTTGAGGTGCTCGGCGACAGAATTGATTTCTTCGCCCTCAACGGCTGCCGCGCGAGCGATCACGCCTTCGGCGAATTCCCGTACGCAAGGGCGGATCTCTCCGAACTTGAAATGATTTTCAGCAAGGCGTGTAAAGGTGAAATACTTAACGCACTCGAAATTGAAAAATACAAAACGGAACTTCTCCGTTTCCTCGCAAAGGAATACGCCAAACGCGACTGGGGAATGGAACTTCACATAGGTCCCATGCGCAACAACAATACGCTTATGTTCAACCATCTCGGTCCCGACGCGGGCTTTGACTCGATTGACGACCGTGAGGTGGCGCGCAAGCTTTCACGCTTCCTCGACAGCGTGGCACAGGAGAATCTGCTTCCCCGCACAATTCTGTTCACCCTCAACCCGAAGGACAATTACGTTCTCGGCTCAATGCTCGGCAACTTCCAGACGAGCGAAGCGGAAAGCAAGATTCAGTTCGGCTCCGCCTGGTGGTTCAACGACAATATCGACGGTATGCGCGAGCAGATGAAGGCGCTCGCAAATCTCGGGGCAATAAGCAAATTCGTGGGTATGGTCACCGACTCCCGCTCCTTCCTTTCATATCCGCGGCACGAGTATTTCCGCCGCATTCTCTGCGCGCTTCTCGGCGATATGGTTGAAAACGGGCTCTACCCCGAGGATTACGACACACTCTGCCCGATGGTGCGGGATATTTCCTACAACAACGCAATTAATTATTTCGGCATCGGATTTTAATTTACATACAGAAAGGATAGTTTTATGGCTAAATATGTGCTGGCTCTTGACCAGGGAACAACCAGTTCAAGAGCAATCGTCTTTGATAAGGCAGGCAACATAATCGCGAAATCCCAGAAGGAATTTGACCAGATTTATCCCCGCGCGGGCTGGGTCGAGCACGACCCTATGGAAATCCTTTACAGCCAGTTCCAGTCGGTTACCAATGTTTTCGCCGACGGCAAGGTGGCGCCTTCCGACATAGCGGCAATAGGCATCACAAACCAGCGCGAGACCACAATCCTCTGGAACAAGGAGACGGGCAAGCCCGTCTACAACGCCATTGTCTGGCAGTGCCGCCGCACGGCGGATATATGCGAACAGCTCAAGGCGGAAGGTCTTTCGGATTACATCAAGGAACACACGGGTCTTATTATAGACGCCTATTTCTCGGGCACTAAAATCAAGTGGATTCTTGACAATGTTCCCGAGGCGCGCCAGCTCGCCGACGAGGGCAAACTTCTTTTCGGCACTGTCGAAACCTGGCTTATCTGGAATCTCACCGGCGGCTCGGTGCATGTTACGGACTACTCCAACGCCTCGCGCACAATGCTGTTTGACGTTGACAAACTCTGCTGGGATACCATGCTCTGCGAAAAACTCGGAATCCCGGTGAGCATCCTTCCCGAGCCCGTTCCCACCAGCAAACTTTACGGCAATGTGGCGGGCGGAATAATCGGGCTTGAAGCCCTCGAGGGTATTCCGATAAGCGGCGCCATAGGCGACCAACAGGCGGCTCTTTTCGGCCAGTGTTGTTTCAACGCCGGTCAGGCGAAGAACACCTACGGCACGGGCTGCTTCCTGCTTATGAACACGGGCGAAAAGCGCACCGATTCAAAGAGCAACCTTCTCACGGGCGTTGCCTGGGGCATAGGCGATACGGTTGAATACGATGTTGAGGGCTCGGCTTTCAACGCCGGTTCGGTAATCAAATGGCTTCGCGACGAGGTTCATCTCATTGACACCGCGCGCAGGTGCGATGAACTTGCTGAGAGCGTGCCCGACGCAAACGGAATATATTTCGTTCCCGCTTTCACGGGCCTCGGCGCTCCCTACTGGGATATGTATGCCCGCGGCTGCATAGTCGGCCTTACAAGAGGCGTAAACCGCGCCCATATCGCGAGAAGCGTGCTGGAGGCAATCGCCTATCAGATGACCGACCTTCTCGAAGCGATGAAATCGGATTCCGGCATCGACTTCACCGAGCTGCGTGTTGACGGCGGCGCGTCCGTCAGCGATATAATGATGCAGATTCAGTCGGATTTCATCCGCTGCATGGTTGTTCGCCCCAAGACCGTTGAAACTACGGCTCTCGGCGCGGCGTATATGGCGGGTCTCGCCGTCGGCTTCTGGAAGAGCAAGGACGAAATCGTCTCGAACCGCGAAATCGACAGAGTCTTCACTCCGCGTATGCCGCTTGAAAAGCGCAACGAGCTCTATGACGGCTGGAAACGCGCCGTAGAGCGTTCGAGAGACTGGGACAGACCCGCAAATAACTGAGATAATAATTTAAAAGGAGAATATACAATGGATTACGCAAAAGAATCATTACGTTTACACGAAGAATGGAAAGGCAAAATTGAGGTTATAGCGACCGTTCCCGTAGCGAGCAAGGACGACCTTTCGCTCGCCTACACACCCGGCGTAGCCCAGCCCTGCCTTGAAATACAGAAGGATTTAAGCAAGAGCTACGAGCTCACCAGAAGGCACAATCTTTGCGCCGTTATCACCGACGGCACGGCGGTTCTCGGTCTCGGCGACATCGGCCCCGAAGCGGGCATGCCCGTTATGGAGGGTAAATGCGTGCTCTTCAAATCCTTCGGCGGCGTTGACGCCTTCCCGCTCTGCGTGAAGAGCAAGGATGTTGACGAAATCGTAAACACAATCTATCTCATTTCGGGTTCGTTCGGCGGCATAAATCTTGAGGATATAGCCGCTCCCCGCTGCTTCGAAATCGAGCGCAAACTCAAGGAAAAATGCGATATCCCCATTTTCCACGATGACCAGCACGGCACTGCCATTATCACCCTCGCGGGTCTGAGCAACGCCCTCAAAGTAGTAGGCAAGAAAAAGGAAGATGTCAAAATCGTCACCTCCGGCGCGGGCGCCGCGGCGATTTCAATCACCAAGCTCCTTCTTTCCGCAGGCTTCAAGAATATTGTGATGACCGACAGAAAAGGCGCTATATACAAGGGCAGAGACGGTCTCAACTGGATCAAGGAAGAGATGGCGGAAGTCACCAATCTCAACGGCGAAAAGGGCACTCTCGCCGATGTTATCAAGGGCGCGGATGTGTTCATCGGTGTTTCAGCCCCCGGCACAGTTACAATCGATATGGTCAAAACGATGAACAAGGACGCCATCGTGTTTGCCTGCGCCAATCCCACTCCCGAAATCTTCCCCGAGGACGCGAAAGCGGGCGGAGCGAGAGTTATTTCCACCGGCAGAAGCGACTACCCGAACCAGATTAACAACGTTCTCGCCTTCCCCGGCGTTTTCAGAGGCACATTCGATGTGCGCGCAAGCGATATCAACGAGGAGATGAAGATGGCGGCCGCCAAGGCGCTCGCCGACCTCATTTCAGACGAGGAGCTCTGCGAGGATTACATAATCCCGAAGGCGTTCGACCCGAGAGTAGGTCCCGCGGTAGCGGCGGCGGTCGCCCAGGCCGCGCGCGACAGCGGAGTAGCGAGAATATAACTTGACTTTAAAACGGCGGGTGTAGTTTTTACACCCGTCGTATTTCCCCGAAACGGAGGAGCCGCTATGGCAAAATCAAAAGGCAATAAAAATAAAAACGCTGCGGGCAAGGCGGATGTTAAGGCGAAAAAAACATCCGTTAAGAACGACGCGCCTTCGAAAGGCTCGGGTCCGAAAAAGATAATTATTCCCGCGGTCGCGTTGATTCTTGTTGCCGCGCTGCTTGTCACGGGCTACTTCGTGTGGTATAAACCGAAGCACGCGGGCGGCCCCGAACCCGTTACAAACACTACGGGCGGCGGCTCGGACACAAAGCAGAGCGTTGACTTCAAAAAGAATAAATACACTTATGAAACCGCCGATTACAACGGCTACACCGTACCCGCTTTTGTTGCGGAAATGCTCAAAGGCGCCGACAAGGACAGCGAGGCGGCGTGCAAAAAATACGGCACGGCGCTCACGGTCGCCGGTCACGATGTTTCGACCTCCGAGTTCGGGATGATGTATTTTGATATGTTTATTGACGCGAGGGACAGCCTTATTGATGACCCCAACGGTCTGACCCCGGTGACGAATACCGCGCCTGCGGAGCAGAAATACGGCGACACTGAATACACCTGGGCAGACAGGCTCAGAGAGGTCACGGCGGAAAAAATAAAGAAAAACTATATTCTGTTCTACGAAGCGCTTGAAAACGGTTTTATGCCCACGGATTCCTGCGTGGCTGATATGGAGGAGGCGAAGAACTCCGCGGAGTATTTTTCCGGCATCAAAAATGTTACGGCAGATGAGGATATGGCTGAAACATATTGTGAGGGCGCCACACTGAACCTTTTTATGCGCAACTATATTCTCAAATCCTATGCCGCGGATTATGAAGCCGCCGTAAGGGAGATGCTCGCTTCAAAGCGCGGTAAGGCGGAAATGGACGAAGTTTACAAAGCAAATCCCGAAAAATACAACTATGTTGATGTGCGCGTATTCGTAATAAACAAACAGACCATGGACGCTGTTGAAAAGGCAAAAAAAGAGGTCAAGGACCTTGAGAGCTTTTATCAGTTCGGAATAGATTATTACAGCGCGATGTTCAGCGATTACTCCGATTACAAGGAGGAGGCGACGCGCTTTTTCTGCCTGAGAAAAAGCGAACTGAGCGGCAAGTTCGGCGATGCCATAGGCGAATGGTGTTTTGAAGACGGCAGAAAGCCGGGCGACATTGAAGTGGTTGAAGGTACTCTTTTCTACTGCCTTCTTTATATGGTGAAGCCCCAGTATATGATTGAAACGGTTGACTTTTACCAGTGCCTGAGTTATTTCAATGACGATATGGATTATCCCCGGTCCGATGAGGAAAAAGAGAACACCTACAATTATTTGAAAACTCCTTTTGAAACCCTGAAAAGTTCGGATAATAAAACCGAGACATTCAAAGAGATAGATTCGCAGTATGATGAAAACGCATTGTCATATGAAAACGAAGGAATGATGAAAAGAACGGGTGTAAAAGGTCTCGAATACAACGCGCTTGAATGGTTGTATTCATCCGAAAGGAAAAAGGGTGACTGCGAATTAATTTACATAAGAAACGCTTACGCGATTATTATGTTTGACCATATTAATAAAGGGGATTACAACTACTATCTGACAATCACGGATGAATACAGCGATTCCGATTTCGGCTCATTTTATGAGAGCCTGAAAAATTTCAACGGCAATGAGATAACCGAGTATTCCGAAGGCATCTCAAAGGGTGCTCAATACGGCGAAACCGCGAGCGCTGCCTATGCCGCGAAGGTTGCAAAAAATTCCCAGAGCAGTCAGACAACTCAGACAGCACAGTAAATCCTGCACAAAAACAAGTATTTATATTTGTCTATATTCAACAGTCTTTATATAATAATTATTTTAATTATATGAGGACTGTTGATTTTTAAATTATTTTATGTAATAATAAAAGAGCATATTATGGAGTTGTGCCCCTTGCGGCACATAAACTTTTCACCTGAAAAGCCAATCCAACCAAGGAGGAAAAAAGAATGTCCAAAATCAAAAAGACGATAAGCATTGTTCTTGTTGTTGCGTTGCTTATCGGCACGTTTGCCGGCGTCGGCAGTGTTCTGGGGTTCAAGGCGAAAGCCGAAAACGCCATTTCATTTACCGGCCTTGACGGAGTGGAAATCACAAAACCCGGCAACAGAGGGCCGCTGAAGACAGCGGATCAGCTCACTCAGGCGCACGGCGACAACTGGATTTACACGGCTACCGAGGCGTTTGAGATTCCGGGTGCGGAAAAAATAGAGGATATTTCTTCCGATTCTCTCAACAAC
>JAEEGL016910673.1_pt1 | contig 10866 bp, 7 predicted proteins | sample 9134231 | NCBI WGS metagenome assembly JAEEGL01 (sample SAMN16246548, study PRJNA631951) | gut metagenome | biome: gut microbiome; feature: rumen; material: fiber-attached | host: Bos | place: Iran: Karaj | collected 2018-10
CATCTTAGGAATAAAAGCAAGAGTGTAAACTGAGGCAGGAATAAAGTCAAGAAATGACAACTTGTGTAGGAATAAAAAAGTAAAGTGTAAACCAAGTTAGGAATAACAAACAAAACTGTCAACCAAAATCAGTACAGGTCAGTGTTTCGGTGAAAGCGCATGTTTTCGCCTTAATATGAACCAAAGAATTAACCTTTAGGATAATGCAAATGAAAAAACTGAATCTCTTTTCTATAGGTGTCATGCTGCTTGCCTCCATGAGCCTCGCCCGTGCCAACGGCATAGCAGCATTGCAGACGCCGGAAAACCAACCCGACCCGCAGCCTGTGGGAAATACGTGGAACCTTGTCGTTTGGCACAAGGACGGTTCGAAGGTACAGTTCGCTTTGGAAGACACCCCGAAGATAACCTACGAAGGCGAGAAGGTTGTCGTCTCTTCGTCCTCGACGGTGGAATACGACTTCCAGGCAATCAAGAAGATGACTTACATGCAGGAGGAACCTAATCGCATTGGCGATTTGGCGATTAACCCCGAACGTCCATTCACAAGCCAAGGGGGTGTGATTACCTTCGTTCCTGCCGACAAAGACCTGCATGTGAGGGTGGCGACGTTGAGCGGCATCGTCGTCCGGGATTTCATCGTCCCCAAGAACGAGCCTTCCTCCATCTCCCTGACTTCCACCCCGGCAAAAGTGTATCTGATAAGCGTCAATGGTGTAACCTATAAAATAGCAATGAGATGAGAAGGATATTATTTGCATTTTCACTGATTCTTGGTCTGCTGTCCGTCCCCACTCAACTCTTTGCCGACGACGGGCAGAAGAAGACCGTTCGCTTCTTCCTGAATACGGGCGAGACACTGGACTTTGACGCTGCCGAGATTGACAGCATCACCACAACCTTGGATAAGCAGACGGTCTGGCTCTCCGACACCTGCTTCAGCTATGACGTCGAAGCCATCGACAGCGTCTGGTACATGACCCCAACGCTCAGACTGACCACAGAGAGCCTGAACTTCGGCAAGGTGGCCGTGGGCAAAAGAAAGTCAATTTACGTCACTGTTACCAATACGGGACCTTATACCGAGACCTACTCGCTGTTTGCAGACGGCGTTTTCAAGGCTGTGGAATCGGGGTTGAACTTCGAGATTGATGCCAACGAATCGCAGGACGCAGAAATAACGTTTACGCCGACCGATTCTGTCGTTTATGACGGGAAACTGTTGTTGGAATCGAGCGCCTTGGGCGACGGACTATTCAGTCTGGAACTGGTAGGAAAAGGTGTGGCAACTGACAGTCTGGAGGAAATTTTCATGCTGCCACCCGTGGAGGAGGACTTCAGTGTGGTACTTCCCAACGAACAAGACCCAGAGAGTCTGGCAGGATTCAAGATTGTGAACAGCTACGGCGAGTTTCCCATATCAATGGCCTCTGCAGTCAAGGCACGCAGGGCAGTGCGAAATCGCGCCAATGAGACGGGTTTCTACACATTTGGTTCAAACGGATTCTTTTCGCCAAACGGCTTACAACTTCATACTCTTTTGGATGGCAACGATAACGCGTGGCTCTTTTCCATATCACTGCCTGACGAAAAACCAGAGATTTCATTCCGTCAGACAGCTATCACGCTTTTGATGACGGAACCGTTACTCATTACCAGCAACGAAGCTGAATATCGCAATACGGTCAATGCCATCACAAAGCTGAAATCCTTTGACAAATTGGTTGACGATGTCAGAGATACCTACTACGACGGTGTGAATCACTACAGATGTCCCGATTACTCACATCTGAACGTGCTGCCCGTCATGAAGGAACTGGCTGACGAGGTGCGCGACAATAGCAACCTGAGGCTAAGTGGCGTATCGCTCAAGGATGTGAATAGAATGAACACATTTGTGTCGTATCGGGTCAGCAATGATTTCAAGCGAGTGCTTCACATCTATCCCAGAAGGTTGAAGATGACCGAAAACACAGGCGTTATTGAAAGTTCGCAGGATGTGTCACAGACATTGGCGGAATTGTGCGAATGGATGCTGACGTCGTCCAATCTTGTGGCTAACGAATTGGACAAGGAAATAGATAAGGAAGAGTTGGAGTTTATAGAAGACCTCAAAGAATGGATTGTTGAAATAGAAAAGACTTTGGTATCATTCGGTCTGGGCGATGCCGACTCTCACATCTGCGTTCCCATTATCTTGGACAGTGAAAAATCCAACTATTGGAAGATAGTAAAAGGTTCGCTTAAAGGCGAAAAATCATCACCTTTCTTAGTAGAAACGGGCACAATAACCACGGAACTCGATGGATACGACAAAGTGTATCTTGATATCTATGGCTTGGGAGGCTTCAACAAAACATGGAACGAATATTCTGGGAAGGATAAACTTAGAATAGCTTTTGCCATGATACATGGAGCATATAAGGACTTCATTAAACCTTTGATGGAGGTCACGTCTGGATGGAAGGAACTGAAAGAGGCTTCCGGTTATGACGATTATAATTACGACTTCCGTTACGGCGCACGCAAATATCCAAAGTGTGCTCTTGTGGCTAAACTGTTGCTGAATTTCGGTAAAGACCTGGACAACTTCCAGAATATCTACGAAAAAAGCAGGGATGGCGATTGGTGGGAGCTGGCCAAGGATGTGCTGGTATTCCTATACGATGAACTATGTAAAATGCCATCGGAGTCAAAAGAGGACAAGCGAAGCTATACAAACCTCATTTATAATATATATAAGAAATACACGAAAACTCCCGCCACTTCAAAAGCATTCCGCGATGGGTTCAAGAAGTTGGCCAATAACATCACCCATCTGAAGACGGCCAACTTCATCGGCAAGACCATTAAGTTGAGCGAGGCGGGGCTTGACTTGGTAGGTGGTGGGTATGCTGCAGTAGTGGCCAATGCCATGGAGACATTCAAAATTAACAAGACCGACCATCCGTGCATTGACATTATCAAGCCGGACAAGGTGCTCAAGTCAGAGGAATTTTTTGGAGCAGAAAATACGACGATACAGTTTGAATGGGACATTTTCAAGGGTGACTTCGTAGGTAATTTCAATTACGACCTTGAAATTGTTTTGGATAAGCCTGACGAATTCACGCGCATCGCGGTATTAAAAGGCATCGAAGAGACACATTGCGAATACAATCTGGCCAATTTGTCGATTGGTAAAGATGTGAAACGGATTCTTTTCCGTATCGTTGCCCATCACCCACTTTACCCGCAAGTTGTCTATGTTATGACGAAAGACACTCCATTGGCGGATTTCGTCACGGAATGGATTCCCGATTTTTATGATTTAGGCTTGCCTTCGGGCACGCTATGGGCTGGTTGCAATCTGGGTGCAACCCAGGCCGAAAGCTATGGTGACTACTATGCGTGGGGAGAGACTGAAGCTAATAAAGGCATCTATGCATGGAACAACTACAAATACTGCAACAAGGTATCCAACGCACTAACAAAGTATTGCACGAAAAGCGTCTATGGCAACAACGGTTTCACCGACGGTCTTACGGAGTTGAAGGGCAGCGACGACCCTGTAAGCACCATGTATGGCTATTATTACAGCATACCCACCAAAGAGGAATGGGACGAACTGATTGCCAACTGTAAGTGGCAACGCCACATGAACGGGGTTGTTGCCAGAGGCCCCAATGGTAATATTCTCTATTTCCCACTGGCTGGCTATTGGAGTGGATACGAATTGAACGATGCCGGGTCGGAGGGTTACTATTGGTCGTCAACGCTTGACGAATACAGCCCTGACGATGCATGGTTCTTCTATGTGGGTCCCAACAAGCATGTCAGTTACGACTACTATCGCAGTCAGGGACGCAGTATCCGACCTGTGCTTCATGTAGCGCCCTTGGCACCGCCGGAGTCGGCACAGCAATCCCCTGCTCACAAGGCGGTCAAGTCTGCTTCTCCTATAGAAAAACATGAAGATGGCCTGATTATCAAGACAACAAACAGGACAACTTCCATCCAATAAATATTAAGAACTCAGAATAAACAAACAAAAAACATACAACAATGAAAAAGATTCTTTCAATCCTCGTTGCACTTGTTGCAACCATCACCGTTGGGGCACAGAACATTGCCGTCGTCAGCCCGAGTAACACTACAAAGTTGTTCCAGGAACTGGACAAGGCCATCGAGGAGGCCGAATCGGGCAGCATCGTGTATCTGCCCGGTGGGGCATTTTCGATTAAGGACGAGACCAAGATTACGAAGCAGCTCACCATCATGGGCGTAAGCCACCGTGGCGACACAGACAATGCCGACGGGGCCTCTATCATTTCTGGTAATCTGTCTTTCGAGAAAGGCTCCTCGCGCAGTGCCGTCATCGGGGTGTACATTACTGGAAATCTTAATATTGGTACGGCCGAGGACTCTGTGGTCAACTTTACTGCCCGATATGTTAATGCTAACTGTATTGAAGTGTATCATAGCAAGTCAAGTGGCATGGTCATTAATCAATGCTATCTGAGAAACCATAGCGGTTTTGGGGGAACCAATGTTCGTATTGAAAATAGCATCTTGCATTCAGCCAAAAGCATTACCGGTGGTTATGTTAGCCATAACATTATTACTGCTGATTTTCTACCCAGTTGGTCGTGGGGCCAAACTTATAACCTTATGTATGTTTCTAATTCCTCGATAACAAATAATTTCTTCCTTAAATTTGTTGATAATGTTTATAGAATAGATGCACCATATTCAGACTGTTATATCTCCAACAATTGTACAGGACAAGGTGCATGGGGCGAGAATCCCATACCATTAGATGAAGGCACAGGTTGGGATGATATATTTGTAGCCAACAAAGGTGTGTCTATAACCTCTGACTACAAATTTAAGGAAGGCGTGGATACGAGCAAGTTCAAAGGAACCGACGGAACAGTGATTGGCATCTATGGCGGTAGCGGCTTCAGCGACAAGGCACTGGCTCCCATCCCTCGCATCGTATCGAAGAAGGTGGCCGAGCAGACCGACGGCTCCGGCAAACTGCAGATAGAGGTGACGGTGAAAGCCCAATAGTCTTTGAATAACAACAATAATAACCTGTGGTATGACGGATTATTATCTCTACCCCAGAAGGCTATGCCTGCTTCTGCTCTTGGCTTGCGCCGTGGGCATGAAGGCGCAGTCGTACCTGCAAATATGGTATGATAACGACAAGAACGTGAAGCAGACGGCCATTCCCGCATCGGGCACCGTGAAGGGCATGATTGACGTGCAGGACCTGTCGCAGGGGCTGCATACCATCTTCATGCGTGTGAAGTCGTCGGACACCCAATATCCGTATAGCCCCATCAGTTCGACCACTTTCCTGAAGTTCATCACCTCGGGCACAAACTCCGCACTGGAATACTGGTTCGACGACGACTTTGCCAGCCTCGCCTCTTTCCCCATAGATGCTGCTTCCGACTCGATGCAGGTGATGACCTTAGACATGTCCGACAAGGAACGCTTCCCCGTAGGCATCCACCAAATCTCGATGCGCGTGGTCAGCAACGGAGGCATCTACAGTCCCGTCTATAGCGCCCTTGTGCTGCGCGTGCCTGATGAAACGGGCGACCCCAAGCTGGAATACTGGTTCGACGACGACATCACGAAGTCGGCCACCTTGCCCATAGCTATGGATACGACCGCCGTGCAGAAGTTCGACCTCGACTTGGGCGACCTCAACGACCTGCCTCTGGGCATTCACAAACTGTCGATGCGCGTGGCCCGAGGCACTCAGTACAGCCCCGTCTATAGTGCTCCTGTGCTGCGACTTCGCGGCGGAGCGAACAACAAACTGACCTACTGGCTCGACGACGACTATGCCAACCGTCGCCATGTGTTCACTACCGAACTGAGTGCGGAGGGTGCCTACTTCAAGACCAAGCTCGACATGTCTGCGGCTTCCCCCGGCATGCATCGTTTCCACTTTTGCATTTCGAACAAGGATGCCGAGTCGGGCACGGTCTATGAAATGCCCATCCTCGTCACGCGCCGGTACAACAATCAGACGGACGTGACCATCGTGAACCAAAGCTATTGGCTGAACGATGCCGAAGCCGTTTCGTACGTCGTGGCCAACCCCAAGAGCCTGTTCACCCAGACGTACAACCTCGACCCTGCCAACTACGAGGTGGGGCAGTACGCCTTCCATGTGCAATACAAGAACTCGGCAGAGGTGTGGAGCTCGCAGAACATCACCTACTTCTACAAGGAGGCCGAGACGGGAAGACTGCGTGTGGGCAAGATGCCTACGGACCCCACAGCCATTGCCGAGGCAGAACAGGCCGAATATGTGTGCTGTTCGTATAACAACGGTACGATTTACGTCGATTGCCAGTCACCGAAACTGGCATCAACGGGTGTGGTGCAAGTCTTCAGTCTGTCGGGCAAATTGCTGGCAAGGCAAAACGTGGGCAATGCAGACGGCATACATGCGGAGCTCAATGTAGGAGGCAACGATGGAAAGGTGGTGATTGTAAGGTTGCTGAGTGGCAGCGTGAACTACAGTAAGAAGATGCTTCTCAGATAGTCTTTGCATACTCTATATGTGCCAAAGGCCCACTCTCGCGTCGAGAATGGGCCTTTTTGATGGTTCGTTACTTTGCTTTTTTCGTTTTTACATTTTATTTATTTGCCCACCTCGTGGAAAAGATGTATCTTTGCAAGGAAATATGTGAATTGAGGAGAGAAATGAAGAATGAAGAGTGAAGAATGAGAGGCAAGATAAATTGTACATAGCCAAATTGTACATAAATTGTAAATTGTCAAATTGTAAATAATTTGTACATAGCCAAATTGTACATAAATTGTAAATTGTAAATTGTCAAATTGTAAATTATATCATCATGTCATTAAACAAAGTAATGCTGATAGGCAATGTAGGGGCAGAGCCCGAAGTGAGATATGTCGAACAGGGTGTGGCTGTAGGTTCGCTGCGCTTGGCCACAACAGAACGCGCTTATACGTTGCAAAACGGGACACAAGTGCCTGAACGTACGGAATGGCACAATGTGGTGCTGTGGCGCAAGCTGGCTGAGACGGTGGAAAAGTATGTCCACAAGGGTGATAAACTTTATATTGAAGGACAACTCCGTACTCGTACTTATGATGATAGGAATGGTGTAAGGAGGTATGTCACCGAAGTTTGGGCTGACAACATGGAGATGCTTACGCCTCCACGCGGTGGCCAACCGGCTCAAAGCGTACCGCAACCCACAATGCCACCCGCAGACGGCGGGCAGGCTCCCTTCTAATCCCTAATCTATAATCCAACGGACGCGACAGGTCTTGCCCCGTTTCACTCTGCAAGCGTAGGCCTTCCGATTACGCGTCCCTACTAATCCAGACAAACCCTTTGGACTTCTCTGCATTTCAGCAAATAACGGTCAGTGCGCCCGATGTGGCGTGCATCGTTGCCCTCATCGCGGCAGCGGTGCTTCTGATGTGCTCTGCCTTCGTGTCGGCTTCGGAGGTGGCCTTCTTCAGCCTTACGCCTGTGGACCTGAGCGAGATAGAGGAAGAACGCCATCCCTCGGACCCCAAAATCGTGCGCCTTCGTGACGACAGCGAGCGACTGCTGGCAACCATCCTCATCAGCAACAACCTGGTGAACGTGGCTATCGTCATGCTGGGCAACTATGCCCTGCTCCGCATCTTCAATTTCGGACACGCCCTGTGGGTGGAGTTCCTGTTCATGACCGTCCTGCTGACCTTCCTCCTGTTGCTCTTCGGCGAGGTGATGCCCAAAATCTATTCGGGACAGCACCGTCTGCCGTTCTGCCGCATGGCCGCTCCCGTATTCCTCGTGCTGAACAAGGTATTCTGGCCTTTCAGCTCACTGCTCGTGCGTTCGAAAGGACTCACGCAGCGCATTCTGGCCCATGAGGCTGAGGCTCTGACGGTGGACGACCTGGAACAGGCGTTGGAACTGACCGACCAGAAGGAGATTGCAGAAGAGGCCAATATGCTGCAAGGCATCATCCGATTCGGGGGTGAGACGGTGCGCGAGGTGATGACGCCACGTGTGGATATGGTGGATTTGGAAATGCGCACGCCCTTCCCCGAGGTGCTCCAGTGCATCGTGGAAAATAACTATTCGCGCATTCCCGTCTATAGCGAGACGGAGGACAACATCAAGGGCGTGCTCTACATCAAGGACCTCTTGCCCCACCTCGGTAAACCAGCCTCGTTCCGTTGGCAGAGCCTTATCCGCCCGGCCTATTTCGTGCCTGAGACGAAGATGATAGACGACCTGCTGCGAGACTTCCAGCAGAACAAGGTGCACATAGCCATCGTGGTCGATGAGTTCGGAGGAACCAGCGGCATTGTGACGATGGAGGACATTCTGGAGGAAATCGTAGGCGAGATAGACGACGAGTACGACGATACGGAGAAACCATACGTAAGACTGAACCAGAACACATACGTATTCGAGGCCAAATGCCTGTTGGCAGAGTTCCTTCGTACGCTGCATTTGGACGACGACTTCTTTGAGGACGTGGAGGGCGAGGCCGATTCGCTGGCAGGCCTACTGTTGGAAATCAAGGGCGAGTTCCCCAAACTGCACGAGAAGATTGCCTTTCGGCACCTGACCTTCGAAGTGATGGAAATGGACGAACGCCGCATCGTCAAGATAAAAGTGATAGTGGGAAAAGTGAATAATAATGCATGATAGAGAGGCGTTAAATCGACAATGAATTGTAAAATTTTAAAATATTAAGATGTCCATAGTAATCGTTGTTCTCATGTTGCTGGCTTACCTGTTGATTGCCAGCGAACACGTGACCCACATCAACAAGGCCACGACGGCCATGTTTGCCGGTGTGGTGGGTTGGATTCTATACCTCTGTTCTGGCGTTGACCAGCAGTCCGTTGTGCAGGACGCCTTCATGTCCCATACGGCCTACTTCTGTTCGATAGTGCTCTACCTGCTTTCGACGATGGTCATCGTGGAGGTGTTGAGTGACAACGGTTGTTTCGACTTCATACAGGACTTCCTGCGTACGCGGTCCATGCGGCGCTTCCTATGGGGCATCGTCTTTATTACCTTCCTGCTTTCGGCCAATCTGGACAATCTGACGACGGTGGTTCTGATGCTCATCATCATGCGCCGACTGCTTTCCAACCGTCGCCAGCGGCTGTATGTGGGTTCGGCCATCGTGCTGGCGGCCTGCTGCGGTGGCTGTTTCACGGTGATTGGCGACGTCACCACACTGATGATATGGACAAAAGGAGCTGTGACGCCGACGGACTTTGCTGCTGCCCTGATACTGCCGGCTTTGGTGGCTACGGCCATTCCCGTCGTACTGATAAGCTACGAGTTGCCCGACACCTTGGACATCAATCGCCGCCATATCGTTTTCCGTGGCGACGACTCCGCCATGCCCCTGTGGCAGAGGGTGGTGATGCTCTTCCTCGGCATCGGCGGCTTGTGGTTCGTGCCCACGTTCCACCGCATCACGCTCTTGCCCCCGTTCCTCGGGTCGCTGTGTGTGCTGGGTGTGATATGGGTGCTGAACGAAGTATTCAACCGCCACAGCATCCGAACGGAACAACCCATCCAGTTGCCGGGCAGCGACCGTCGCCTCCAGTACGAAGTGCTGCAGGTCATCATGTTCTTCATCGGCGTAGCCCTCTCCGTGAGCGCATTGGTGGAGGTGGGTGCGATGCAGGCAGCAGGGCGTTGGATAGACTCATACATCCACGACATCTACGTCTTTTCCGTCTTCATGGGCGTGTTGTCGGCGGTGCTCGACAATGTTTGCCTCGTCTTCTCCGCCATCAGCATTTACAACGTCGTGCCCGACGACGCTACCCTCACGGTCTATCAGTCTCTCTTTACCCAAAACGGTCAGTACTGGCACTTGGCTGTGCTCTCGGCCTGCGTGGGCGGTTGTCTGCTCCCCATCGGTTCGACGGCCGGCTATGCCTTGTTGAAGAGCGAGGAAACGAGTATATGGTGGTACTTCCGCCACATTTCGGGCAAGGTGCTCTTGGGGTGGATAGCAGCCCTCATTACCTACTTTGGCGTTGATTATTTCCTACGTTGATATTATAAATTCCCATTCGTTAAACTTATCTATACCAATATGAATAAACTACGTTTCCTGACAGCGAACCTGCTGCTCTTTATCGTACTTGGCTTATATGCTGACTCGTTCGACAAAACATCGTATTATAGTGCAGCAAACGGTAAAAAAGGTGCGGCCTTGAAGACTGCCATGGCAGGCATCATCTACAGACAAACGGCAGCGGTTTCGTATAGCGGTTTGAAGGCTGCATATACACAAACCGACGTGCGCGGAAACAACATTCTCTACGACATCTATTCCCAAATAACGAATTATACGGCTGGTTCGGCTTTTGCCAGCAGCTACAGCAAGGAAGGGGACGGGTACAATCGTGAGCATCTTATTCCCCAAAGCCTCTTTTCTAAGAATCCCCCCATGGTTTCGGACCTTCATCACGTTTATCCCAGCGATGCAAAGATGAACGGCGTACGAAGCGACTATTGCCATGGAAATGTGGGAACAATTATCAATACGGATGGCACTCCCGCTGCATCAGGCAACTTTTGCTACTTAGGCACTCCTGCCTCTACGCTGACGAGCAACGGATGTACGGAAGACAAAGTGTTTGAGCCAAACGACATGTACAAAGGCGACATAGCCCGTGCCTATTTCTATTTTGTGACGTGTTATGAAACGATGATAACGAGTTGGGGAAGTAAGTGGAGCGATTATGGAATGTTTGATGGTTCGACCTATCCTGCGTTCTCCACATGGGCCAAGATAATGCTTTTGGATTGGGCCGAATTAGACCAAGTGTCGTCGAAAGAAACAACGC
>JAEEGL011141966.1_pt1 | contig 10865 bp, 11 predicted proteins | sample 9134231 | NCBI WGS metagenome assembly JAEEGL01 (sample SAMN16246548, study PRJNA631951) | gut metagenome | biome: gut microbiome; feature: rumen; material: fiber-attached | host: Bos | place: Iran: Karaj | collected 2018-10
ATCTTGTCAGCCGTAGAGATAAGCGAACCTTCAAGATCATCATGATACACCACTGTTCCGTGCTCAAATTTGCCGACTTTAATGAAACTTCCAACCTGCACAATACTCGGATCACCGTAGAACAACAGCACGGCAGACCGCTTCAGCTTGCCGTTTGATAAGAGTTTCAACTTGGACAGAAGTTCCTCATTTGAAATATTAAGCTCAGCCTCAGTCATCCGCTTGCTTCGGAGCGCCTCTCTCCTGAAAACCTTAAAGCTTTCCGAATCCAGATCGTCAACAGTAATTCCGTCAACCGTTACATCTTCCCACCTGACGCCGGTCTTTTTCGTAATAAATTCTGTCAGAGCAATTCCGGTCAGCTGCTGCTTGGTCGCACCGCTCCGGTAATGAAATTCGCCATGATAACTGATGGGAAATGAACTCGGACCAACCTTTATTTCAAGATAGTCTTTCCCATCTTTCGTATGCTTATTCACATCCGCAACAATACCAAGTCCCGACTGGATCTTATTCGGGATATCCTCCATAAGCTTTTTTACACCCTTAACGCCGACAACATTCCCGGCATCATCAACACCGATGTAAATGGTCCCGCCCTGGGCATTGGCAAAGCCACATAGCCACTTCAGATATTCATCCCGCCAGGATTCCTTATATTCGATGTTTTGACTTTCTGCCATAAAACTATCTCCCTTCGTTCTTGATCCTATGATAGTCTTCCATCTCGACATCAAGAGTGATCGTTCTTTCCTGGGTGTTGCTCATTTTCTGCAAAAGGCTCACGACTTCTATATTCGCGGTCCACGGGAACATATCCACCATCGCGAGTTTTGTGACTCTGTAGCCCGCGTCAAGAAATGCGGGGAGGTCGCGTGCAAGCGATGTGGGTTTGCAGGATATGTAGATCATATTCCGTACGCCATAGGAGATAAGCTTCGGCAGAGCTTTCGGATGTATGCCGTCGCGGGGCGGATCGAGCACGATGAAATCAGGCTTTTCTGTGATATCATCAAGGACCTTCAGTACATCGCCTGCGATGAATTCGCAGTTATCAAGGCCGTTCAGGGCTGCGTTGTTCCTTGCGGCCTCCACCGCTTCGGGTACTATCTCCACTCCTATCACCTTTTTTGCCACGGGCGCCAGAAGCTGTGCTATCGTTCCCGTGCCGGAATAAAGATCGAATATGACAGGGCGTTTATCTTTGTTATTATCCGTGTGCCCGGAAGATATAGATGTTTCAGTTCGCGTATCCCCAGACATAATTCCGTTGTTCAGGCTGAATCTTCTTGCAACGTCATACAGTACTTCGGCGCCCTTTGAATTTGTCTGGAAGAAGCTGAACGGTGTTACAGTAAACTTAAGCCCCAGCAGTTCCTCGGTGAACCGGTCTTTTCCGAATATCACCCTGAGTTCGTCCGCCTGAACGTTGTCAGCGAGCGAATCGTTTATGCAATGCAAAAAGCCCGCAATACTGCCCTTTAAGTCGAGGTTCTTAAGTCTGCCTGCAAATGCATCTATATCAAACTCAACCTGTGATGTGGTCACGAGCATAACAAGAAGCGCGTCTTCCTTTTCGCTGCGTCTGATCACCAGATGCCTTAAAAGCCCTTCGTGACTCATTTTGTGATAATATGAAAGTCCCTGCCGCAGGCTTTCCTCATAAACGGCCGATATGACCTTTCTTATGTCTTCGCAGACTATCCTGCATTCGGGAACGGGCACGACATCATAAAAAGACCCGCGCTTATGAAGGCCGAGGGCAAGTTCTCCGCCTTTGCATATATCTCCGAAGGAAAATTCCATCTTATTCTTATAACCGAATATATCGGGACTTGCTTTCACGCCCTCGAACACGGTAGGATCCGCCCCAACATCGCCCAGCACGGGCCTTAAGAGGTCCAGCACCTGATTTTTCTTGATCTCGGTCTGCTCATCATATGAAAGCGACTGATATGCGCAGCCGCCGCATATGCCAAAATGCGGGCAGTTGGGCACTTCCATCTCTCCTGCCGCTCTTTCAATCACCCCGAGCAGCATACCTTCGCAGTCCCCGTGGCGTTTTTTTGTAACCCTGAAAGAGATCTTCTGTCCGGGAAGCACGTTCTTCACGACGCATCTTTCCGTTCCGTCTTCAGCCTTCACGCTCACTATACCCTTATTCGGAAAGAGCAGTTTCTCCACCCTTCCTTCGTAAATCTCACCTTTTTTCATCTTATAAATCCTTCATTTTCCTTAAATCCGTTTTTCTTAAGCACGTTTATCGACGGCCGGTTGGTGCTTTCCGTCCTTCCGTACAGCAGGACTCTGCCGTTCTTTTCATATGTCAACAGCACTTCGCCCGTAACTTTTACACCCTGAAGTTCCTCTTCCAACACCCAGAGGAAGTCCTCTTCGGCAAATTCCACCAGCGATCTCACAGCCTCGGTGGCATATCCCATATTTCTTTTGTCATCCCTTACGCAATAGCCCACCTCAAGGGGACAACTGCCTTCTCTGAAGCCCGCGATGCCTATCAGCTCATCCGTAGCCTTTTCATACATGCCCCAATAGCCATATCCGTAGAAACCGTATGCAACGTTTATATATGCGAGGACCATATCCCGCGTAAATGTCTTCCCGTTCCTCTGCTCGACCAGAGTAAGAAGAGCCGCTGCCGCATCTGCATCACTTTCTTCTATTTCCTTTATGCACAGCCTTTCGGTCTCGTCTATTATCATCTTACATGCACCAGACACGCGCTTTCGCCGCAATTCTCAAGCTTTACGGTTATCATAGCGTCCCCTTTCTTTTTGCAGATCACAAGGCCGTTATATGATACGGTTGCGACTTCGTCATCCGATGATATGAACTCCGCTGCCGCATAAATCCCCGGAAGCGCCAGGCACTTAAGTGTAAATCCCCGTCCTTCATCCACGGATATCTCGTTATAGTTAAGAAGTATTCCGGCGGGAGTTTTATACGCTTCGTTTTCCGCAAGCGGCAGCATCCTTGCCATTGCCTTTTCTTCATTACATAAGCCGCCTGCCAACGTTACCCGGGTCACATTCGGGATATGATCCGAAGTTTCAATGAGCAGCTTTCTTGTTTCCGAAGCGCCGATACGCGCCGCGCTCATCACGGCCGCCGCTGTCCCGCATACCTCGGCCGTGGCCATAGATGCGCCTGATTTGAATCCCCAGCCGTGCGATACGGATGACATACGGTCGATCCCGTCGGCGCATATATCCACGTCAAGCCTTCCGTAATTACCGGTCAGCCGTACTTCCTCTCCGATCTCCGCCCCCGTTACCGCAAGCACGTTGTCATATTCATACCCCGCGGGGTACACAGGAGTCACATCGTTGTTAAGTCCTTCGTTTCCGGCGCAGCATACGAAAAGCATATCCGATCTTTCCATAACACGTTTCAGAGCGCCGTCGTTCTCATTCGATCCCCAGCTGAGATTGCATATGACAGCGCCTTTGTTTTCGGCATATTTTATGGCCTTTACGGCATTTGCGGTGGAGCCCGAAGAATCCTCGCCGCCGCTTATCTTAAGCACCATGATCTTTATGTCATATGTACTTTTTCCGTTCAGCATTTCTTTGCAGCGTTCGGCCGCCGAGACTATAAGCCCTGCCACATGCGTACCGTGATCGTCCTCATAATATATTGAGGAATCACTGTCCGTATATGCCTTGTCATGGAAGACCGTCGCGTCGTTGTTATAGAAGTCCCAGCCGTATATGTCATCTATATATCCGTTCCGATCGTCGTCAAGGCCGTTTCCCGGTATCTCCGCATTATTCACCCAGATGTGCGTTTTCAGAAGATCATGCTCGGTATTCACACCCGTATCAATGACTGCGACTATAATCTCCCGCGGCTGTGGGGTTACGGCATATATAGGACGCGGCCGCATATACGAAAACAAACTCACCGTTGTGAAAATTGCGGTGAGTCTGAATAAGTGTTTTTTCTTTTGTATTATGCGAATAGACATCAGCAATAATTGTTGTACATCATTCCACTGTATATGGAAGTGATATAAGGATTGTAATTCAGGTTGTTTCCGGGATTCGGATAGACAACTATGAGTTTGTCCACAAGATCCATCGGATTGACATATATGTCGGACAGCTTGCGCATAAAATCCCTTGCTATATCCGAATCGGGCTTGAAAAGATTTTCAAGGGTGCCGTTCTTAACGGCCATTGACATCATCTCGCGGTTTAACAGCAGATGCCCCAGACCGTCCTCGCTGATCTCGATGCCGTTTTGCGTAAGATCCACGGCATTTCTTCTGAGGAGCGCAACAAGATCGCGTTGCAGCTTCTTTGAGGCCCTTCTGGTCTCCGCGCCTGCCCTGACATAATCCGAAAGGTCGTTGTATTTATTTATGAATTCGCTGACTTTGCGATAAACGCTCTCATCGTCCGCAACCTTCATGATCCTTGCGGGACGGTTTCCGGTTTCGCGCTTTATATCAAGCAACAGTCCGCCGGATGTTACGATCTTCCTGTCAGCGCTCTCGTACTTCACGCCGTCTATATATGCTACGGTTTTACCCGCCTCATTTCTGATATTGTTCAGGCCGAAGAAATCGACTATGCCCGAATTTGTGCCTTCGGGAGTTTTCGTATCCCTGAAGGTGAACGGAACGCCGTCCTTCTTTGCCTGAAGGTTCAGCGCAGAAACGCCCTTGTCGCGATAGTTTACGACCTCCGCTCTTAGCCCGACCTTCGTTTTGTTGATAAAGTCGGCAAGCTTCATCTGAAGTTCAAGATTGTTGTTCTTTCCGGTGACATTGAACTGGAACGAGTAGAAGTTTCCCTCGATCTCAACGGTAAAGTTGTACTGCCCCGCCACAAGCGAATTTTCTTTGCTGTCAACGGTGTTGCCGCTTGTGATCTGCGGTGAGGATATGCTGTCCACATCCACCTCGACATCGTCGATCTTTCGCGGATCGGAGCCGTCCAAAAGCTCCACGCCAACTGCTCCCGGCGTGTCAGACTTAATGGTAAACCGGCTGAAAGAACCATCGACATCACCGCTGCCAAGTTCCTTCATCGCGGCCGTGACTTCCATAGCGCGTTCCTTGACGGTCAACGTATACTCCTGCACATCATCGTTAAAATCGATCTTGTACAGCGGCTGTTCCGCGCTCAGCTTTCTGATCCTGCTGTGGATGTCGCTGAGTTCGGACCGTTTGTGGGAGTCGAACCTCGTCTGCCGGCTCATCAGATATCCGTGTATTAAATTGTTGTATATGCTGAGAAGCGGCATACGGGACCTCCTTTCCCATATTTATCCGGCTCTTCCGTGAGCCGTATATATGCTTACAGCTTACTCAGGAAATTGATGAGGCAGTCCACCGTATTGTCTATGCCCACAAAGCTTGAGTTTATGGACATATGGTAATTGGTGGCCTTTCCCCACTTTTCGCCCGAGTGGTAATTGTAATAATTTGCTCTTCTTTTATCTTTCTTTGTAATTACTTCCTCAACCTTGTCGGGAGCTACGTTGTCTATCCTGATCGCTCTTTCCTTGCGGAAGTCCATATCCGCATATACGAACAGATGCACCACGTCATCCCTGTCTTTTAAGATATAGTCGGCGCAACGACCGACGATCACACAGGGACCTTCCTCGGCAACCTTTTTGATCACGTCCGACTGTGCCAGATAGATCCTGTCATCAAGTGAGAGGTGGCCGAAACCGACCTCCTGATTTCCGTATGCGCTCATGCCCATTGCTATCGAATAGAGAAGGCTGTTGGTTGCCTTTGTTTCCGCATTGGCGAAGGCCGCCTCCGCATATCCGCTCTCTTTGGCCGCACGTGTGATCAGCTCGTTATCGTAAAAAGGAATGCCGAAACGCTCCGCGATTTTTGCTCCGATCTCTCTTCCGCCGCTGCCGTACTGTCTGCTGATTGTAATGATCTTATTCATAAATTTCCTCCGGGCATATGGGCTCTGTGTATTTATGATGCCCTCATATCTCGCAAGGCTCTGAAAGGCCCACTCATACTTAATAAAAGTATAGCATACACCTGCCAAAACATCAAGGTTTTCGGATCACTTATCCGTTACGGTGACATGCACCACTTCATATACTCCGCTGCCGTCGACAGCCTGTATGTATATGTCGCACTCACCGGCTCCGACAGTCTTGATCTTTCCGGTATCCGAAACGGTCGCTACCCAGTCGTCCGTGGAATAATAGCTGACTTCTCTGTTGCCTGCCGTTGTGGGAAGGACCACAGGGTCAAGCGAATAGTTTCTGTTTATCCTGAGCTTGATATTTGTCTCTTTCACATTGATTGAGCTTACATACTGACCTTCTGCGAGATCGACCATTATGTATGTGCCCGGCTGCTCCATTTCAAATACGAAGAAGTTTTTGCCGCTGTCCTGATATTCACCGTTCACGCGAGCCATTATGGTCTTTTTGTTCGGCGAATAAAAGATTGCGAAATTATCCGGCTCGAAATCGTCCGGCCGTCTCACCCTGCAAGGCAGAGGGAATTCGAGTATGGCATCCGGATCGGTATATGTGACATCAAAGCCGAAATAATTGTTTGTGAAGAAGACCCTTTTCACGCATTCGTCTATCTCCTGCCAGTCAACATATGTGACCTCGATCGTCTGCGCGCGCTTCTCGCGGCTTACCAGCATTGTAACCGACGTGGATGTGTTACCGCCCCAATAGCTCTCCGGGAATTCATCCCATATGGCTGTGGCTTTCGCGACGCCCTGGACCTCAACGCGGGTTATATGGTCTCTGTAACTGACAACGACATAGTTTATGCCCTGAGCGGAAATGCAGTCGCCCGTGAGTTTGAAATTATCAACCGTGGTCTCCGACCCGTCGTTGTATGTGACCAGCACCTCGAAATCCTCCTCGGTGACGTATTCGCCGACATAGACCGGGCCGCCGAGGTACTTGACATCAACTTTGGTTATGGTCTTTTCAAGACCTGTTACATTTATCGTGACCGGCTCAACATCACCGTAGCCGACGCTTATGACGTTTCTGCCGACATTTTCCACCGTAGAGGGTTCAAGAGTAAAGTTCGTGATCTTATCCTTAGACTTTTCAGGCCAGTTGTAATATGCATAGACCTCAACATCGTTTTTGTTGATGTTGTTTGTTATGATCACGCTTCCGCCTTTATATGTCGCGGTGATCTTTACGATCTTCAGAGGTTCCTTGCCCTTGACTTTAACTGTGGTCTCGATGCCTTCGTAATAAAGAACTATATCGTTGTCGCCCACTTCGTAAATTATCGGATCGAGGATCTCGAATTTGTTTATGGTCTCACGTGTAAGTACGCTTCCGTTGCTGTACACGCCCCGCACTTCGAAGTCCTGGCGGTCCACCTCTTCGCCGACAACAACTTCTTTTCCCTTGTAAACTGCAGTCATCCGGATCAGTTCCGGAATAGCCGTGGGTGTAGGTGTGGGTGTATGGGTTGCCGCCATGCTCCTGATCTGCGCACTCTCCGCTCCCGCATCACTCAGTGCGGTCAGTGCCTGCTCATTATCGATACGTGAAAGAGGGCCGATATGCTCCTCGCTCCGCACCGCATATGATATATTCCTTTCATTCCCGCCGTCATACAGTTTCAGCGCCGTTACCGCTCCCACCGTTGCCACCGCGAGTATGGCCGTTATCAATACAAATTTTCTTATTTTCATATAGTCACTCTCCGCTGATCCTCCGGCCCATGGCCGTCGTTTTCTTATGATCGTGATAAATCGTATGTATTCATATAATTACACTTCATCTTATATATCGGATTATTTGCTCTTATGTTTTACTTAATTAATAGAAATTTTTGTATTGACAATACCCACCCATGATGATAAAATTTCAACGTTTGCAGAAGTGGCGGAATTGGCATACGCGCATGATTCAGGTTCATGTCCACGCAAGTGGGTGTGGGTTCAAGTCCCATCTTCTGCATGCATATTATTTTGTTGAAATCCCTGAAGTTCAAGGCTTCGGGGATTTTCTTTTTTGAACAAAAAGGTTTGACCCTCTTTGACCCCTTTCTCATTCTTTGTGGTCGGATTGTAATAAAAGACCTTTATTCCATCTCTTCTCTCATCATTCTGTTGAGAATGAATATGGATTGCATTTTTCGTTATATCAGACCATTTAAGTGACGGGATTTCACCTTCCCTTGCCAAAGCAATATATGATAAATAAATCTATTATCAATGATATTCTCTTTACCTTCGAAGGTTAAGCAATCATCTGCGGCCCAAAAATCCGTTTCACTATAACCTATGTCATCAGCAGCTCCCGCACTAATTATATACGGAGTACCTGCTACTCTGTTCTTTTCTGTGTAATATCCGAGAGGTATTAAGCAATTTTGATATACAGGATATTCTCCTGATTCCGACAATTGCGCTTTAACTACTCGAACGCTGCGGTTAATATTCGATATCTCTACTAATCTTTTATATTCCACTCCCTCCGGACAGAGTTCAGCAATAAGCTCATCTATCTTACTCATGCCTTCTGCCCTCCCTTTCCGTCAGAGTCATCACCTGTCACACCGGTTAGTTCTGCCTCAATCTCTTCAATAGTCGGAAGGGATGATTTGTAGTCCTCCGGTAAAAATGTGCTGATATCGTATGAAGAAATCCCCATTGGCTGACTGCTTGCTTCCAAGGCATACTGTGCCTTTACATTATCTTTTCCTTTGCAGATGATAAGCCCAAGCGTGGGGCCATCATTCTCACCTTTAAGATTATGGTTTACCGTCACCATATAGGTGCCGAGCTGTCCCATGTCACGGGCGTCGAATTCCTCAACCTTTACTTCCACAACCACATAGCAATGAAGCTTTATATTGTAAAAAAGCATATCAACGAATTCTTCCGTCTCACCGATCTGAAGCCTTACTTCCCTGCCTACAAAAGCAAAACCATTTCCGAGTTCCAGCAAGAACTTCCCGATGTTATCCATCAAGGCATCCTTCAATTCCTTTTCATCATACTTTTCACGGATAGTCAGGAAATCAAAGTTATAAGGATCTCTTGTAATAGCTTGAGCCAAGTCGCTTTCGGTTTCCGGAAGCGTAAATGTAAAATTAGAAACAGCTTTACCTTGTCTTTCGTATAAATCCGTATCAAGGAAATTTAAAAGTACAGCCCTTGACCAATAGTTATCCAGAGTCTTCTTAACATAAAACAAAGCTTTATCCCTGTCATCCTTACATTTATCAAGGATGACCTTTATATGTCCCCACGGAATACAGAAAACAACCTCTTCACCTATTTGCGCATCAGGCTGATGCGTAGTTTCAACCTTAGTTATTTGCGCATCAACTTGGTGCGCAATTTCTTTTGCTTCCAATCGCGAAACAGGTTGTTTCGCATTTACTGCGTTAGGGAACATCCTATAAAACTGGTTCATATATTGAAGATTTCTCTGGGAGAATGATTTCACTTCCGGAAGAGCCTCCACCAGGTCCTTGCTTACCTGACTGTAGAATCTGCTTCCCCATGCATAAGCACTCTTTTTTTCTTCCATATCTCTTCCCAATGACCAAAAAAATCTAAGCATCTCATCATTAACCTTGATAGATGCCTTAACCTGACACTCTCGAAATCTCTTTGATACATTCGAGAGCCATTCGGTATATGCTTTATCAACCTTTATAATATTACTCATGCTTCCTGCCCTCCCTCGATATCAGCGATAATCTTATTAATCTCATCACGAAGGACCTGTTCGCGAGCAACAATCTCTCTGATCTCGGCATTGAGCTTAACAATATCCACCTTTTCTCTGGTATCTTCAGCCTCAACATATGTGGATACTGAAAGGTTGTAAGCATTCTCTGCAACCTCATCGAAGCTTACCATCCGTGAGAAATATGCCTCCTCGCTATGATTTGCAACGGCATCGACTATGCGGGCGATATTCTCTTCTGAAAGGCGATTGTTCTTTGTGACTTTTACAAACTCATTTGAAGCATCAACAAATAATACCCGGTTGTCCTTCTTATTCTTGCGAAGCACCATGATATCAACTGATATGGTAACGTTCAGAAAAAGGTTAGAAGGTAACTGGATAACAGCATCCACATAGTTATTGTCGATCAAATATGCACGGATCTTCTGCTCCGCACCGCCTCTGTACATAATTCCCGGGAAGCAGACTATTGCAGCCGCCCCGTCAGAAGACAGCCATGACAGACTGTGCATTATAAACGCCATGTCTCCCTTAGATGCAGGGGCAAGCACTCCCGCAGGTGCAAAACGAGGATCGTTTATAAGAAGCGGATTCTTATCGCCCTCCCAAGGCACTGAAAACGGAGGATTTGATACAATAAGATCAAAAGGTTCATCATCCCAGTGCTGAGGCGAAATAATGGTATCTTCTCTGACAATGTCGAGATAAAGATTATTTGATAATGCCTCTAATTTGCCATGAATCATAACGGTTATTGTGGTAAAATATTCCAGAATAGGAGAAATTGAGAATGAGTGATTTAAAAGGGAAAGAGTATAAGAGGTTTGAAGACATCAAACATATTCGCGATGATGGGAGTGAATACCGGAGTGCCAGAGAACTTGCGCCTGTTTTGGAATACGCAAACCCATTACGCTGTCGGGCGAGAGGTTCGAAAGGCAATAGAAAATCGATGTTATGGAGTATTAAGAAATGAATAAACCTGAAAATGGAGGATTTAGGCCGTGAGCAAGGAATTAACTTCACAAGAGAAAAAAGTGATAGAACAATATTCAGGATTTCCGGAAGGAAAAAGATTGTCTTATACAAAAGCCAATGAGACAGAATTTATTATCACAATGCATTACTTACATAAATATCTCAAGGATGGGGCTGTTATTGCTGATATA
>JAEEGL012624678.1_pt1 | contig 10865 bp, 11 predicted proteins | sample 9134231 | NCBI WGS metagenome assembly JAEEGL01 (sample SAMN16246548, study PRJNA631951) | gut metagenome | biome: gut microbiome; feature: rumen; material: fiber-attached | host: Bos | place: Iran: Karaj | collected 2018-10
CGATACAATGAGATGGAAGCTCGGCGGTCGGCTGGAGAGTGAGAAAATCCCGCTTAACTTGGTCGAGAAGTTGAACCGTCATTCCATCTACACCATCTACGACCTTGTGCGTTATCGTGAGAACCAGCTGTCTCGTCTCGAAGGCATCACGCTCTCAGATCTGGCTAAGATAATTGCTTGTCTCAAACGTATCAATCTTCACCTTGATACCGATGTCCTTTGGATAGAGGAATACAAGGATTACTACATCAATAAAAAGCAAAGATCTCTAACGCTATAGTAAGAAATATGTTTAATAGAGGAGCAAAGGTTAAATGATAGATTATAAGATATTGAATCAAGAAGAATCAGATGCGTACTATTCTTTAAAAGAATGCGGCCGTCTGTCAAAAGAAGATCTGCAGGACTATGTTTATGCAGATTTGCTCTTCATAAGACTACAACATCTTCCCAACGTCTTTTTAAAGAACGACGTGCTCTATTATGGTACAATGCCCGCTATCAAGACTCGGCGTAGAATAGCCAGAAAGCCAATTTACATTGCAAATAAGAAATATGAGAGTTTAAAGAGAAAAGATGAAAGTCATAAATTTGTAATAAGGAAAAAAATTCAACCAATAAATGAAGAGATAGACTTTGCATTCGAGAATATAGATAATGGGAGAAATCTTTCTCTAAATTTTGAAGATGCTCTCCGTCAAGCAAAAGAGGTTTTTGAGAAGGCTACACTTTTGTATTATTCATACCTCGTAACCCTCAATCCAACCCTCGCACCAAAACTCTATAATTATTTCAAAAAAAGTTATCCGTGTACTGAAATTAGCAAGGGGACACTCAAGCTTAGTAAACGAGGTTAAATAATAAAATCAATTTATATGAAAGATATAGCAAAATGGGCATGGGCATTATTCTTTATGATCCTTACTTTCGGTGTCTGGACTTTCGTGATTCTCATTGTATGGATAATCATTTGCTATGTCATTCATTATAGAAAAGAAAGAAGTATAAGATAGATGAGAGGATAAGGATCAGAGTTAAACAAAGCTACTATAAAAAGTTATAGAAATAACATAATATGACAGAGAAAGAATTGATAGAGCTGCAAGAAAGGGCAAAGATTTGCCTAAGCGTTTATGAAGAAATGAACAATAGGTTATTCAATCTTCATGAGCAATATGAATTCAATGCCAGCGAACTGATGATGATTGTAGGTAATCTGAGTGCATCAGTAATAAAGGCCATCGAGAAAAACTGTGTCACTAAAGAGGCTGAAGAAGAAATAGAGGAGACCTTCATTAAGTTGGTTAAGAGCACTCTCACCATTACTAAAACTGCGGATAAAAGAGATGAGACACCAGATATAACAAGTAACTGATAGTCAAGTTATGATTCACGACTTAGCAATATACGTACTCATTTTTGCCCTCGGCATGCTGGCTGGCTATCTGCTGAAGGTCGTGATGGTGAATAAGGAAAGAATAAATAATTTATAAATATGAAGAGATTTATCGTGTTAGCATTACTCACAGTTTGCAGTATCAGCAGTCGCGCCCAAAGTGGGAAATCTGTTGTAGTATTAAAAAATGGAACGGAACTTGTTGGTGTCATAAAGTCAATAAATCCAACAGAGGCATTGACTCTGGTGATAGCAGGAGTTGAGACAAAAATTAAGATGGAGGATGTAGCAAAAGTAGAAGAATATATTGATAGTTCTTCATCTATGGGCAAAGATGACAACTCTCATAATAAGAAGGAAGAAAAGATAAAAGTCACAGACCAAGAAGAATATCTTGATTCTTTTGATCTTAAAATTGGAGATTCCAAGATGAAAATGATTCTTGTTCGTGGAGGTGATATTGTTATGGGTTTTGATGGTAGGCACAGTTTAGCCATGAGGAGTGAACCTATCCATAAAGTGAAAGTAACATCTTTTTATATGAGTGACACATTTGTGACTTCTGAGATTGTCTCTCAATTAACAAAGAAAAAAAAGAAAGATGACTATTACAAAGCTAGCAATTGGGATAAAGCATATGAGATTGTTCAATTGATGGCTCAAAATAGTGGCCTAAAATTACGACTTCCGACAGAAGCAGAATGGGAATACGCGGCCTGCTCTATAGCACAAGACAAAATATTCACTTTATGCAAAGATTTTGAATTCTGCTATGATTGGTATGATGAATACGAGGATCTGGAAAATATTACAGATCCAACGGGCCCCAAAAAGGGCAACTATCATGTTGCTCGAGCCTTTGACAGACCCAGGGGGAAACTGGACAGGAGCGATTGTCAATTTCATAAAACGAATGAAAATTTCCGAATAGTCATCAAGGCAGTAGATGTAGATAAAACTCGACTGTGATATTCGCGCTCACATGAGGACAGTCCCGGCGTGAGAGTTCGTGCAAAAAATGAATCAGTCATGAGAAGTAAGAAGACAAGAAGAAAGCAGGCAATGCAGAAGCAGAAAGGCAAAGAGAATGCTTGGAAGAAAGCACTCAAAGCAAAGATCCGTTTGGCAAAGGGCAAGCGTTTTACTGGTATGTTTCTTTGTGACCTCTGTAAGGTTTCGCATACTCATGGCTATGTTTATAATATAGAAGGTGAAGAATATGAGATTTGCAAATTCTGTTATGACTCTATCTTTAAGATACCACATTATATAAAAATACTCTATACACCAATGGGTAATAACCAATAAAAGATTTGCATATGGCAGTAGAAAGCGCAACATTTGCCGACCTCCATCTGAGTGAGGAAGACATCAAATCCCGTTTCATCCAACCGGCTTTAGAAGATAAGGGATGGGACAAATTCCATATGCGATTGGAATATCCTTATACCGCCGGTCAGATCATAGTGCAAGGCTCGCTGAAACACCGTAAACGAGGAAAACGCGTTGACTATCTGTTGTATTCTGAAGATAATTATCCCATAGCCGTTGTTGAGGCTAAAGATAGGAAACATGCCCCTGCCGACGGCATCCAGCAGGCCATCGACTATGCCAGAGACCTTGATCTCCCATATGCATACTCGACGAATGGTGAGAAGTTTGTGGAGCATGACATGAATACTGGTCTGGAGAAGACATTTGGTATGGATGAATTTCCGACGCCTCTGGCATTGCGTGAACGTCACCGCCAATGGATGTTTGAAAACCTGAGCCTCACTAATGAGGGCGCCCAGCTGCTTGACATTCCGTATTATAGTGACAGTGACAGTTATCCACCTCGCTATTATCAGCGCATCGCCATCAATAAGGTGATAGAAGCTGTAGCCTGCGGGAAACCGCGCATACTATTAGTGATGGCTACAGGTACGGGTAAGACATACACCGCTTTCCAGATCATCCACCGTCTGCATGCCTCAGGCCGTATGAAGCGCATCCTTTATCTGGCAGACCGCAATATCCTGATAGATCAGACCATGCGACAGGACTTTAAGCCTTTCAGTAAAGTCATGTCGAAAGTTCAAGGCAAGAGTGCTGAGAGTGGTTTTGAGATTTACATGAGTCTCTATGGCCAATGGGTAAAGAATGAAAATGAGTTACAGCCAGGAGAAAAGCAACCCTACGAAAGCTACGCTAAGGACTTCTTTGATTTGATTGTTATTGATGAGTGTCACCGTAGTAGCGTTAATGAGGATAAGGAATGGCACAGGATTCTGACCTATTTTGACAAGGCCACCCAGTTGGGCTTGACTGCTACGCCCAAGAGTATTCCTGGTTCCGATAATATAGAATATTTCGGTAGCCCTGTTTATACATATTCGCTGAAGCAGGGTATTGCCGATGGCTATCTTGCTCCATATCGTGTAACAAAGTCGTTTATCAATGTTGATATGGAGGGCTATGTGGCTGAGGAGGGAGAGATTGATCTCTTTGGAAAAGAAATTGAAGAGAGCATCTTTACCCGGAATAGCTTCGGTCGTGAGATTAACATTTCAGAACGTCAGAAAGTGGTTGCCTACCGTATCACCCAGATGATGAAGGTGATAGGCAGGATGACTAAGACGATCGTGTTCTGTCCCGATCAGGAGGAGGCCGCCATCATGCGAGAACTGCTGATAGCCATGAACAGCGACATGGTGAAGAAGAATCCTAACTATGTGGTGCGTATCACCAGCGACGATCGAGTCGGAAAGACATTGCTCGATAATTTCATAGACCCATACGAAGCTTATCCTGTCATAGCCACTACCAGCGAACTGCTTACCACAGGCGTAGACTGTAAGACCTGTGGCCTGATCGTCATAGACAAGGAGGTGAACAATCCAGCTACCTTCAAACAGATGATAGGTCGAGGTACCCGTATCTTTGAGAAAAAGGACAAGATGAACTTCGAGATACTTGATTTCCGTGGTGCAACGCTCCAATTTGAGAAAGGCTTCGACCCTGAGGATACCGAGACAAAGGATTATGGCGAGCGCAAGGATGAAAAAGAAGATAAAGGGAAGCACGAGAGGGGAGATGGTGGAGATAAAACACCCCCCAAGGGCAAGCGTAAAAAATATTACGTGGATGGTCGGGAAGTGAAAATTGTGCATGAAGTTGTACAATTCTTAGGCGAAGACGGTAAGACGCTTTTTACTGAAAAACTAACTGACTTCACGCGTAAGGCCATCAAAAAGCAATACCCGACGCTCGATGCCTTCAAAGGTGCTTGGAGTCGGGCAGACAAAAAGGAAGCGATCATTGACGAATTGAAAGAAAACAATGTGCTTCTCGATGCCGTACGTGAAGAAAACTTAGACTTGAAGGACTGTGACGACTTTGATATTATCTGTCATGTGGCATATGACCAGAAGCCTCTTACTCGTCGTGAACGTATTGAGGGCGTTCAGAAACGAAACTATCTGGCAAAATACGAGGGCAAGGCCCGGGAGGTCATTGAGGGTTTGATGGAGAAATACGGAGAAGTGGGTGTGACAAATATCGAGAACTCACAGATTCTCAATATGAATCCCTTCTCAAAGATAGCCAAACGTCCTCGTATCATGAAAGGAGTATTCAAGAATCCCGATGAATACAACGAGGCCGTCAGAGACTTAGAAAATGAATTATATAATGTTAATTGCTAATATAATTAAGTTATAAAATTTTGAATCAATATGAGTACATATATAATAGATAAGGAAATAATTGCAAAATTTCTTCCTAATGAAGAGATGGAATATTATAAAAGCGAAGAAAGAGGATTAATGCGAGCTTACAAAAGTCAAAATGGTGAAGTCTCATTAATGATATTTGATAAAATCTGTGCCAAAATTGATTCGAAAATTTTCGAAGGAATGTTACTTAATCCCAATTTTAATGTAGCCATTACTCGTTATAAAGATTTGATTTTGGTTTTCTTGACAAAAGAGAAACTTATAAACATTATTCTTGAAGAAGCGCCGAAACCTCAGAATTTTTATGATGAGACTGATGAAAATGAGGATTATCCAAAGGATAATCAACCATATGCCTATACTAATGGAAAATGGAGCCCATGTCCATATTGTGGGAGTAATAACATCACAACATATATGGATGGGACAGCTCAATGTGATGATTGCAAGAGAGAGTTTAGATATTTACAATATTGATCAATATGGCAGTAGGGAACTTAGTAAAACGACTACAGGACATCATGCGGAAGGATGCGGGCATCAATGGCGATGCCCAACGCATCGAACAAATGGTATGGATGTTCTTTCTGAAAGTTTATGATGCAGCAGAAGAGGACTGGGAAATCGATGATGATAACTTCAAGAGTATCATCCCAGAGGAACTTCGCTGGCGCAAGTGGGCACCGACGATAGATGAAGAAGGTAAAGTAAGAAAAGACTTCCTGACAGCTGGAGACTTGTTGAAGTTCGTCAACGATAAACTGTTCCCAGTTCTTCAAGGTCAAAATTATGGGAAAGAAGGTGATGAAGATTTTATACCTGGTATCAAGGTAACACGTGACACCCCTCGACATAAGGCTGTAGTCCATGATGTATTTGGAGAGGTAAACCAGTATATGAAGAACGGTGTATTGCTCCGCCAGATGATTAACGAGATAGAAGCCGTTGACCTCCTTGACTCAGAAGAAAGCCATCAATTCGGAGATATGTATGAGACACTTCTGAAAGACCTTCAGGCAGCTGGCAATGCCGGTGAGTTTTATACGCCCCGCCCTCTGACGGATTTCACCGTAGAACACCTTGACCCGAAGTTGGGTGAACTGATGGGCGACCTTGCAGCAGGTACAGGAGGCTTTATCATCTCCACGCTAAAACACTTGGAGAAGCAGAAAAAAACGGCAGATGATGAAGAGAAATACCAACACTCAGTCATGGGACAAGAATGGAAACCTTTCCCTTATCTGCTTGGTGTGACCAACATTATGCTGCATGGCATAAAAGACCCTGAGTTCTCTCACATGGATTCATTAGGCAAGAACATGAGCGAATATCAGGAAGAAGGCAAGCTGGATACCATCGCCATGAATCCACCATACGGCGGCGCCACAGATGCCGCCACAAAGATGAATTTTAAAGCAGAATACCGTAGTTCTGAGACGGCTGACCTCTTTATGGTTCTGATTATGCAGCGCCTGAATCATGGAGGCCGTGCTGGTGTTGTGGTGCCTGATGGATTCCTGTTTGGAACAGAAGGTGCTAAGTTAGCCATTAAGAGAAGACTTCTTCAGGAGTTTAATCTTCATACCATTATCCGTTTGCCGGGTAGTGTATTCTCTCCCTATACGGGTATTGCCACCAATATTCTCTTCTTCAATAATGAACGGGCAGAAGGAGCACCTGAGGGTTTCGCCACAAAAGAAACGTGGTTCTATCGTATGGATATGCCGGAGGGCTACAAGCATTTCTCGAAGACCCGTCCTATCCTGAATAGCCATTTTGATGTTGTGAACGAATGGTGGCAGAACCGCCAAGTTCTGGAGGATGGTGAGAAGTCGCGTTCATTCACTCCGCAGGTGTTGATGGATTCTTGTTGCAATTTCGATCAATGCAAGTTCCCGAAAGAAGAGGAAGAGGTACTTCGTACTGAAGAGTTGCTGAAGAAATATCATGAGGAGCGCGCTGCTCTTGATGCAAAGATAGATGCACAACTCAGAGAGATAGAATCCATCTTAGGAATTAAAATCGAAGAGCTATGAATGCACAACAGTTAAAGAACTCCATCCTGCAAGAAGCCATCGAAGGTCGCCTTGTGCCGCAAGACCCCAACGATGAGCCTGCATCGGTTTTGCTTGATAAAATCAGAGCAAAGAAGAAACGTCTGGTGAAGGAAGGTAAGCTTAAAAAGAAAGATCTCGAAGAAACTCCAATCTCAGAGGAAGAAATACCTTTTGAGATTCCAGAGAGTTGGGAGTGGGTAAGATTCTTCTCTGTATACAAATTAGAAACAAACTTAGTATCTCCTCACCTTTATCCAAACTATAACCATGTTGCTCCTGACAATATTGAAAAGGGTACAGGAAGATTATTGCATTGTAATTTGGTTAAAGATGATAATGTAAAAAGTAATAATCATTTATTTTATAAGGGTCAGATAGTGTATTCCAAGATTCGTCCGTTATTACGTAAAGCTATAATTGCACCCTTTGACGGACTCTGTAGTGCAGATATGTATCCGTTGTCATCAGAAATGCACTCGAATTATGCGCTTCTGTATTTATTATCCGACGTTTTCAACAAACAGGTATCAAGTATTTGTTCAAGTAGGGTAAAGATGCCCAAAATTAATAAAGATGAATTATCAACTATTTTAGTACCTCTTCCTCCTCTTGCAGAGCAGAAGCGTATTGTGGCAAAGATAGAGGAACTGTTGCCCAAGGTGGAAGATTACGGCAAGGCGCAAGAATCTCTTGATAAGTTGAATGAGGAACTGTCAGATCGACTGAAGAAGAGTATTCTGCAAGAAGCTGTCGAAGGCCGTCTTGTGCCACAAGACCCCAACGATGAGCCGGCATCAGTGTCGCTCGATAAAATCAGAGCAGAGAAGAAAAGACTGGTGAATGAGGGTAAACTCAAAAAGAAAGACCTCGAAGAGATACCTATTGAGGACGATGAGAAACCTTTCATTCTTCCAAACGGTTGGGGCTATGTTCGTTTAGGGGAAGTCACATATAATCATGGGCAAAAAATCCCTGATTCTGATTTTTCATATATTGATATTGGGTCTATAGATAATGTACGTCAGAGATTAAACGATAAGGAAAATATAATAAGTCAAAAGAATGCTCCATCAAGGGCTAGAAAAATAGTCAAAAGGGGAGATATCATATACGCTACTGTTAGACCATACCTACACAACATCTGTATTATAGATAGAGAATTTAGCAAAGAACCAATTGCAAGTACGGGTTTCGCGGTTCTGTCATGTTTTAATGGGCTTTATAATAAATTCTTATTCTATTATCTTCTATCACCTGTTTTCGATGAATATGCAAATGATGGTGAAAATGCAAAAGGCATGGCCTATCCTGCTATTAATGATAGCAAATTATATAAGGGTGTAGTCCCTCTCCCTCCTCTTGCAGAGCAGAAACGCATAGTAGAGAAGATGGAGCAACTTATAAAAGAAATAGATAAATTGAAAGTATAAAACAATAAAATGAGAATAAAAACGTATTAATAACAAAAAGAGACAGATTAAAGCGTCGTGATTGTTTCGTAGCAAGGAATCCGGTAAGTTCTTTATAGCATAACATCGAAACGTGACGAGTAATGACGCCTATGCTGATACAGCGTAGGGCGGCAAGACTTGTTGCTTTCTGTGGGGTGCTTTTACCGGAGCCTTTATGCTGGCTTCAAGTTACTACCTCCCTACGTTTTCTCCAAATTCCCAGCAAAATATGACAGCTAACGACCAACAGAATATTGAGCGGAAACTCAACCATGTATTAGATATGGGACAGAGGATCATTGACCTATATCCTCATATCACCTGTACTGAGCGGACAGCCCTACTATTGGCAATGACCGCTGCCATACGTCAGGTTAGGGCAAATATGCAGACGGTCGCTGCCTTGCTCCGTAAGAACCTTCTCGATCCCTTCCGCATCAATTATACAGATTATGCCCGGAGTATAGAGAATCTGTTGAAGATATGGCAGGAAGAATTGGTAGGCGCACCAATCTTTCATAATCTCGACAACCAGAGCCTCCCCATCACAAATCCAGAAGAGATTGCCTTTAAGGAGGATACGGACTATGACCTTACTTTAAAGACGGATGATGTAGACATGTATGAATTGAGGGTGAACTTAATGAATTCTGCATCGGTAATGTGTGAGGCTATAGAGGATGGTCTGGAGAAGATCAGCAGGGAACTGCGTACTATCGTCAATGATTATTCTGAACTAAAATCAAACCCAGAGAGACAAGATAAGCGTCTTCGGGAATTGGAAGACTTTTATGCTCAGGAATGTTGGGAAGAAGATAGGGAACGCTTTGTGAAGGATGTGGAGGAATATACAAATGTAAGCGGGGATAAGGAGAAAACAACCTATAAACGTTATCTTGACCATATAGAGCGTGAGGCCACCGACCGTCATTACATCAAGGTTTTGGCGGAATTGAACGAATGGTATTTAGAAGGCGAAAGACCTGCTAGTTTTATCGTGGCGAATAGGGATAAACTGACTATCGACGATATGGCAAGGCATTTTTGCTTTGTGCGCTGTCACAGATTATTAAAGAAACACATTGAGAGCTTCGACCTCATGCTTCCTCCTGATGAGGAGTATAATGAACTGTTTGTCAACAAGGCGGCTCAGGAATTGGGTTTCATTCTGGCTCCCACCATTGGCACCTATGTAGACTTCAGGCATAACTATCAATATGCAGCTCTCCAGATGGCGATGATGGATCTAGGCCTTGTCTATAGTGACCGCCGTAACGGCCCGCAGATGATGAAATACATCAATCAGGCATATCTGACAGAAGATGAATACATTCAAGACCAAACCACATTGACACAATGGACGAGAAAACTATTAAGTCAGATGTTTGGGACAATGGATGAGAGCCATCTTATAGGCAACTATTCGAAGGTGGACTTCGAGAAAATGAAGGATTACTACTGGCTTTGCCTTAGTATTATAAATAAGGTGTTGCAGCTGAATCTGGAAGAACTTCATTTTGCTAGCTATCTTTATATTGAACATGAGAAAACACCTAGTATCAACGACTATAGGGACAAGGAGGGGCAGAGCATCATGGAACGCCTCTCGATATTAAATTCCGCCATGAGGGGTGAAAAAGTATTTACCTGACGGAAAATAAGGTAACTTTATAAGAGGGAGATTTTCGCTGATTGGTGAAAGTCTCCCTTTTTTCCGTTTTGCAACAAAAAGTGAGGTTAGCTGACGGAAAAGTCAGGAAGTGCATTTGATTTTTTACGAACTTTGCATCAGAAATCAGTCAGGAACAGGTCTCAACAAACACCCGGACCACTGATAGGAAAGAATATACATTATTAATTATTTAACAGTACAATTATGAATTCAAATTTTAATCAGGAGTTAATGCAGGATTTTCTTGAAAAGATTATCCAGGCAAGAAAAGAACGCGCGATGATTATTGCTACAGAGCATGGGATGTTGGAACGGGTGGCGAAGATGATAGATAATGCCATCTCCTGCTTCCAAAACATGGGCCTGAAGGTGAAGTCTGATAGAGGTATAGTAAGATGGTGGCTCACAACAACCGATGCAAAAGTAGAATCTTATTCTTCCGCAGAGATTGAGGTGAAACTTGGCTTTGCATGCTCACCTGCCGAAATGAAGGGTAAAGTCAGGCTTACGAAGAAGGAGGCGGAAATCGCAGCTGAACTTCAGAAGATCTGGGATAAGAGCGTGAGATATGGC
>JAEEGL013274352.1_pt1 | contig 10865 bp, 9 predicted proteins | sample 9134231 | NCBI WGS metagenome assembly JAEEGL01 (sample SAMN16246548, study PRJNA631951) | gut metagenome | biome: gut microbiome; feature: rumen; material: fiber-attached | host: Bos | place: Iran: Karaj | collected 2018-10
GTAGCGGATTTGAGTACAAACTGACCGTGCAGTTCATTGACTACCGCGCTATCTGGGGATACTTCAAACCGTCTTCGGACATGAGCGACGAGGCGGTAGTGGACCTGAGCGAATCATGGGGTGAGTTGGATTTCGTCTCCCGCTCGAACGTACCGTTTGCCGATCCGCGCATTGACATGCACGTGGTAACCCACGTAGCCGGTGCGATGAAGATGGACGGCGACTATCTGTTCGCAGAGGACAGGAACGGCGTTAAACACTACGCGGAGTTCACCCGTGGAGCGAATGTCTATCAGAATTTCCCGAAGCAGTTCGAGGAAGGTGAGTACCTGGATCCGGTGAAGAGCGCGATCGGTGACTCGACGACCAACATGATCATCTTCTTCAGCAAAGATCCGAAAGAGGGACATATTGACAAGCTGTTCCAGAACATGCCGCAGAAGTTGGGTTATAAGTTCCGTGTGGACTTCAACTACACGCTCACCCCGCAGATCCGTGTGACGGACAACACCAGCATTCGGATTGATGCCATCTGCCGACTGCCGTTCATTTTCAACCAAGGTCTGCACATCAATTACAAAGATACGATGGACAGCGTTAACCTCAGCCAGTTCAAGATTGACTCGCTGCTGAACAACGCGGAGATCAAGGATGCGGATGTGAAGGTAGTGCTGCACGCCAAGAACACCATTCCGCTGGATATCAAGGCCGCGATGCGTTGTCTGGACGAATACGGCAACGTGATTGCCGATCCGGCCGATCCGAGCAAGCCGCTGCTGCTGTTCAAGCAAGACACGATTACGCTTAAGGCGCCGAAGTACGTACAGGAGAACGGTTCGTGGGCTCAGAAAGAGCCGGGTGAGACCATCATCTATGCCAGCCTGACCAAGGCCGAGATGGACCTGCTCCCCTCGATTAGCAAGATCGAATACGATGCTACGATTGACGATGAGTCGTTGGCAGAGGCGTACAAGAACGACATGAGCAATATCCGTATCACCAAGGACCAGGGTCTGACCATTAAGATCGGCCTGGCTGCCAAGGTGGATGCGGTCTTTGATCTGGATAACAAGAACAATCAATAAGGAGGGCTGAACGATGACAAACAAGAAATCTATTCTCGTAGCCCTCGTGGCAATGCTGACGCTGAGTGTGAGCGCTCAACAGGTGAACACGCTTTACTTCTTGGAGAATGCTCCGATGCGTCATACGATCAACCCTGCATTCCAGCCGGTTAGTCAGGGTTATGTGAACTTCACTCCGCTAGGATGGATGTCGTACTCGGTGGGTAACAACTCGCTGACAATGAGCGATATCTTCTTTGTGGACCCGACGACGGGTAAGACCATTACCCCGCTCCACCCGAACGCAGACAAGAACGCTTTCCTGCGTCAGATGCGCGCCATGACCTTGGTCAACGGTGAAGCAACGCTGGGTCTGGTCAACTTCGGATTCCGCGTCAATGAGGTCGGATACGTGACGATCGGTATCAACGAGCGTATGACTGCCGGTTCGACCGTTCCGCAGTCGATCTTCAACTTCGCACTCGGCGGTGGTATGACCGATCTGACCGGCGGGTACAACCGTTTCAGCCTGGCCGGTTTGGGTGCAGGCGCTACGCTGTACACCGAGATCAGCGGTGGTTACAGCCATCAGTTGGACGAGCGGTGGACGATCGGTGGTAAGTTGAAGATCCTGTTGGGTCAAGCCTACATGGGCGCGAACACCAAGAACCTGACGATTGATGCCAGCACCGAGCAGTGGAACATCAACGGCACGGCTTCGATGGATATCGCAGCACCGGTAGATGCCGCTTACCTCGCTTCGTATATCGACGGTAAGAACATGAACCAGGTCATCAAGAGTTTCGAGGACGGCACGTTCGACACCAAGAAACTGATCGACACCGATGATCCGAAAGCGTTGGTCAAGAGTGTACTCAACCCGGCGGGTTACGGTGCAGCAATTGACTTCGGTTTCACGTTCAAGCCGATTGAGAACCTGCAGATCACCGCTGCGTTGACGGACTTCGGTTTCATCTACTGGAGCAGAAGCAACCGCTTCACCTGCACCGTAGATACGGTGTTTGACGGAGCCGGAACGATTGACTACGGCGACCCGGCGTACCGCGATGCGGACGGTAATTTCTCTACCGCCATCGTCATGGATACGGTCAAGAGCCGAATGATGGGTCTGCTCGACGGTGTATACATGCGCCAGGCAGGCAGCGGTTTTGCACGCATGACCTCGGCTCGACTGAACGTAGGTATAGATGCTAATTTCTGGGACAACCGCGTAGGCGTAGGCCTCGTATCGGCTACCCGTCTGTACAACGCCCGTCTGTACGAGGAGATCACGTTAGGTGTGGCTTTCCGTCCGTTCAACTGGCTCAGTCTGGCGGCATCCTACTCGCTGCTGAGCAACGGTAAGTACAGTAACATCGGTGCCGGTCTGAGCATCATGCCGTACGACGGAATCAACATGACACTGGCGATGGATTATATCCCGACCTCGTATGCGTCGATGGACGTGAACGGCACTCCGAAGTATATCCTGCCGTACAAAGCCAAGACCGTCAATGTCGCACTCGGTTTCTCCATCTGTTGGGGCACGAACCGTCGTGACAAAGATAAAGACGGTGTATGGGACAAACTGGATATGTGTCCGGAGACCCCGCGTGGCGTCGAAGTGGACAGCGTAGGTTGTCCGATTGACAGCGACCATGACGGTGTACCCGATTACCTGGATCACTGCCCGGGCACCCCGAAAGAAGCAATCGGTTTCGTAGACTCGGTAGGCTGTATGATGGATAGCGACGGTGACGGTGTAGAGGACTACAGAGACCGCTGCCCGCACACCCCGAAGGAAGCATGGGGCAAGGTTGACAGCGTCGGTTGTGAACTCGATACGGACGGCGACGGTGTACCTGATTGGAAGGACGAGTGTCCGGAGACGCCGAAAGAGGCTTACGGCAAGATTGATGCCAAGGGTTGTCCGATCGATAGCGACGGCGACGGTGTAGCCGATTATCTGGACGAGTGTCCGAACACGCCGGCAGCCGCTTACGGCAAGGTGGACGAGAAGGGTTGTCCGATCGATAGTGACCACGATAGTGTACCCGATTATCTGGACGAGTGTCCGAACACGCCGGCTGCAGCCATCGGTTTTGTTGATGCACGCGGTTGTGAATTGGATAGCGACGGCGACGGTATACCCGATTACCAGGACGAGTGTCCGCACGTAGTCGGTATCAAGGCGAACAAGGGCTGTCCGGAGATCAAACGGGAGGTTCGTAAACTGCTGGAGAAAGCTATGCAAGGAATTGAGTTCGAGACCGGTAAGGCAACCATCAAGAAGAAGTCCTATCCGCTGCTCGACCAGATCGCTCAGACCTTCATTGACAACGAGACCTATATCATCGAAGTACAAGGTCACACCGATAACACCGGTAAGGCAGAGTTGAACAAGAAACTGTCTAACCAACGTGCGAACGCTGTGATGCAGTACCTGATCAACAAGGGTGTACCGGCAGAGCGTCTGAGCGCTCAGGGTTACGGTCCGGACGTGCCGATCGCAGACAACAAGACGGCGGCAGGTCGTCAGAAGAACCGCCGTGTAGAGTTCAAGATCACATTCGAGGAAGTACATATCGAGACCATCCTGGATCACGCTGACCCCACTCCGCAAGAGTAATTAACATTTAAAAAAATTATATATATGGGACGCGCATTTGAATATCGCAAAGCAACCAAACTGAAAAGATGGGGACACATGTCCCGCACATTTACCAAATTAGGAAAAGAAATCACGATTGCTGCCCGTGAGGGTGGACCGGATCCGGACTCCAACCCGCGTCTGCGTGCACTGATCCAACAGTGCAAACGCGAGAACATGCCGAAGGATAACATCGACCGCGCTATCAAGAAAGCGACCGATAAGTCGTCGGAGGGTTACAAGGAGATCAATTACGAAGGATACGGACCGCATGGTATCGCAATCTTCGTAGAGACCGCGACCGACAACCACATGCGTACGGTAGCGAACATCCGTTCGTACTTCACCAAGTTCGGCGGCACGCTGGGTACACAGGGTTCGTTGCAGTTCCTGTTTGACCGCAAAGCTTGCTTCACCGTAACCATGAAGGACGGCATTGATCTGGACGAGCTGGAGCTCGAGTTGATTGACTTCGGTGTAGAGGAACTGGGTGTGGACGAAGAGGAGAACACGATCGTCATCTACTCGGATTTCAACGAGGCCATCAACATGCAGAAGTACCTCGAGGACAACGGTTTTGAGATTCAGTCGATGGAGTTCGTTCGTATCCCGAACGACACCAAGGAACTGACCGACGAGCAACGGGAGTCCGTTCAGAAACTGATTGACAAGATCGAAGAGGACGAAGACGTGCAGAATGTCTTCACCAATATGGCTGAATAAAGTTGAAAGTTTAAAGTTTAAAGTTTAAAGGATGATAATCTCCGATTATTTTAAACTAACGGAGCGTCAGGCTGAGCAGTTTGCTCAGCTTGATGCCTTGTATCGCGATTGGAACAGCAAGATCAACGTCATCTCCCGCAAGGACATTGACAACCTGTACGAGCACCATGTGCTCCATTCGTTGGCGATTGCCAAGTTACTGCCTTTTCAACCGGGCACAACCCTATTGGATGTCGGTACAGGCGGCGGTTTTCCGGGTATCCCGTTGGCGATTCTGTTTCCCGAATGCCGGTTCGTGCTCATAGATTCAATCGGTAAGAAGATCAAGGTCGCATCCGAAGTGGCACAGGCGCTCGGGTTGACGAACGTGGTATGCAAGCAAGAACGTGCGGAGGAGGAGAAACAGAAATTCGATTTCGTGGTCTCCCGCGCGGTCATGCCCCTACCCGACCTGGTCAAACTGGTACGTAAGAACATCGCCACCAAACCCATCAACGCCGTGCCGAACGGGCTGATTGTACTCAAAGGCGGAGATCTGCAAGACGAACTGAAGCCGTTTAAAGAAGCGGAAGCAACGCCTTGCAGCAATTACTTCCGCGGTGAGTGGTTTGTTGGTAAACAAGTTATTTACTTACCTCTATAACCTGCCCTTGTATCGTATAGATTTTTACGTCTTGGTCACTGACCATTCCGCGTTGGATATAGATCTGTCCTTCGCGGATTATTTTTTGTGCCTGTGTGCTATGCACTGTGTTCTGAATGCCTTCTTCAGAAGGGGTATATCCGTCATCCATCGGCTCGCGATGGGTCATGGCGTAATCGAGGTACATCTCGAGCATCGTGTATCCGCTCTCGTGCAGGGTGTTATTGTCCGGGTTGAGCGGATCGGTGCCGTTCAATGCTTCCCAGAAATCAGGCATGCCGTCTGCATCAAAATCGCTTAATGCGTCCGCTTCCGGATAATCGTAGAAGCCTTCGGCATCGGTTTCGGTGTCGATGATTCCTTTCTTCTTGGTTTGGCTACCTGTATAGGTATAGGAACCCGCGCGCGTGTCCGCGATAAGACGCAAGCCCACATGGTCACGCGGGAACACACCGGCCGTGTCCAGCACGGTCTCGTATGCCTCTTCCGCGCTCTCGTAGTTGCTTGCCGCATAGGCATAGGTATCGAAGTCATAGCGTCCGTAGATGGAGTCTTGTGTCCAGCGCCACCAAGGCGTAGCCGGACGAATGAGCGTATCGACGCGACTCTCTTCTTTGGTATAGAATTTGACATTGACCGCTGACCAGTTATCTTCGGTCGCAGCGGGTACACCGTCGAAAATGTTTCCGCTCAGATACCACTTACTCGGTCCCCAACTGGTAGCACCGCTACGCGCTTTCTCCACCGACACGAAATATTTCGTATTGGTCGTATTGGGTCCGGCTTTGTAGTAATTGTTCACGAAATTGCACTCGTGTGCCGAGTTGAGTCCGTTGTACTCCCCTTCTGCCAGTTTGGCGGTGTTCTCGCCACCGTAACAGCCGTTGGAGCCTCCCTCGAAATTATAGTTCACATTGTTGATATAATCGAGGTAGACGACATAGTCATTGCTCTGCGCACCGTTGAAACGGCACGAACGTTTGTTGTTGTTAACCAGCAGGTTATGGTGATAAGTAGCGGGAGAACCACCCCATTGGCAACCGTATCCACGTTCCCCTTTCGGGTGACCGGACTTATTGAGTCCTTCGTGCACGATGCAGTACTGCACAGTGATGAAATGGCTGTCGTAGGTGTTCATGTTCTCCTCCGTGGACCAGCCGAACTCGCAGTGGTCAATGATGTAGTTACTGCAGTTCTCCGCACCGAAGGCGTTCTGGGTAATGATGTTCCCGTTCACATCAGTGCGACCGATACGAAAACGGATGTTCCGGATGATGAAGTTCTCCGACCCGCCGCAGTTCACTTTGTTGTGCGTGATGATGATTCCCATGCCCGGAGCAGTCTGTCCGGCGATGGTGTAGTTCTTGCGGTTGATACGCAGGTCCTTGACGAGTCGTATCTCACCCGACACCGCAAAACAAACGGTGATCGGCTCGTTCGGATATTGCTTCATGGCCCAACGGAGCGTCCCTTCGGTGGTGCCGTCGGAATCATCGGCGAGGCTGGTCACATAGACTACCTGACCACCCCGACCACCGGAAGCGTACTTACCAAATCCTTCTGCACCCGGAAAGGCGATTAGTTGAGCAAAGGCAATTACGGAACTAAGGCAGCCAACTGCTGCCACAAAGAGTCGTTTGGAACGGGAGCTGTGATACATATCGGTTCTTTTTTTACAGGGTGAATAAATTCAATTTTGCGGGCATGCAGACAGATGCCTCCGTCAGGATTGGATCGCTTGGCACCGTACTTCAAATCCCCTTTGATCGGGCACCCGATAGCCGCCAATTGACAGCGTATCTGATGGTGTCTTCCGGTCTCCAGATTGATCTCTAACAAGGTGTAGTTTTCTCCGCGAACAAGTGTACGATAAGTCAGAATAGCCTGCTTCGCACCCTTTGCATTCGGTTTTGTTATATAGGATTTGTTCTGTGCCTCGTTGCGAACCAACCAGTTCTCCAGCCGTGCTTCGGCTTGTTTGGGAGCACCTTGCACGATGGCCCAATACGTTTTAGTGATTGGTGATTGGTGATTGGTAATTTGTGATTTTTCCTTGAACATCTCGTTGAGACGGGTGAGGGCTTTGGAGGTACGGGCAAAGAGCACCACTCCGCTAGTTGGACGGTCCAGACGATGGGTCACACCGAGGAACACTTCCCCGGGTTTGTTATATTTGTCTTTGATATACTCCTTGACGATTTCGCTCAAGGGTGTATCGCCTGTTTTGTCGCCCTGCACGATCTCGTTGCAGGTTTTGTTGACGGCTATAATATGGTTGTCTTCGTATAATACGGTCATGTCGTCTGACTCTTTTGCGCTGCAAAAGTACTGCTTTTTTTGCACATGTGCAAATTTTTGCCGTTCTTTTCTAAAAAAAGAAATATTTTTGCGTGCGCGCTTGCGTATATGAAAAATTTTTAGTAACTTTGCGCAAATTTTTAAATTATAATCCTATGAAATGTCCGAATTGCGGTCAAATCATGGCCGATGACAGTAAGTTTTGTTCGAACTGCGGCACCCCGTTCTACCGCACGTATGAGAGTTACAATGCCAGCAAGGTAAACATGTTCTTCCTCAGCCACAATGACAAGTTCCCGGAGGATCAGATTACCGCTATCCGTGAGCAGCTCCTGTATATTGACGAGAACAAATGGAGTGAAGCGTATTCGATCTCGTACAAAGATCCGCTGATTGCGTTGCTCCTTTCCTTGTTCGTAGGCGAGTTGGGTATTGACCGTTTCTATGTAGGTCAAACATCGTTGGGCGTGATTAAACTGCTGACCTGCGGCGGTTTCGGAATTTGGGCTATTGTGGACCTGTTCCTGATCATGGCCGCTGCCCGTGAAGAGAACGCACGCCGTCTGCTGAACGCTATTGAATAAGTGCAGGTATGATCATTGCGTTTACCACAGCGCTTCCTGTCGAAGGTTTCAAACGGCTTGCCGGGCACGATTTTCGGTTGCTGGATCGGGATGATTGTTCCGAAGCGGACGTGCTGGTGAGCACGTTCGATTACCGTGTGGGGCGTGAGCTGATGGATTCGATGCCGAAGTTGAAGTTGATTGCCAATTTCGGTGCCGGGTATAACAACATTGATCCGGAAGCCTGCCGTGAACGCGGTATCCGGGTAACCAACACACCCCAACCGGTGATTGAGCCGACGGCAGAGTTGGCTTTTGCGCTGCTGATTGATGTAGCCAGACGGGTGAGTGAGTTCGACCGTGCGCTACGAAACGGGACCGGTCAACCGATGGCCGTCATGAACAACCTCAGTCATTCGTTGTACGGCAAGACACTCGGTATATTGGGCATGGGACGCATCGGTCAGGCGCTGGCGCGCCGAGCCAAAGCATCCGGAATGCGGATTCTTTATCACAACCGGCACGAGTTAACGAGTGAACGAATGAAGGAGTTAAAGAGTGAAGGAGTGGAGGCACGGTACGTGGATTTTCAGACCTTGCTGCAAGACAGTGATTTCTTGAGTCTGAACCTACCCTACACCCCGGAAGTGCATCATATCATCGGCAAGCCGGAGTTTGGCATGATGAAACGGACAGCGTTCCTGGTCAATACCGCCCGCGGCGCGCATGTGGATGAGCAGGCGTTGGTCGAAGCGCTCCAGAACGGCATCATTGCCGGTGCGGCACTCGATGTGTATGAGCACGAGCCGCAGATCAGTCAAGAGTTGCTCACACTGCCGAATGTGGTGCTCAGTCCGCATACCGGAACCGGTACTTGGGAAGGACGCATCGCTATGTGTGAGTGTGTGACGGACAATATTTTGGCCTTTGAAGCAAATGATAATAACAAAATGAATATAGTATTATGAAAAAAAGCATTCTTTTAGCAGTTGCGGTTGCTATGTTGACCGGCTGCGGATTCATGAAAAACGGAGCCAGCGCTCCTGCAACTACCACAACCACCACGACCACAACGACCAATGCATTGACTTCCGGTCAGGGTGCCGGCACGGCTTTGCAGGCCTTGTACGCGCAGTACAAAGCAGACGGCAAGTACGACTACACGAACTTGCAGAACGCGATGAACACCATTTCGCTGCTCTCCAGCTGCCAGGGTCTGAAGGAGAACTACAAGAACACAACGTATCTCAAAGATTTCGGTAAGGGCATGATCGCTACCTCGCTGGGTCTGGTGAACCAGAACAACGTACAGACCGTGACCAACAGTCTGGTGGACATGGTTAAGAACAACGAGAACGTACAAGCTGCCACCACGCAGACGCAGAATGCCGCTAACACGACAGCCGGCTATCTGAACACCGCGTCCCAATACGCCGGTTCAATCAGTAACTTGCTGAGCCTTTTCGGAAATAAATAAGATGAATATCGTAGATCGTTTTTTGAAATACGTGTCGTTCTGCACGACGAGCGATGAGAACACCGGCATGACCCCGTCCACGCCCGGGCAGATGGAGTTTGCCCGCTACCTGGCGGACGAGTTGAAGTCCATCGGGTTGACGGAAGTAATACTGGATGAGAACGGGTATATTATGGCGACTCTTCCGGCAACGGAAGAGGGTCATCCTGTTATCGGATTCATTGCGCACATGGACACGAGTCCGGACGCGAGCGGGAGACATGTGAAGGCGAGCATTGTGAAGGCGGAAGAGCGCGATTATATCGATGCGCGCTACGCCGGTCAGGATGTGATTGTGACGGACACAACGACCTTGCTGGGTGCCGATGACAAAGCCGGTATCGCTGAGATCGTGACAGCTTGTGAGTACCTGATAGCTCATCCGGAGATCCGACACGGCAAGGTGCGTATCGGTTTCACGCCGGACGAGGAGATCGGTCAGGGAGCGGATCATTTTGACGTACAAGCGTTCGGTGCCAATTGGGCGTATACGATGGACGGCGGTGCTATTGGTGAGTTGGAATATGAGAACTTCAACGCCGCTTATTGCAAAATCAAAGTGCACGGTCTGAATGTGCATCCGGGCACGGCGTACCACAAGATGCGTAACTCGATGCGCATCGCGTACCAGTTGGCAGTTATGCTGCCGCGGTTCCAGACCCCGGAGCATACGCAAGGCTATGAAGGGTTCTATCACCTGATTGGTATGAACGGCACAGTGGAAGAGACGACCCTCAATTATATCATCCGTGACCACGACCGCACGCAGTTCGAGTACCGCAAACGCGAGATGGAGCATCTGGTGCGTAAGATCAACACGGAGTTCGGTGAAGGAACGGCCGAGATTGAGATACGCGATCAGTATTACAACATGCGCGAGCAGATCGAACCGGTCATGCACATCATTGATATGGTCAAAGAGGCCATGACGTCAGTCGGTGTGACGCCGATAGTGAAGCCTATTCGCGGCGGTACGGACGGTGCACGACTGAGTTTTGAGGGACTGCCGTGTCCCAATATCTTCGCAGGCGGCGAGAACTTCCACAGCCGGTACGAGTATCTGCCGGTTCCATCTCTCGAGGCAGCCAAAAACGTTATTATAGAAATCATTAAAAAAGCAACCATATGTTAAAAACAACTCCGTTTACAGACATCCACATTGCGTTAGGCGCAAAGATGGCTGAGTTTGCAGGTTTTAATATGCCAATTCAATATCCCACCGGCATCAATCAGGAACACATGATCGTACGTGAAGGCGTGGGCGTGTTCGACGTCAGTCACATGGGCGAGTTCTGGGTAAAAGGCGAGAAGGCGCTGGATTTTCTGCAGTATATCACGACGAACGACCTCAGTGTTATTCCGGCCGGCAAGGCGCAGTATACCTGCATGCCGAACGGCAAAGGCGGCA
>JAEEGL014352024.1_pt1 | contig 10865 bp, 9 predicted proteins | sample 9134231 | NCBI WGS metagenome assembly JAEEGL01 (sample SAMN16246548, study PRJNA631951) | gut metagenome | biome: gut microbiome; feature: rumen; material: fiber-attached | host: Bos | place: Iran: Karaj | collected 2018-10
ATCCTCATTCTGGTCTCCAATTCTTTACTATACCCCTTACCGCTTCCTCACTGGCCTCCGTACCTTTCACATAATTATCAGAAACCTCCTTTCGACCCGGTTCAACTGGCCTCCTTATTATTTCTTTGATGGTTTTTACCATATCTACCAATGCCATTTCTTGTTCATATTCGGTCATTCCTGAAAGAGGTTTCTTGGGGTCGTTTACAGCTTGGTATTTTGAAAGGCCGCACTCCTCGAAAAATGCACATGGTCTTACAATTAGAGGCATTATCTTTGTACCATCGGCCTGTGCTTTGTCCAAAAGTGGTTGAAGCTCTTCATTCGTAATGAAATCAGAAGCCTCAAAATCAGAAGAAATGAGAAGAATGGCTATCGTCGCCTTCTTTAACGCCTTGTCTATTTCATCCTTCCAAACATCGCTCGCCATTATTTTCTTGTCACTCCAAGAGTCCACGTTATCATAATACCGCTGCAATGGCTTCAAGTTCTTCAGAACTTTAGTTAACCACTTGTTATCCTCATGCGAATAACTGATAAATATACTATGCTTCTTCTCCATCATCTTATCTTCTTTAGTCACCGTTACCTCTACTACGTCGCTCTTTGTCGAGACTACAGGTTCCTGCGTAACTTCCTCGTTACTATCCTCTATATTATTCGATATAAAGACCACCTCACACCTCTCTTTCAACCGTTCCAGTTCACCCTCTTCTAACGGATTCTTGCTGACTATCACCTTCTGAATGCTGGAGTCCATTACCTGTTTGGGGAATTTCTTGATTTGATTCCCATACAAGTTCAGCGTCTGCAACTTGCGCAATCTGAACACAGCCCCATGCAACACAGTAATCTCATTATTCGCCAAATCCAGCACTTTCAGCTTCTTCAGTTTCAATATATCCTTCGGGATAATTTTAATCTTGTTGCTGCTCAGCACCAGCTTTGTCAAATTCGGATAATCAAACACGTTTTCAGGGAATTCTTTCAGTCCTAAACCTGAAAGATTCAGTTTTGTAACCTGTTTATTCGTTTTTCCTTTAATATTTATAGGATATTTCATAATTATTTTGTATTTTTGCACCGCCAATGGATAGGCCGTCGGACTATGGAGGTAGCGACGTTAAACAAGTGGATGTTCAGGACATACTCTCGAGAGAGGCTGGACTGATTAATACAGGACGGGGCGTCATGTCGTCGGGAGAAACCCGAAAAGCCCGGTGAAATCATCAACGAGCGAGACAGGAAATCAAGCCATTCATCCACGCTTCGGCAATCTCCTATTCGCTGCACTAGTGTAGAAGTCTGGTGTTTCTTCTCTGCGACGGCAGTAGTCAAGCCAGACTGTACAGCATTTGGCCACCCTTCGGGGTGGCTTTCTTGTATATATTAAGAGCCACCTGCACTTACCTTCCTTGGGTTAGTCTTGTTATACTTTATCTGCGAGATATCTAGACGTGGATATGCTAATAGCCCACGAATCACAGCACATCTCCAGTCATTCATTCCAAATTCATCCTCGTAGTCGGCCAACCTTCTGTTCAACCACAATTTAAGCGAAGGTGTGTCATTCTGCTCGCAACTGCGGCACAGCGTATTTATAAATACCACGCTTTCTTTTTCAAGTCTTTTAAATAGCCTTATCTCATTCTCCTGATAAACTAACTTACTTTCCAGATTTGCATCTCCTATAGCAGCAGAATCAAAACTAAACCTAACTATGAATCTTTGTTTCACCGTATATACCTTCGCTACCAGGAAAGGTGCGGCAGTAGGCAAAGGCTCATAATAGCAATGAACAAACTTCTGATATGGCTTCGAACTTTTGTAGTTGTTGCATTTCCCACACATGGGTACCAGATTCATTCTGCAAACAGCCAGCGCTTTATACTGGCTTTCAGGCATATAATGATCCAAAGTGTCTGGTTGCCCTATACTACAATATGGGCATTTATATACGTTCTCCATCAATTCATCCCTGATGTAAGCCAACGGTTTATTTTCATACGTCTGTTTATACATCGCATGGATAGCCTTTGCCTTTTCAGCGGATATAGTATTGAGTTGTTCATCAGTCACCCATCCTTGCTGGTCGTCATACTCCTTATACAGCTGCTTAAGAGCAGGTTTATCCGCTTCATCAAGCTTATCGCAGTTTGCAACAAGTTCCCTTACATCTTTCCCTCTGGCCCGACTCAATTCTGGCTTATCAATCTTCCACATCGTTGTCTGCTACGTATAAGTTTATCAAATATGACTCTACCTGGTCAGCCAGTTTATGCCCAAGTTTTTCTTCAAATATCGAAAGCATCCTTTCTACATGAAGTTCTTCCTTCATGTGCCATTTCTTATACAGATGTCTGATGGCATCATGATATTTCGTCACATCAGTAGTAAGGTCGAACACCTCCGATGTTATTGCAGATATATTAGCCCCATATGTTTCTATTTGGGGTTGCGTGATTGTTGTTGAATTGCCGTTCTTTCTAACTACGAACACATTCTTGGCAAACGTTTCCTGCAATATAACCGGTGAGTGTGTTGCAATAAACATCACTGAATGCCTATCGGACAGCAACGCACGAATCTCAGCCATCATAAAAGAAAGCAATGGTGGGTGCAAATGATTTTCAGGTTCATCAAACAATACCAAACAGTTATCATCTAGATAGGCCAGCAAGCGCACATAGGTATGCATAAGGAACTTGTGACCTGTTGAGAGTGACATGAATTTATCTTTCATTACGCTCTCTGGCGTACCAAGACCTAAATCCTTTATATCTTCGTATAGCGATGGCTGGTGTATCTTACAGCTGTCAAGGAATACATCCCACTTACTGTACAACTGTCCAATATCTGCTACTACATAACCTAACGCAGCAGCAAACTCATCGGCCAGTGCTGATATATCTTTCAGCGATGTTTTATTCTTTCTGTCGGCAACTATCCTCTTTATTCTTTCTTCATCGGTATTCTCTCCTACTTCTTTTTCCATTTCTGCCTCTTCCTTCATGATGTCCCTAATGCCACAGAACACAAAGCGACTACTAACGTCCTCCCCTGCTTTCAGAAGTTTTATGTAATCCTTACTATACGATGTAGGAAGAATGAAATTATCAAAAGGACTATACGAAATCAAGAACATCTTGCTCACGCCAATATTGCTAGGAGCAATCGCGCCAACATCCTTTTTCAGTCTGAAGCGCTGTGTTGGATCTGTATACATCAGTTTTGCCAATCTGTATATGGCCGTACTTTTGCCACTACCATTCTTACCAATGAATACCACAACACCATTTGGAAGTCTGGGATCATCATCAGAATCTACACTTGTAAAGTGAAGCTCTATAGAATTCGAGACATGCTCAAATTTCACTGCCACAGACTCTCTTCTAAGGTCATAAAAGCACTCCGAACTGTTGAGCAGGGCATATCCTTTTTTAAGTGCGAAGCTGTCAAGACTAGATCCATCTCTCAACAATGAATTATTGAAACATTTATCAAGATGTAATGACCTATCATAATACTCAGAGTCAAAGCCCAATATTAAGTGCAGTGCTCGCACCACTGCCAGCCTATCTTCCTTTGTTTCCAAATATCGGTTGATACCCATGTAAAGGTCTACATCCATCGACAAGGAAACAAATTCAGGTGGCAATTCCGTAAATGCCTTATTCTTATATAGTTTGTCCAGCAAGTATACTTCTTGTATTCCTTGCCCCTTGCGCATTATACGCAAAGCGCCAAGATATTCAGGCTTACCTCCAGTCAGTTGTTTGGTAGCATGAAGATGGTATGAAGTTTTGTAACCATAATCATCCCAGTCATTTTCTTCGAGGAAAAAAGTGACATCATCGTCTGTATGGCTTTCAGCATTTTGCCAACATTTATCTATTCTTCTAAATTTTATCTCCATAAGAATTTACGTTCTTTGAATCCCGCAATTTAAGAATTCGACACCTTATTAACCGAAAATGGCTCTCCCTTCTCGCATGAGAAGAGGAAAGCCATCGCTGTTATTCCCACTAAAGATATGTATCTTGTACCCTTCATAGCTATGTATATTGATTAACATGGCGATACCTTTCGCCAAATTCTATCAGTTGCTTGAACATCCCTATCCTATCTTCTTTCAATAGTCCAGCGTTGAATAGCTTCTGTTGGTGCCGCCACCATTGGTGCATCAGCTTTTCTTCAGGCACATATTTCGATGGCCGCCGCTTATTAACCTCCATGAAGTCCATGATTTCTTGCCAGTTGGCTTTCCATCTTTCATCCTGTGTCATGTCAACCTCTTTACTTAAAATGCCGCATCAGGAACTGCTGAAAGTATTTCTGCTGTCGCTGTTGTTCTGCCAGCCACTCATTATACTCCGACATGATACGGTTGAACTTGTCAAAATTATCTTTCCTATCGATTGCATCACAGATTTGTTCAGCAATATTTGGCGGGAAATTATTCCTTATCATGGATTTCCACATATCACTGGCTATCTTATTGCCTATAATATCACAAAAGTCTTTTGCCGTAATCATAATTATTTCTTTATAACGTTTCTGGGTGCAAAGTTACAGAAATATATCTATGAGTCCAAACGTTACCAGAAAATTTAACAAAACACTATGCGAAAACAAGTTACAACTTACAAACGACACCACTGTGACAACAGAAAAGAACAAGAAATCCGTAATTCCCAAACTCCTTTATACCTACTCAAAGTTTATATCTTTCCTCTACTTCTTCTCCCCCGAAAGCCAATTACTCATCCCTGTATTTATAATATTACCTCCAAATAAAGGCTTTAGGTCAACCATATTATCAAAGAATTTCTGATAATCTTCTTTGATATTATTCTTTATAACCGATGATATTACAACCTTATCTGTAGTTGTATCAAGGAATCCCTCAGTCTCATTTAACAGAGTGTCATCTCCTATAGTATTCATCCGAAATTCGCCATAACTCACCATTGTCAGCACACCATAATTAATGGCCGTTCTTATTCCGAAGCCCCTCCTCAAAGGACTTACTCGGCACTTCTTATTGATGATGTCAACGATACCACACATATTTGCAACGACATCGATTACTCCATCCATTTCTGATTTCTGGGTGGTATCAAATACTAATACCACTTTATTACCAAGTGCTTTGAATACACACAACTTATCCATACTTCTTGCAATCTCATAAAGCTCGTTATATAAAGCATTATAAGCCCTCCCTATAAATGTTGGTTCCTGTTCGCGAAAACCGTATGTAATATTGGATACCACAATACAATATTTCTTCGTAACAGCAATAGGGAGTCGGAAACTGCTCAAACCACCTATGATATCACTAGGACCAACGGAATATCCATTTAACAAAGAGTCTATCCTTTCCAGTGATTCATTCAACAAATATTGCTTTATTGCCATCTTTTGTAAATCTATGTTTCATGGATGTACCCGCGATTCCTTTCAGATAAGTTTCAATCGAGGATTCATTCCACAATTGTCCATTACTATGTTTCTTCTCTTTCATTGCCGCACCGATAAGTGCATACTCGTTATCTATCGATGTGGCCAAAATTCCCTTATCATCCGTTCCAAGTCCAATCTCAATCTGTCTTCCAGTACGACTGTCAGGCTGGCGAAGAATAAACATCGGATGCTCGTCATATCCTTTAATATTAGATATAAGCACGTTCGATGTTGGATTTGATTCGATAATAATCTTCTTTCTCTCTATCTCCTTCCTCAGTTTCAACTGAACAGCCTGCACCAGTTTCTCATACTCTGCTGTAATAACAAAATGTTCCGGTACGTTACCGCAACTATAGATCTTGGCATTCAAAAGATATTCGTTTCTCCATCGGATAACATCTGCATCCAAGCGCCGTTCATCGTTTTCCTTGCCTCCTAACAAAATGGTACTTCGCCATGGGGTATTATTATCTACGTCTTCATCTTCGTATATCTCCTTCACGTCATCACTTCGCATAAACATACTCCCAAAATACTTGCTCAGATCAAATTGTCCACTATACCCAATCTTTCCATACAACTTCTCCGAATAGTCACCCAGGCTCTTAATAACTTTGCAATAACCAGTTATCTTAAACTCCTTACTCTTCATAACGAGCCAGACTATATTATCCAGCAGATACTGACGGGGCAGGACTAACTCGTAATAGTTCCTCTTGTAGAACGAATGGGCATTCATCCCTAAAGCAAGCGCATGACCAATTCTTTGCCCTTCTCCAAATTCAAAAAAAAGCACAGCCTCATCAATTGCCCTGAGTCCATCTACTATATCAAAAAAATCTTCTCCTGCATGATAGGTGACATTATTGACACCCCATGCCCTTGCGTATCTAACCAGATGCGCAACAGTCTCTGGCCTCGTATAGACCTCTGAACCAGCGAAATCTATACCCATATAAAAATTATTGGGCTTCAATATCATGGCAACCGCTTTGCTCATCTCTGCCTTCCAAATTTCTCGTTGATCTTTTCTATAGCGATTCTGCCCTTTAAATCCATGTTCTTTCAGTAGGTGGTAAACAACTGATAGCCTTTTACATTCGTCCTTGCAATAGAGCCTCTCATCTGTATTGATGCTCCGATTATAGCGAAGTTTATGAAGATAATCCTCTGCTCCTACGCAAACTCGACCTTCTGCATTGTGATTTTCATCATTTATACTAGTCTGTATGCCATATCTATCCCTGGCATCTCTTAAAGTCGAATCTTGTCTGGAAAACACTTCTTTTCTAAAATTGTAGTTCTTGAAATTCGTCAGCCCGGTCTTTCGGTTCGTATAAAGCAACTCTTTTCTATATTCAGCCTTAATGCGTTCATAGAGATAGACTAAATGTGCCACACGTTTATCTTTTAACTGTCTAGACAAGTACCTCCTGAAGAATTTGTACTCTATTTGTCTATCCCCATATAACACTATATATGGAGAGCGGGATTGCTCATCAGTTTCTGCAACATTCACGGCATAGTCAATGAATCTCGTACAGTCGTAATAGGTCACTGTCAGATGACGTAAATAGTCAATATCCTCTTGAACCTCTTTTACGTTATCATTGTAGTAAGATAGCCAAGAATCACTTTGCCCCATAAAAATCTTATCAAAGACATCTTCTTCATTCAAATCCCCAAGCACGTAACAACGATAAAGACAAATTCTGATTTTAGCTGCTAATATACACCATTGGTAGAGGTCTGAGAATATATAATTATGCAACACAACGGGGTTTTCCATTGGATTTAGCAAACATTTGAACGACTCTTCCCTGCCTACAATCTGATTCATCAGACTAATCCATCCAAAGATAAAAGAATTGTAAGTTGCATTTAAATGACTGTGAATATCACATACACCATCTTTTAGAGCGTCATCTACGATATCAAGGTCTGTACTAGCAACTTCCTGCCAACAAAATTCCTTCCTTTCATCGCCATCAGTAGTGGCCAGAAAGATGATAATCGGCAATTCCTCGCCTATCAGTTGTGTTGTTTCTCTCCATTTCAAAAGATAATCAAGCCTCACCACAGCTCTTCCGTCTTTTTTAGTCAAGAACTTTTCAGCCCATGTTTTTATCATTAGGAAACATCTGTAAAAAGCTCCATGCCCCCCTTTGCCAGTATCATATTTCATCCATTCCTCATTCAACAGGGCACCAACCTGCTTGATAACAGCCTGATTCACATTCTCTTCCCTGACGCTCATAATCTTACCTATGTCATCAAGAAATTGCTTATCCCTTCCTTTATCCTTCAAAATATGACAAAACAAATCTTCTAAGGGATAATCATAAAACGCTGATTGAATGGCAGCCCTGAGAATTATCATGCTTCTATTCGTTAAAGTTGCAGTTGTTGTGCTTTCTTTGCTTTTTGCTTTCTCACCTCATACGACATCATCAACTCTTTGAATTTAGCGCCATCACTTGCTTGCAGTTCTTCTGCAATGACATTCAAGAACTTATATTCAATCTTCTTTGGTTTGCCATCCACAACCTCATATGTCCTTACATCAAGGTTTTCTAGTACTTTTTTATAGAAAGCGGCTATAAGTGTCGTTTCATTATCTCCATTAAGATTCACGTTATCCATGCTTTCCAGCCTTTCCTTAAACATGGTCATAATCTCGGCATTACGTAATATGGCATCAGATGCTAGCCTCTTTTCTTGGTAATCTTGATCATTCTGCTTGTCCGGCTCATGGCTTACCATCTTCATCATAAGTTTTCTTAGTAGCGACCATTTATGATTTCTTGCATACTCATACATCCCCTCAAAGAGTTCTGAATAGCGGTCATAAGTAAATTTTACATTGATAAGGTTGACAAAAGGTGCTAATATATCAAACACATAAGAATTCACGTCACCACCAAACGACTCCACAAAATACGGGTTCGGTCTCTCTCTCTCTATCACTGCTTCTGCCATACCCTCAGTATATGTTCGTCTTGATATAAACAACATGAACATCTCTGCCATACGGAAACGCCTTTCAAAATCTTGTTTATTAAAACCGGCCTGGTTATTATCATATTTCGTCTTGTCTGTTTTTAATGCTTTCAAGAATTTGTTAAAGTTTTCACCATCCATACACACCAAATCCGATGCGTATTCTTCCTCCGAGATAGTGGTACTAAGCATTTCTTTTGGCTGATAGGTAAAGTATGAGCCATTCACAATTCCCTGCATATAGTTCGTTGTGTAGAACCATGAATCAAACTTGTAAATCTGGGTATCATCTGCCTTCTTCTTGGGATGGAGGGTTTCCATATTCTCGCTGATCATGTCATAATACGTGTACATCATAATAGAATAGAATGATTTCAGAAAAAAAACCAGCAGTTTACTTTCCCTATCTACAGCATTCCGTTCTATATAGTTCAACACATAAAACACATCTCCTATTGAAATGTTATAAGCATAATTCGCCGATGATAGTATTTCCTTGTAGAAGCTTGTTTCCGCAGTTCCGGTGTCTACTTTGTTCTTCAAGTATTGAACAACCATCTTGTTCACGGTACTTTGGTCATTAAAGGCTAGTTTCTGTACAAATGCCTGGTCTTCCTTACGCAACTGCTGCGACCACGTATTATAAAGATAGGATTGAAACAATCGTTTATTCTCCAAATTCCTGTTCTTTACTTTGTCATCAGCAGAGTTCTTGTCATAATCTTCCATAGATAATAGCAAACCTAGCAGATGTCTCAAGCTACGCAGATCATCTGGCACTATCAGCGAAACATTCAGTACACTGTTATAATACAAGTATCTGGTCTTGTCAAAAATCAACTGTACTACCGCCTGCTTTACTGATTCAAACTTTAAAGGTTCCTCACCCTCCGGAGCATCATGTCTTGCTATCTCCAATTTACGATTACACAGATCTAATATCCTAGGCATCTCTACTCGGTAGTGTAAAGGAATAAGCTTATTAATATACTTGGCGGCGATGTTATCAAAGTTTATGGAATCATCTTGGTGCTGTAGGTCATTCACGAAACTCGTTTTTGTCACCTCAACCAGTTGTTTGATACTGACAGACACCATGATAAAGCATTTCTTTCCGCACAGATACTTACTCATCAGTTTGGTCATATCGTAAGCCTCATGCCAGTTATAGTCCATATCGTCTATCACGATTGCAAGCGTATCATGTACGCTATAATCAAGATACGCTGTTAATAGTTTGTCCATACTATCCCTAAGCGTCATACTGGCGGCAAGTTCATCCAGTTCTTCAATGGAGTCATAGATATTTGTTAGCCCTGTTTCCAACAACGTAGCACACTTCTTAACTTTGTTAAAGAGTCTAAGCACCTCCCTTTGTTTTGTTTCATCAATCCTATTTTCCCGTTTCCGGGTCTGCTCACATTCTTTGAAGTTCTGGAATAGCTGACCAACTACCAATTCAAGTATGTTATGTTCCTTATCAAAGAAGGCAGGCTCTATCATTTTAAGAAATTCTATCTTCTTAAAATTAATTATAGGTTCTTTGCCTATTAGGATTTTTATCACATCATCATCTGCATGTTCTGCTATTTCTTGGACAGTCATCATACACGAAGTCTTTCCCTCGCCTCTATTTCCACAGAAAGCTATGATATTAGGTCTTGATGTATCATGATTCTCATTCTGCCTACTTGCTAATTCGTTAATCAGTTTTAAGGCTTGTGCATACTGATTTCGGAAGATGGAAGTATCATACATGCCCTTCTCTATTACCACTCCATTCTCATCACCTCGATAGAATCTTAGTGGTACCATATTATCATACATATAGTTTTCCATATCACATCTTTTTTATAGGATTAATCATTCAACATGTCCCCTCCATCTCCCCCATTGAGGCACAAAAAGGAACCTAACAAGCTACCACATTCCTTTAACAATCTCTTTAATCATTTTTTCTCCACATTCAGTATCCCATCCACTTCATGCTTTACGAAGGGCCCTTCTTTGCATTCGAAGATGACAGAATTCTCCTCAATGCACTCCAGCTTATGCCATACGCCTTTGGGAATGTTTACGCCATAATTGCCATCTTCCGGACAGAGAATATAATCCTCGATAACCGAACCATCATCCCTATGCGTAGTCACCCGCACCTTCCCTCGCAGAATCACAAATGTCTCATCCTTCGTCGGATGCTTATGGATAGGCACCTCTGTTCCTGGCTCAACTGCATTCAGGAACCTATGGCACAACTCATCCAGGCTCTGATGAAAATTATAGTTCATTCGCAAACGAGGAGATTCCTTCGCCTGCGCACCGACCTCATTCAATAGTTGTTCATCAATTATTTTCATACTCCCTAACCTTTTCCATCTATATAACCTCTAACCAAT
>JAEEGL015200129.1_pt1 | contig 10865 bp, 12 predicted proteins | sample 9134231 | NCBI WGS metagenome assembly JAEEGL01 (sample SAMN16246548, study PRJNA631951) | gut metagenome | biome: gut microbiome; feature: rumen; material: fiber-attached | host: Bos | place: Iran: Karaj | collected 2018-10
CTTTGCTCTCACTTGTTGGTATTCTTTCCTGATATTCCTTTAACTTTTTAACTCTTTCTTGAATTTTTGGTGGATAATTATATAATGTTTTAATGGGATCATCAGACATTATATAAACCATCAAAGTAAATAGTAAACATAAAACTATACTTTCAATAACTATTATCATTATTACTCCTTACTAGAAACATAATGTGCTAATTCGATGGCAATATCAAAATGTGTTACATCATGTTGTGTTCCTTCTAATTCATTCTTTTTATGTCTTTCATCCCATTTAGGACTATCTAATAAATCACCACTTGTAAAAAAAACATACAATTCAATATTACGAAAATCACATAATGCTTGTACAGCTGATGATTCCATCTCAACAGAAATACAACCATCTTTTTTTCTTCTTTCAAAATTATTTACTGTTTCACGGTAAAAAGCATCAGTTGTCCATGTCTTTCCTTCAATATAAGGTATTTCATTAATTTTCATAAACAGCGATACAACATCATGATTTTGGATTTTAATATATTCGCTTGCAGGAGCATAATGATAAGAAGTTCCCTCATCACGATATGCTTCGGTTGGTACAATTACCTTACCATGAGTAATTGTTTTATCCAAACAACCTGATCCTCCAAATAAGATAAACTTATTAGTTTTAATTTGTGAGGAAGATGTTTCTATAGAACCAACACAAGATGGAGCTCCAACATAGGTTTTAAAAAAGCCAATTTTTTTACCTTTATAATCAATTTTATATATATTTCTAGTATCTGCTGCATTTTTGATTTCACCAATTTTCTCACAGTTATAATTTTGTAATACGTACTCTTCTATAACATTAGAAAATGTTATAACGCAAGCATCTAATTCATAAGCATTTTCATTAAACGGTGGATTAATTATCGCTTCACTTTTATTATCAAAACTATTTACTATCATTTTTTCCTCCTGTTAAACCATCACAAGTATTTAATACAATATCTTTTAATTTATCTTGATTATCTACATCATCAACTTGATACATTAGTTTAGCCCCTTCATACGGAAGAGCTTCTCGCATATTATATTTTTTGTTAGTATCAACTTTTTTAACAAGTAATCGATCATCGTATATTCCTCCAAATAATATTCCATTATAATATAATAGGTATTCACCCATCATTTTTTTATATGTTATATTATCTAAATCTTTTAATTCATCTAAAATATAATCACAATAAGTTTTTGTAGAAGACATCTTATACCTCCATATACATTATAACACATGTTAAATTTTGATTATATAAAAAACTCCTTTAGGAGCTTCTCTATTAAAGTTATTATTTAGTACATGAAAAATTAATTAATATACCTGTATCTTCATATCCTGCATTTATATAAGCTTTATTTGATGGTATATAATTATAATCAGTATATAGTAATGGAACTAATCCCTTTGATAAAATATCATTAGTCATCAAATATATCAAATTAGCAGCATAGCCTTTTCTTCTTTCTTCTTTTGGAGTATATACGGCATTTATCTTCGCCTGATTTTCTACTGTATTATATCCGGCCATTGATACAATTTTATCATCTTTATTTCTTAATACGTAGAATTTTCCTGACTCAATATACTCGGTAGCCTTTATTTTAGCATCCTCCATAGTAATTGTATCTACACCTTCCATTTCTTGATGAGAATCAAAGAAATACTTTGTTAAAGTATCGAGATCTTTAATCGTTGGAATATCAAGCATACCATCACAGTTTTTTGGTTTTTTTGTTCTTTTACATATTAAAAATCCCATTTCAAAATAATCTTCTATATTTAATTTATCATATTCATTTTGAACTAATAAATCATATAATTCTTTTTTACAAGTCATTTTTGTTATGCCATCGATTAACATATCATTAAGTATTAATTCAATTTCTTTAACAATGTTTTTATCAAAATTATCTTTTGTCCAAATCCATATTGGTAAATCTTTTCTACCCCTACAAACAATATAATTTTTTTCATCACTATATAATTCAAGATTTTCACTACTTAAGTTTTTTAAAATTATGTAAAACTTATACTTATCATTTTGAAAAGCCTCTGATAAAAAAATATTATTATCTTTATCAATTTTTTTCATTTTATCACCAACAATGATATTATAACATAATTTTTCTATAAATCACATGAGTGAAATACTCATAAAAAAAGTAGGAGCTCTCCTACTTTTTTACATCTCGACACCATTAACATATAATTTATAGCCATTAAGATTAATATTGCTGTTTGTTGAATCAGCATTTGTAAGTGATTTAAGGTAGGTATTATTTGTTAAAGTTATCGAACTTGTTGCATCTAATGTTAATGATACTTCTCCTTCATTAGTACTATTTATTGCACCTTTAAAAGAAGAATTATTATTTAAATTCATTATTAATTTAGATATTTCATCAACAACAATATTACCATTTGCTTCTTGGTTAATTAAGTTTAGAGTTACATTACCTCCATTGCTAAGACTTTTACCCCAAGAATCTTTTTGAATTCTTAAAAAGTTTCCTTCCAAATCATTATTAATAATTTTGTTATTTTCTAAATTAATTGTTGCTGTTGTATTAGTTACATAAAAACTGTCACCTTTGTTTGTTACAATCTTTGAATTTTGGGAACTGAAAACTGCTTCACCATTAGCGGCATCACCACTCATTGATTGGTATAAGAAAATATTTTTATAAGTTGTAGATTGTCCATTTAAAGTATTATTAGTATCTGTTAATTCAACATTCTCAAGTGTAACACTATTTTTACCCTCTATAACAACTCCTTCTGAAGCAGTAGCGATTAATGTGGCATTTTTAACAGTTATATCTGCCGTTGAATATATAGCAGGTGATCCTTTTCCTGTGGTTTTATATGTTCCTTTGTTAACATTAACTGTTCCACCACCTCTATCTGAACGAATAGCTGCACTTGATGTTCCGGCAGTATTAACTATTAAATTTTCAGCATTCATGATTCCACCACCTGTAGTCATAATCCCACCAGAATTATTTTTGCTTGTCGTGATAGTAGAATCTGAAATATTCACTGTTGTATTATCTGATGATGAATTATTTGTTGTCGCGGATCCTCCATAACTAAATACTCCATTTGCACCATTAGCATCAGTTGTTATTGTAGAATTTATGATAGTTATATTAGCACCTTCACTTGCTAAAATACCAGAATTAGTTCCATAAAAACTGGTACTATCACCACCATCTGAATCACCTGTTTTAGAAACTGTTATATTGGATAAAGTTACTTTAGCACCATTTGATATTAAGATAGAATTTTCATCAGCATTACTAGATGTATATTCTCCTGAGGTAATTTCTTCATCAGTTGTTATCTTGTTAACAGATGAATAATTTGTTGAAGAACTAGTTCTTTCATTTCTTTTATTATTAATATTATCAACTTTATTATCTGAATTATTAATAATTAAGAACCATAAGACTACTATAATAATCACCAAAGTTATAATAGTTAAGGTATAAATTAATGTTTTTTTATCTTTCATTTTATCCCTCCATTCATTATTATATTATTATTTTTTTATTAAATAAACATTAAAAATTTATTACATTTATCATCTCCTTTTCAATATAAACTTTATCAATATAAAGTTAAATTAATATTAAATTTTTAATTTATTTTCTTATTTTTTTCCATTTCTCCTTTCTACAATTTAATAATACATAATTAAAATTAAAAGAACATTAAATATTTCATAATGTTCTTATTTTTTTAATATTATTTTAAAAATCGTTTTATTATCCTTTGAATATGCTTTAATCATTCCATTGTGGTTAATAACTATATTCTTTGCAATTGCAAGTCCTAAACCATAACGATTAGTATCCCTATTTCGAGATTTATCACCTCGATAAAATCTTTCAAATATTTTTTCTTCATCACCATGGTTAATTGGATCTCCTACATTTATTATTTCAATATTAATATTATTTTTTTCTTTAAATACATTAACAAATATCGTAGTATTTTTATAACTATGTTTAATGGCATTATCTAATATTATTGATATTAATCTTTCTATTTCTTCTTTGTTACATTTAAACACAATATCTTTTTCAACATGTGTTTCTATTTTTATATTTTGCTCAAATGCTATTCCTTCAAATGTTAAACATACTCTTTCAATAACCTTAGATAATACTTCTTCTTTATAACTATTAATTGATACGCCATTCTCTAATTTAGATAAATCTAATAAACCTTTTATTAGAGTACTCATTCTTTCAGATTCATATTTAATATTTTCAATATATTTGGCATTTTTTTTATCACTTTTTAATTCATCAGACGAAGCCATAATTACAGCTAATGGTGTTTTAAGTTCATGAGAAGCATCCGCAATAAAATCTTTTTGTTTATCAAAAGCATCTTTTGCAGGTTTTGTTATTCTTATTGTTAATAGTTTTGCAATAAAATAAATTATAATCTCAAATATTATTAATACTATAATTGACTCAATTAATGTAATTATTAGTCTATCATTAATATTTTTTGTATTAATAATAATAATTAAATTTGAATCATAATTATATGCATATTTATTATTATATAAATTACCTATTTTTAAACTTTTTTCTTTGCTTAATACTTTTTTTACAATACTTTCTACATCAAAATCATTTGTATTATTACCATGACTAATTATTTTTTCAATATGTTTATTATTTAATATAACTGTATAAACTTCATAATCCATAATCATCATATTATCTATTTCATGCTCTTTAGGACTAATTCTAGAAGTGTTATATTCCTTTAATTCAGGTGGCTTAATAGTGTTTTTATCTTCCATAAATGTTAAGTTCCGTTTAACATTTTCATATTCTGTTTTATATGTTTCAATATTATAGATAACAACACCAAAAATAATAAATAATGATAATATTAAAAATATTGTTTTAAATACCTTATTATTTAGCTCTTTCATCTTTATACTCCATCTTATATCCTAAATTTCTTAATGATTTAATTTGAACATTTGAACCAATTATTTTCAATTTTTTTCGAATAAACGATAGATAAGCTTCTAAATTATTAGATAGTGAATCATTTTCTAAACCCCAAACTTTATCATAAATCATTTCTTTTGATAAAATTTGATTGGGATTATTCATAAAATATTCTAATAATTGAAATTCTTTATTTATTATATTTATTTTTTCATTATTATCTTTATTAATGATATCAGAAGCCTTTATATCAAGAATTAAATCACCAAATTCAAGATTACTATTTTTAACTTTTTCTGCTCTTAACCATACATTAATTCTTGCTACTACCTCATCAATATGAAATGGCTTGGAAATATAGTCATTCGCTCCTTCAGTAAATCCTAATAATTTATCTTCTAATTCAGATTTAGCGGTTAACATAATTACCTTAGCTTTAATATTATTCTTTTTTATTTCTTTTAATATTTCAATACCATTAACATTTGGTAACATAATATCTAATAAAATCAGATCATAAACATCCATTAAGGCATTGTATAAACCTTCTTCACCATCTAAAGATATATCAACAGTATACTTTTCTTTCTTTAATCTATTAGCGACTAATTCTGCAAGAGACTTTTCATCTTCTACAATTAATATTCTCATAGTTTTCACCACCTCAAATATAATTATCATTTTATTTATTAAATAAACATTAAAAAGTTAATTATATATAATTATATCACAAAAAAACTTGATACTCTAATTTATAAGATTATCAAGTTTAAATTATTTATTATTAGAAACATTAATTAAAATAACTATTGTTTCAGCATTACCAAGTGAATCATAACCATCATATTCTTTTATTATTTTATAATTAATTTTTTGATAACATTTTATCGCACGAATATTTCTTTTAAATGGTCTAAGTATTATACAGTCTGCCAGAAAATGTTCATAAATTAAATTATTTACAATTTTTATTATTCTTACACCAAGACCTTTTGATAAATAATCTGCATCACCAATAAAAATATCAAATTCATATATATTTTTATAATCTTTAATCTCATCGAAAATAAAGTCATCATATTTATATAATTGAACAAGGCCAATAGGCTTATCATCATAATTAATTATATATAATTTTTGTAATCCTTCTAATAGTTTCCTTTTGTATTTTTTAACTATTTCATTATATGATAAAACTCTTTGTTCAAACCATTCATATACATTCTTTTCACTACACCACTTATATATTAACTTGTACGTGTCATCAGTATCACTAAATTTTCTTAATTCTATTTTACTCATATAAATCACTTCTTTATGTAATTATATCATAATTTAATAATCTAATAATTATTGAAAAATCCGTATTTTTTTTTACGGATTAAGAACTTCTTTAAAAATAATTATCATGTGCAATACTATTTTTTTCGTCAAAACTTATAATCGCTTTTTTTACATCGCTTGGAATTTCATTTTCTGAAACAATTCGTTCAATGTTAACATCACCTTGATAATATTTACACAATATACAAGAATTAATAGAATATTTATCAGGATCAAACCCAATAATTTCCTCAATTTTCTCTGCCTGAAATGTTTCAGGATTTACAAAATATATTATTGCTTTATATTCAGGTTTATTATTGGAATATGAACCTGTTTCTTCAATATCTTTTATTACTCCATAGCATGGCATACCATTTCTTTTCGTTTTCTTATCTTTTATTATTGTCTTTAAACCACTAATCAAAAAAAATAATCCAATAAATTCAAAAAGTGATAAAACAATGAAAAGTAAAGGACTCATATCCACTCCACCTCTTTGTTCACCAGGAACAACCAAGCATATAATAAAGACTGGTGTTACAAACGCAGTCCATAAAAGACCAAATTTAAATTTAAACATATATTATCCTCCCGTTTTTTCTTTTATATTTACTATATTAATAATATTAACCACATATTATCGACATTTTCCTTTGTTATTTTGATTAGAAAAAGTACTCTTTTTAATTAATTGTTCAAAATATTCTATTAAATTTCTAAAATCCATTATATTCTGAAATGATTCATATGCCTTACAAAAAAAATCAAATTGTTCCTCTTCGGAAAATATGTGTGAACTCACCCCACCATGTCCACTACCACCATCACCAATACCATATACTCCTTTTACTATCGCTGGAGTTGAGCCTTTAAATAATCCTTTTTTACCTTCAGAACTGTCAATTACTAATGTCTCAATATACTTATCATGTTGATTTTGAACACTTCCAAAATATGCCCATGGATATTTTTTAAAACACTCTGCACGCGTTATTAATGCAGTATTGCTCCTAGAATTAATCGCTAATTTTTTTCCATCTTGTAATTTAGCAACAAGAGATACTTTCTCAAATGGTCCATATTTTAAAAATGCTTGAGATTTAGTTCTAATTTTATGATAGTTTAAAATTCTACTATTAGTGTCTATAGCAAATTGATTTTTGGATAATTCAAAGCTATCATTTGATATTCTTTTCATAAAATCTTCACTAAATTGCATTAAATCATTATTACCTTCCAAATCCCTGACAATCCATTCTAATATTTCGACAGGATTCATATGATTATTTCCAGTCAATCTTATAAAATCAGGATTTGTTCTTAATTGATTAACTGTTACACCTAATAAATGTAATAATTGTTCTTCTTTTATTACAAATTCTAAATAATCACTATTATTTGTACTATTAGTCGATAATTCTGCTACTAATTTTTTGTTATGATATACTTTATAATACGCTATAATTGCTTCTCGCATAAGTATTAGTGTCTTTTCAACATCTTGCTGAATCATATCAATACTTTCTTTAGGATATTGTAAATATATTCCATTACTCTGCGTTGGCTCTTTTAGTTTCTTATAATATTTATCTGCAGTTCTATCATTTTTACCATCATGAATTAATAATGAATCATATTTTTGTTTTACATATTGAAAATACAATTTTATTAAATCTTGAAAAGTTGCTCCATTACTATATTTTTCATCTTTTATTAAACCATAATAAGAACTGTTATCATTTAAAACGCATATTACATCATCTATTGAATTATTAATTAACATATACTCTATATCAAAAAGTCCTTTAGAATGCAGTTCTCTATTTATCATTGAAATAACTTTTCTAAAATCCATTATTTCATCAAATTTAATTTCATTCATTTTTTCAACTCCAATGTTAATTATATCATATTAATCCATTAATACTAAATATGGAAATTATCGTAAAATTTCACTCAATATTAACTCTGCTTTTTTTACAAAATAATTTGACTTATCTATTGGTAAATTATATCTATTTAAATCTTCTTTTAATTCATTGACTGATTTATATATTCGATTAATATAATTACACTTAGATTCCATTTCAATAAAAATATACTTATCATTTACTAATTGAACAGTTAATTCTGTCTCTTTATTTGCATATACAATGCATTTATCATATATTTTAAAAAGCTCTTTATAATTTATTGATCTCATAAAATTAATTGCTTTATCAATATCAAAAATAGGACATTCTACTTTTCCTTGTTCAATTATATCACCATTTGGTGCATACTTTTTATATTTATATAGTAGTTCTTTTTTTATATTAACTATATTCCTAACCAAAATACAGTTCTTGAGAATTTCTAATTTTGATAATTTTGTTAAATCAATATTATCGTTAATCATATAACAATCATCTAATTCATATTCTTCCTTAATTATAAAGCCGTTTTTATCTAATTCCTGTTTTAAAAAATCATAGTTACTATTAACTAATACTGTTATTTCCATTTCCATTTTCATATAACTAACTCCTGCATTAATTATATTATAGCATACTATTTATTCTCCTTTACAACACTAAAAAAATTAGATTTTAAAACATACCCTTTATCATTTGCCATTTTTATAAACGCTTCTTTCCAAACGTTAAAGATTGCCGCATATTTAAGACTTTCTTTTGCTTCAGCACAATTATTTAATAAATATTCTTTTACTAAACTTTCTAGATATGGTTCATATTCATTAAAGATGGAATTATCAACGCATAATCCATTACCAAATCCCATATATAAATATTTATATTTTCCTTTGTATTCTTTTTTAGTACTATTTTTCCATGCATCAAACCATTTAGGAAATTGTTTTTCTATATCACTTAATAAAATATTTACTTCCTTTGAATATAGTAATCCATCAACTCTATAAATGATTAATTCTTTACCATGTTTAACAATAAATGTTGAGCCATCTTCATCACCCATTCTACCTGGATTAGTAATAAACATTAAATCATCTTCATTTAATTTAGCTAATTCAGATTTCGATATGTTATGAATTTTAACCCCATTCATTTTCTACCTACTCCTTTATTTGATTATACTATTTTCAATTACAATTTATCACTTAGAATATTGCTGAGAATCTAAGGCATTTTTAATAATTTCTTCATCTATAGTAAATGGCATATTAATTCCCGTATCTTTATATTTTAAAAGCATATTTAAAATTTCTAGTTTATCATCTCTATTATTTGCAAAACTACCAAGTATATATCCTATATCATAAGAATAAGCAGATATTCCTTCATCAAGACAAGTTTCAATAGAAGAACCTTGTATACTAAAATATTCCATAATAATAGGATTTTTAATAAACTCTTTATACAAATTTATGGCATTCAGTTTTCTTTCCTTTAATAATTTTATTACAGTTAAAAATATTATATTTTCTATACTATTATCTCTTTTAATACTTAGGACATGAAGTTTTCGTAATTGTTCTGCATTTATATCAACACCATAATTATCTCTTAAATAATTACTTGCAGAGAATTCCATTATAATTGACGGTGTTTCAAATAAAAAACTATCCATAATATCAGTAGAACCTATAGTATTATTGTATCTTATTTTATGTCCTATCTCATGACAAAGCATTATTACATCATAATATGTACCAGATAACAATATTTTACTTTCTGCCGCTTTTGTTATGCAATTATCATCATCTGGATTTAACGAGCCATTATCAATACTATGACTGCTTATCAATCTTTCTAATATCTTATCAAACTCATGTTCCTTACCATACTGTTTATATACTTCCCTTGATATTTTTATAACAGTTTCAAAATCCAATTTAGGTAATCCTGCAATATATTCCAAAAAATAATAATTAAAATCTATACCATTAATATCTTTATATCCATCTATGGTTTCAAATAAATTTGGATCTATAAATTTTAAACTCTTAACTTTTTTCAAAAATGAATTTATTTTTTTTATTAAATCAAAATTAATAATATTATTAGCCATATTGTCACCTAATATTATTATATCATAAACATTTACTATATTAATAATAAACTATAATTATTACATTATCTATATCCATTAATGAAGAAATCCGTAACAGCTGGCAAACCATGCAGAATTTATCTAAATAATCATGAAGTTTATTAAATACAATTTTTTAATAACTCGGTTTTTATCGAATCATAATACAAAACATGCTCTATTGTTTCTTTAACCTCACGTACTCCTAATTGTTGTTCTTCTTCAGAATCTGTTTCTATCAACAGTGCTCTTTTAATATTATATTCCAGCCATTCTAATCTACCATTATTGGCATAGTATAATACTTCCCAATTTATATCTCTTCTTAATTTTGAATTTTCAAAATAACTATCCATAAAACTCTTAAATAATTCAAAATTTATTTTACATGATTCATACCCTGACCAACATAATGCCAATGTGAATAATTCTAGATATGGGTTAGAATAACCTAAACATTCTAAATCTATAATTTTAAA